>LXOW01261420.1_pt1 | contig 63070 bp, 58 predicted proteins | sample 1368591 | NCBI WGS metagenome assembly LXOW01 (sample SAMN04884650, study PRJNA319009) | bovine gut metagenome | isolation source: Cow rumen | host: Bos taurus | place: Italy: Legnaro (PD) | collected 2014-07-09
CCCTTATTTTCGGTCATACTAATTGGCAAATATACGATTTTTTCTTTTTGCACAAAAAAGAAAAATGGTAATCCTTGTGCACCTTCTCAGGCATCCTCTAATCCCTCTGCTCCAACAGATAATCTCTTTTATTCTTTTCCGCCTGCCAAGATATAAAATAAATTTCAATATGCCCATTAATATTTTATTTCGAATGCAGGGGCGATCGTGTGGGAAATGTAGGGGCGAATTTGTATGGTAATGTAGGGGGGGGCGAATGATTATTCGCCCCTACGACCACCCCACCACCAAAATTTTGTGGCTGGAATTAAAATTTGAAGACGATTAAATGCAGAAACACGATGTATATTGGGAATGATGGAGACGCGTTGAATCGCGTCTCTACAGGTGGAAATTTCTTTATTTTACAAGATGACCTGAATAGATTTTCCTCTCTTCGGCCAATTTCAATATTCTTTCCATCGATTGTTGTGCCTGTTCTTTGTTGGCATGGGGTAATTGTGTGTTAGCGCCAACACCCGGAATATAGGCATCGCCTGTAAAGATCATGTCTCCCATCACCATTGCCAGGCAACCAGGGTTATGACCAGGAGTCTCATAAAACTCCATTACCGACTCACCATCAAACAGCCTCATGCTATCGCCCTCATGAACCACTACCACATTATCACCTTCGTAGGTAATTGGAGTTTCGTGATACCTCGACAGATTCAGTTTGTCAGAGGCCAACGATTTTTTTCCGAATTCTGTAGTATATACCTTGCAGTTGGGGTAATGTTCCATCAAAGAAGGCAAGCCGTATATATGGTCAAAATGCCCATGGGTGATGAATACGCCTTCAACCATGAGCTTTTTCTCTTGCAAGAATGCAATTACGGGTTCTATGTCACCAATGTCCACCAACCAAGCCTTATTCTCCCCTTTGCAGAAGAGGATATAGGTCTTGGAGGTAAATATGCTGTTGACAATCTCTTTGATTTGAATCATTATTGTTCAAGGCTCTTTTGTATCCTGCCAATCAATCCTGTCAAAACCGTGCCTGGTCCACACTCCACAAACTCGGTCATGCCGTCGTTAATCATATTGATAACGCTTTGCGTCCAGCGGACGGGAGCAGTCAATTGCTTCAGCAGATTGTCTTTGATTTCCACAGGGTCGGTGTGCGGCAGGGCATCCACGTTCTGATACACGGGGCAAATAGGTTTGCTCACCGGGGCTTTCTCGATGGCAGCAGCCAACTCGATGCGGGCAGGTTCCATCAGCGGGGAGTGGAAGGCACCACCCACAGCCAATGGCAAAGCACGTTTGGCACCGGCCTCTTTCAGTTTGGCACAAGCCTCTTTGATGGCTTCCACATTGCCTGAAATTACCACCTGTCCAGGGCTGTTGTAGTTGGCTGGAACTACCACTTGGCCATCCTTGCTCAACTCGGCACACACCTGATCAATAGTTTCATCTGGCAGGTTGATGATGGCTGCCATAGTGGACGGAGCCGCTTCGCAGGCTTTCTGCATGGCCATGGCACGGGCATAGACCAAACGGAGACCGTCCTCAAAGGTCAATGCACCTGCAGCCACCAAGGCCGAGAACTCGCCAAGGGAGTGACCTGCCACCATATCGGGGTGGAAATCTTCCATGCACAGTGCCGAGATAACTGAATGCAGGAAGACGGCAGGTTGGGTCACCTTGGTTTGCTTCAAGTCCTCGTCCGTGCCGTTGAACATGATGTCGGTGATGCGGTAGCCAAGAATATCGTTGGCTTTGTCGAACAATTCTTTTGCTTTTGGGTTGCTCTCATAGAGATCCTTACCCATTCCAACAAATTGGGCGCCTTGTCCCGGAAAAACATAAGCTTTTTTCATATTGTCACACAGATTTCACAGATTACACAGATAATTCAAACTCCACAAGTGGAGCGTTCTTTCCTACTGGTTGGCCAGCTTGGATATACACTTTCTTCACTGTGCCGTTGACAGAGGCGCAGATGGTGTTGTTCATTTTCATTGAGTCGAGAATGCAGAGGGCATCGCCTCGCTTCACCTGCTGGCCTTCCTTCACCAACACCTCCATGATGGTGCCAGGGATGGCAGCCTTCACTATCGGCTCAGGTGCGGAATAGGCCTTGCGGTTCTGATATTTCGGGGTCAACTGGGTCTGATAGTCGCCACTTTCAAGTCTTAATACTTCCATACTTTCAACTTTAAACTATAAACTTTAAAACTGACTATAAACTCTAAACTATCAACTTTCAACTTTAAAAAGGAGGGTTACCATGTTTCTTCTTCCTCGGCTCCACATGCTTGTTCTGGGCGATGGTGAGGGCCTGGATGAGGTATTTGCGGGTGTCGTCGGGGTTGATGACGGCATCCACCCAACTGTAGCCAGCGGCCACGTAGGGGTTGGCGAACTTGTCCTTGTATTCCTCAATCTTCTGCTCGCGCATAGCCACAGGATCCTCAGCCTCCTTGATTTCCTTGCGGAAGATGATGTTGGCTGCACCGGCAGGGCCCATCACGGCAATCTCGGCCGTTGGCCAGGCATACACAAAGTCGGCCTTCATGTGGCGCGAGCACATGGCAATGTAGCCGCCACCGTAGGCCTTGCGCATAATCACCGTCAGCTTCGGCACCGTGGCCTCGCAGTAGGCATACAGCACCTTGGCACCGTGGCGGATGATGCCGGCATGCTCCTGATCCACACCGGGCAGATAGCCAGGCATATCCTCAAAGGTGATGAGCGGAATGTTAAAGGCATCGCAATAGCGGATAAAGCGGGCAATTTTGTCGCTGGAGTCAATGTCCAACACACCTGCCAGCACCATAGGCTGGTTGGCAATCACGCCCACGGTTTGACCATTCAAGCGGCCAAAGCCCACCACAGCGTTCTGGGCAAAGCCCTGATGCACCTCAAGGAAGTCGCTGTCGTCCAACACGCCCAGCACGATATTGCGCACATCGAAAGGCTCGCGGGCATCGTCGGGGATGAATTGGCAGATGTCACGATACTCCTGCTTGGGTTCCACAGCGGCTCTGCGCTCATCTTTCTTCACATTGTTGTGCGGAATCAAGGCCAGCAACTTGCGAATCTGGGCGAAGCATTCCTCCTCGCTCTCGGCAAAGAAGTGGGCATTGCCGGTGGTTTCGGCATGAACACGTGCGCCACCTAACTCTTCCATACCAATCTCCTCGCCCAACACTGTCTTGATGACCTCAGGACCCGTGATGAACATCTTTGACACCTTATCCACCACAAACACAAAGTCGGTCAGAGCAGGTGAATACACCGCACCACCGGCACAAGGGCCGAGAATGACGGAGATTTGCGGAATCACGCCCGAAGCCTCGGTATTGTGGAAGAAAATCTCGCCATAGCCGGCAAGGGCGTTGATGCCCTCCTGGATGCGAGCTCCGCCCGAATCGTTGATGCCGATGCAAGGCACCCCCATATCCATGGCCAAATCCATCACCTTGGTGATCTTGCGGGCATGAGCCAGACCAAGTGAGCCGCCAGCCACAGAGAAATCCTGTGCATACACGCACACGGGGCGACCTTCGATGGTGCCGATACCTGTCACCACGCCGTCGGCAGCCATTTCCTTCTTGTCCATGCCGAAGTCGTGGCACTGGTGTTTAACAAAGAGGCCCAGTTCCTGGAACGAGTCAGGGTCGAGCAGAGCATCAACACGTTCGGTGACGGTCATCTTGCCCGCATCGCGCTGCTTTTGCAAAGCGGCCTCGCCGCCACCCTGCAGCAGTTGCTTGGTGCGCTCATTTAGCACTTCTATTTTTTCTTTGTTCATACTGTTATTCTTATAAGTTCAATCAAATTTTGTGTCCTGAATAAATAATTTTTTCCCTTCCGTTCAAGACAACCCATGCTCCACAAACGTGAGAAGTCTTTAGGGGTAAAAGGTTTAAAAATCCTGAAAACCAAATTCTTATGAACCCAACAAGAATATCTATGGNNCGATTTTTCCCTTTTTGCGCAAAAAAAAAGAATGGAATAGCTTTAGAAATATCCATAGTGTATTATATTTTTATCTTTTAACGTCAAAATATTTAGTATTTTTGCACTACCAAAAAAAATCGCTTATACCTGAGAAATAACATGAAACAAGTTCTGAAACAAGAGTTTTCGCATCTTCATTGGACTGAGAAGATGGAAATCATCTGTCTTACGGCCATGCTGATGGCCATTCCCGTTGATGCCGGATTAAGTCTGTTTTTAACCAGTTGCTGGTTTTTGAGTGTGGTTCTGAAAAATTCGTTTTTGAAACGTTGGTCTTTTTTTGCATGGCATCAGGACAAAAGCTACCCCTACAACAAGAATGCTTACATGCTGACACCTATGATGCTTTACTGGCTAGCCTATCTGACCAGCATGTTATGGACCGAAAACCAATCTGCAGGCTGGGTTGAGGTGGGGCAAAACGCTTGGTTTTTTGCCATACCCCTCACCTGCCTCTGCAACGACTTCCGCCAAATATCCCAACGACTTCTTCGGGCCATGCTTTGGCTTTTCGTGCTCACCCTCACAGTGGTGTTTTTCTATCTGCTGGCTAAAGCCATCATCACTACCAACCAATCCTCATCCATATTCCTAAAGAGTGGATTAAATGTTTTTCACAACTACATTCATTACACCTATAGCACCTTATATATCGCCTCAGGCCTCGCATTCCTATACACCGAGTTCATCGGCAAAGAAAGACTTAGTCGTGGAATACTTGCCTTGTTGGTGTTTTGTGCCTGCTGCATGGTGGCATTCGTGTTTTTGCTCAATTCAAGAGCAGGCATCCTGTACTTGATATTGTTGTCGCTCATGTGCATATTGCACACTTTCTTTATCCGTAAGAAATACTGCGTTGGTATTGTTTCCTTGATAGCCTTGTTGGCGCTTGTGGCAGTGTTGCATTACACTTTGCCGGAAGAACTCCATCGTTTCTCAAACACCACTTCCGAAATCACCCATGGCGATATGTCCGACGCTCGTTTCCAAATTATGAATAATACATGGATAGTGGTGAAAAACCATCCTCTGACAGGAGTAGGTGCAGGTGACCGAATGGATTCATTGGTACCTTATTATGGAACGCTTGATGATGTATATTGCCCACATAATCAGTTCTTGGACACCTGGTTGGCAACGGGTGTATTGGGGATGCTGCTATTGTGGATTATGTTGTTGCTGCCCACGGTAATAGCTTACAAGAAAAAACAGGTATTGCCAGTGATGATAAATATAATGCTGATAGTGGGCCTGATGGTGGAATCGATGTTGGAACGCCAGATGGGCGTGGTCTTTATGACAGTAATCAACGTTTATTACTTGCTTTTATTCGATTCGAAGCATACGTCATAAATTTTCTCAAGAGACGACCGATCCTCATCAAGCCGTTCGATATTATAGATCATACCCTTCGCGTATGCTTGATAAAACCTCTACGTTTGAATAGAAGCTGAACTGCAATCTCATCCGTACAATCCTTATGACACAAAAAAAAGCCGATGCCCGTAGGCACCAGCCTTTACTTGAAGAGTTTCAATCGTATGATAATGATGATGACGATTATCGCCAGCAGCACGAAGAAGAGCCAGCGGAGATTGCGGGTCAAGCCCGCAATGAGGCCCTGACGGCCGGTCGCGCCGCCCCCGAGGAGGCCTCCTGTGCCCTCATTCCGCACTTGATGCGGAATCTCCTTCACCGCAATGCTATCCTGCTCGATGTACACTGTGTCCGTGCGGACATACACATCTTCCTTCTTACTTCTGACATCTGACATCGAGCGCACTCGCTCGCGGTCGGTTACTTGGGTGAGGCGCAGCGTGTCTCCGGCTTCATTCTCGCGGATGGTGATGGTGGTCATTTCCTTGATGGTGTCAATTACGGTCACCACCACCTGCTCGCGCACGGTGTCCCTTGTCTCCACCGTGGTGCGGCTCTGGATGCTACTCACCGTGGCCCTGCGACTTACGCAGCCCGTCATACACAGGGCAATTGTCGCGATGAGGGCAACGGTCAATACGCTGAATCGCATTGCGCAGTAGGTTTACTTCGTCGCGCAGCTGGTTCACCTCGTGCTGCAAGGGCTCAGCGATGAAGGTGCGCCATTCGGCGACGTAATCCTTGCTCAAATTCATTTCCTTCTGCCGGTTGTCGGCTTTGAGGCTCTCAATTTCTTGCTTTTGCTTGCGGCCCGAAACGAACCACCCGCAGCCGCTCAAAAGGGTCAACAGACCCAGTATTATTTCAGTCCAGTTCATATCTTTTTTTGTTTAAAGGGTTTAATGGTTTAAGCGTTTAAGGGGTTTGCTTAGGTGCTTACAGCTTACAGTAAGCTGTAAGCCGTAAGCGGTAAGCTAATTGACGGGGGCGTAGCCGGTAGTCATCTTGCGGAGCGCACGGTGTCGGTTCGCTCCTGTGCGCTTGTAGCTCACGTGCAGAAACGTCGGGTAGATGATCAGTTGGTCGAAGCGGCCTTGCTCAACGATTAGCCGCGCCAGCGTCTCCAACTCACTTTTAACTTTTAACTTTTCACTCTTAACTGATATGTCAACGGCCTCGCCCACGATATGCTGACTCCGTGACACACCACCTACTTTGCGGTTATAAGCTTCGCACCTGTGGCCGCTGTTCACGTAGATGGGCTTGCCGAATAGTTCCCGAACGGGATCGAGAACCTCAGCCACCAATGCTTCTATGTTGGCCTCCACCTCCGCTGGCATCTCGCACCCGCAGTGGCATTGGAATTCGTTTATCTTGAAATGCTTCATTTTTGTAATGGTTAAAGGTTAAGGGTTAATGAGGGTTTAAGAGTTTAAGAAAAAGGGGCGGCTTCGCCGCTTGGCTTTACCGCCCCTCAATTGTCAACTGTCAATTATCAATTGTCAATTGACTTTACTCCGTCTCCGGATTCTCCGTGCCGCCAGTACCCTTGGTGAAGGTGTGCGTAGCGACAGAGCTGCTAACACCGTCAACGATAGCGATGGCCTTCACCGTGGTGGTGTCGGTCAGCGTCAGGGCCTCAGTGTAGGCGGTGCTGGCCGAGGTAGGCGTGCTGCCGTCAGTGGTGTAATGGATGGTGGCACCCTCAGGGCCGCTCATCGTCACTGTAGTACTCTCCTCAAACGGAGTCATGCCGCTAATGGTAGGAGTCTCTACGGTTGGAGTTTCAGAACTGCCACCCGAATTGCCACCGTTGCCACCGTTGCCGCCGGTCTCCGAGCCTGTCGAAGAGCCGCTGCCCGAAGCGCTGCCGCCAGAGTTTATCTCCGAACCGCCGCCGTTGGCCGAGTCAGAGGCCACGCCCTGGTCGGCAATGGTGCAGACAGGGTCGAGGTAGTCGTCCTTGGTGTTGATGCCACCGTAACTATTGGCACTGGCATGGAAAGCCGCCTCGCTCTGGTAGGAGGCCAGGATGTCGCTCACCACCTTCATGCGCTGCGTGGAGACCTGCTTCTCACCGTCGCCGGTGTTGCGGCTATGGATCCAGCTACCGCCCGCGTTCTGCAAGACGATGCTCATGCCCAGCATGCCGTTCACGGTGCTAAAGCCCAAGTCCGAAACCACCGTCCACAGCTTGCTCTGGTCGCTGGTGTTCATCACCATGCGGTAGGGGTCCATCGTGGCACGGGGCACACCCTCGCTGTCAACCATCTGCTCGGCGTAGAAGAAGGTCAGCTGGTCACCCTCCTGCCAACTCTTGTTGTTGGTCAGCACGGCTGCTGCAAACTCGGCCACCGTGGTGTTGGCATCGATGACGAGCGAACCCAGCGCAATATTGGTCACCAGCACGCCGCCGGTGTTCACGCTGATATCGATGGGGTTGAGCGAGCCGAGGCTGTACTGGTAGTTGCCCAACACACAGCCGCCGCACTTGCGGTCTTGCTTGGTGATGAACACGGGATTGCGGTTGTAGTTCACCTGCACAAAGATGTTGAAGTCGTTCTGTCCGGGCTCTTTGCCCTCGAAGGCCTGCATCTTCTTGCAGCGAAACAGTTGGTAGTTGGCCGTGGCGTTAGCCAGCTGGCAGCGCACGTTGGCCTGGTCTTTGCTGCGGCGTGTGGAACGGCGGCGAGGGTTGCGGGCCAGGAAACTGCCGTGGTCGGTTTCCCTCACTTGATAGTCGTCGTTGAGCTTGCCGCTCACATTGCTCAAAAATTCTCTTGTTTTTGCCATAATTGTTTGGTTTTATGCTTACGGCTTATGCGCTTCGCACTGCTTACGGCTTACTGTAAGCGGTAAGCGGTAAACTGTAAGCTGGTTATACAATAATATTGAAATTTTAACGTTAAAACTTTCGAAAATAAGCTTGTTAGCTTACGGCTTACTGTAAGCGGTAAGCGGGCCGCAGGCCTATTAAGCTGTAAGCTAACAAGCGCCGTAGCTTTCAGCTGCTTGTTGAAAAGCCTCCTCCGATTGGTAGTCGGCAAGGATGGAGCTCGCTACGAAGAGGAACTGGGTGCTCACGCGATGGCTGCCGTCGGCACGCTTGCGGCTGTGTACCCATGCGGCACCGGCATTCTCCATAGGGGTGTTCATGCCCAGCTTGCCGTCAACCGTAGCGAAACCCGTCGCAAGCACAATATTCCTCAGCAGCTCGCTGTCGGTGGTGTCGAGCACCAGGCGGCACGAGTTCATGCGGGCCCGTGGCACTTCAAGATAGGTGTCGATGATCTGCACGGCGTGGAAGAACGAGATTTCATCACCTTCGCGCCAGTCGTTGTTGTTGGCGATGAGAGCTTGGCTGAATTCGCCCACCGTGGTGCCTTCGCCTATCACCAGCTCACCCAGGCTCAGGTCGCTCACCAGCACCTTGTTTTCATTTTGGTTTTCGTTGATAAGGTTGCAAGCTATTGGAGCGAGGCTGCCACGACTGAAGATGTAGGGGACCAGCACGCAAGCGCCCGAAAGCACCTGATGGCGTGTCAAATACACGGGATGCATGCCATAGTTGGCCTGCACAAAGAGGTTGAAGTCGGTTTGGCGGGGCGGCTTGAACTCGAAGGGCCGAGCTAGCCGATGCGCAAACAGTTGGCTGTTGGCCGCCAGGTTGCCAAACTGGCAGCGGTTGCGCATCTGATTCATAGTTCTGAGGGTTTTCATATTTTTATGGTTTAAAAGTTTAAGAGTTTAAGAAAAGGGCCTCCGCGTTAATGCGGAAGCCCTCTGGGTTAATGGTTTTTGGTTATGGCTTTTGGTTTATGTGCTTAGATGCTTGGGAGCTTATCATAAGCCGTAAGCAAAAGAGCCTCCGCGTTGGTGCGGAAGCCCTCTCTTTTTATGGTTTATAAANNGTTATAACCTATGTCGTTGTTTGCGCCTTCTGCTTGTGGCGTCGGTCGGTGCCATTCCACTGTGGAAGCACCCTTTCGTACTAATTTTTTTTTCATTTTCGTTCATGTTTAAGTTGATTAATTAATTGATTAAATTGATTGAAAGTTTTTTACTGACGGTAAGCTGTAAGCCACTAAGCCGTAAGCCTCTTCGGCTGAATCCTTCTCGGTCAGCCGCCAGCCGCCACCGTCATCGCGGCAGGTTGGTTGGAGAATCAGTGTCGGGGGGTGTCCTTCCCTTCCAACTCGTGGATGAACTGCATCATCCGTTTGGCGTGGTCCTCCAGGGGATAGCCCCATTTTTCTTCAAATTTCATGGGGGTTACTTTGTTTGCCCTGGCCTCGTCAATTTTGTCTAACAAATTTAGCTTGTCTGCCATATTCTCTTCATTTTTGAGGTGTTCAATTCACCTTTTTATTTGTGGTCAATCTATTTTGTATATTGTATTAAGGGCCCGCCCAGGTGATTGACTTAGCCCTTGCGGGCCCTTCGGATTTTGCTTGTTTAGAGCGTTGCAAGGCGCTTGAGCAACTTGCGTTCAAGCTTGATTACCTCACGTTCGGTCATGCCCAGTCGTTCTGCCATCAGGTCGTAGCAGTTCAGCTCATAGAGCACCTCCAGGTAGCGCAGCATCAGCGGATCGTCACTGACGGCTGTAGCCGCAATCTCGTAGCCCAAGTCGCGCAAGGTGTATTCCAGTTCCCACTGGCCTGCGGCCTCTTCCATCTGCATCTGCTGTGTGTAAGTCATTTGACTGGTTGGCAGGTTGTCCTTGGCCTTGTCGCGCTTCATGAAGTCGCGCACACGATGGGCCATTTTCGACTTCGCTATCTGGATCATTTGCGAGCTGAGCTTGCGTCCCTCGGGCCAGCGCCATTTGCCGTCCCAGATGGCCTTGTAGCAGTCGGCGCAGATTACCCAAACAGGGTCGCCGTTCATCTCAGCTTCAGAGAAGGGGCCGTCGTCAGGATCGAACCCATACTCGCCTAGCTGATCAGTAATCCAACGGGCGGTAAACTTGGATGCTTCATCCTTTACCCTGTCGGATGTCGATTTCAAACGTTCACGCTGGAGGAGAATCTCCTCCTCGGTCATGCGCTCACGTTTCGCACCGGAGGAGCTATCGCCTCCTGCCTGATGCATGTCGTCAAAGATCATAAATTTTGACATAATACAACAATATAAAAGTTAAACATGAAATTAATTAGCTGATTGAAAGAAATCGGTGTCCCCTTTTCTTTATAATATCCAAAACAAGCTCCTTTTTTCGGGTCGTGCTGTGATTTTTTTCAAATTTTTTTCATGATGACTAACCTCCTTTCTATTATTCTCTAAAAACAACAGCGGGACCCGAAGCTTTCGCCCGTTATTCCCGCTGTTAGCAAAACTAATTAGATATTGAGGGCATCAAGTGCCTTCATCTTTATAATATCCAAACTTTTCGCCGTTTTTTTGCTTTCGCCTCAATTTCTTTTGCCATCTCTTTCATCTTTATATTCTGCCCCTCGCGGGAATCGCTGTTTGTCAACTGTTTAACGTTTCTCTATTTGTTTATACTCTTACCGCAAAGATACACATTATTTTCAATCCCGCAAGAAAAAAATTCATTTTTACCGAAATTTTCTCAATTTACATCTTATTGTATCTGATAATCAACAACAAAAAAGGTGATTTACAGAAAAATATTTCCGTAAATCACCTTAAACTTTTAAGTAGTAAACCGTAAGCTAAAGCAACTCGCTATAATAAAACGAATCGTCATACACCAGCTTTCGTCGGTAGCCGGCAATGGCCTTTTGCAGCATCATCTCATCGATGGTGGGTTTCACCCCCCATTTGTCGGAGTTCTCAATTTGCAGGCGCAGGTTCTGGTTTTTGTGCAGGTCGCCCAGCATCAGCTGGTTCACGTGCGAGCAGCCCGTCTCGTCCTTTACTACAAAGCGCAGAGAGTCGCGTCGTATCAAGCGGTCGTCCAGGTTGCTGAAGTTTTGCGAGGCAATGATGAGTTGCGAGTCCGCCGAAGCACCGAGGTAGAACTTCATCAGCTGTTCCAGCGTTTTGGGGTGGATGCCGTTGATGCAGTCGTCAAGCAGTATGGTTTTGTGTTCAGCAATAGCCTGGTGCATACACAGAATGAGGCGCATGATTTCCTGCGTGCCTCCGCTCTGGTCTTGCAAGTCGAGCGGCAACACTTTCCTTGGCCCCACCTGGTGAAAGGTCTTCACCGCATAGTCGGGACTCATCTCCATCCATTCCATCAGCATCTCACGCTCATCGTCGCTCATCGTCTTCATACGCGATGAGAAATACGAAGGGATGCGCTTGGGCAACGGAATCTTCTCGAAGTTCACAATGTTGCTGCCAATCGACTTCAGCAGGGCCAATATCACTTTCTTCAATTCTAGCCCATCCTTCATCTCCTTGTCGGGCAGACTGTCGCCCAAGTCGATATCGTGGAAATCGAGCAGTTCGAAGCCGTTACGGAAAAAAGACAGTTGGTCGTGAAGCACCTTATTATAGATGTTGTTGTTGGCTATCGAGCTGATCACCGAGTTATTGCGGAGCAAGGCGGTTTTAATCACATATTTTGTGTCGTCGTCCATCTCGATGGCGCGGTCGTAGTCAACCTGTACAATCTTCGAGTCGTTGTCATACCAGCGATGAAACAGGCGTGTTTCGGTGGTGAGGCGTATCAGGTAGAGGTCCTCTTCCAATATGGCACGCTGATCCCACGTCACCGCGTAGCGATAGCGATGGCCGTCGAAGTGATACACCAATTCGATTTTCGACGGCCGCGAGGGGACGTTTTTCGAGTTGAGGGCAAACTCGTGGTAGGGCAAAGGGTCGGTCTTGTCGTCGCGCATCACGGTCACCAACTCCTTCAGCTTATCGAAAGCCATCAGCAGCTTGCTTTTGCCAGCTCCATTGTTGCCGTAGAGGTACACCATTTTGAGTAGGTTCACCCGATTTTGTTCGATATAGCCCGCATAAAGCTCATCCAAGGCGCGATTGCGCTCCCTACCCGCCACAAACGAAACATGCGTTGTTTCGTTAAAACAGTAGAAGTTCGTTATTGTTATAGACTCTATCATGATATCGTTTTTGAAAGTGCAAAAATACAACTTTATTTTAAATTACCGAAAATTTCTCAATTTAGATACAAAAAAAGGCCGGCCCCGCGAAGGTATCCGACCTTAAATTGTAAGCTGTAAGCATCTAAGCACCTAAGCCAATTACCACCTCGGCCAAAACAAATAGTTGCAAAACTGCCACACGCCTTTCAATAGCCCTTTCATAACAATCACTACAACTCCAGCACATCCGCTGGACTCTGCGGCTCATACGCCCCATCTTTGAACTCCATGATGACGGAGCCGCTTTCCAATGCTTTCACCGTATGCCACTGCCCGATAGGCACGTTCAGTGCCACAATTGGCCCGTTGGGGGATAACTCTATCGTTTCTGTACAGCGACGTTCCAATTCGTCATAGAATTCCCACACCAGCCTACCACGAAGACACACCACGGTTTCAGAACTCTTTTGGTGACGATGTATCGGCAAGGGACTGCCTGGTTCAATCGCATTGAGCATCCTCTGTGACTTATCTTCTGGACTATTGCGTAAATCTCTATTCATTCTCAATCTTGGTGAAGCTTTGGCTTGTGCCGTCAGCTCATCCATCAAAGCCTGTGTTATCTTCATAATTTTGAACTCTTGAACTTTTGAACTCTAAATACCAAACTTCAAAACTGACTCTAAACACTATACCATCAACTCTCAACTTTTTTATCCAACACCTCATACATCGAGTTATTGCTCTTATACTCCGGCACTATCTCCTTCATCTTACGGACGGTTTCCATGTCGTCGAACTTCTTGGCTATCTCGGTCAGTTCCTCTATGTCTGCATTTACCTCGTCGTAGTCGTACTCACGCACTTGTGCGATACGTATTTTTTCGTGGAAGGTGGGCTTGGTGCCTTCCAGTTCGTTCAATACTTCTTCGTAGAGCTTTTCGCCTTCACGTAAGCCAGTGTATTTGATTTCCACGTTCTTGGCACCCGACAGAGCTATCATTTTCTTGGCCAAGTCGGCAATCTTCACAGGCTGACCCATGTCGAACACAAAGATCTCACCGCCATTGCCCATCGTGCCTGCCTCAAGCACCAGCTTACAGGCTTCAGGAATAAGCATAAAGAATCGCACAATACGCTCGTCGGTCACTGTCACCGGGCCGCCGTTCTTAATCTGCTCGCGGAACAATGGTATTACAGAACCATTTGAACCCAGCACATTACCAAACCTTGTGGTGACAAACTGCGTGTATTCCGCAGCCTTGTCGTTCAGCAGGGCTTCCTTCTTTAGTTTTCTGTCCAGACTTTGCACATAAATCTCGCAGATGCGCTTCGAGCAGCCCATCACGTTGGTTGGGTTCACTGCCTTGTCGGTGCTCACCATCACAAACTTCTTCACACCGTATTTCACGCTCATGTCGGCAATAATCTTGGTGCCACAGATGTTGTTGAGCACTGCCTCGCTCGGATTGTCCTCCATCATGGGCACATGCTTGTATGCAGCGGCATGGAACACAAAGTCGGGACGGAAATCGGCAAACACATGCTCCATTCGAGTCTTGCGGTCGATATTCGTCACCATGGCTTTGTATTTCACATCTGGGAAGTCCTTGTTCATCATCAGCCTTACGTCGTGTTGTGGGGTTTCAGCCTGATCGATGAGCATTATCATTTCGGGCTTGAACTGGGCCACTTGGCGCACAATCTCTTGACCGATTGAACCAGCTGAACCTGTTATCAGCACACGTTTACCCGTGAGCAGTTCTTCCACCGCCTTCAGGTCAACCCTGATTTCCTGACGTGGCAGCAAATCTTCCACCCTTACTTCGTGCAATTCCATTCGGTCATCGGCATTGTCCGACAGCACTCCGTTTTTCAGCACGGCCTCTTTCGAACCTTGCGCAAAAATGATTTTCACGCCCGCACCAATCAGTATATCCTGTATCGCCTGGTTTTCACGGAAATCTTCTATTCGCAAAGGGCTTACCAATACCGCTTGTATCTTTTCTTTCTTAATGATGGCGGCAAGGTCATCATCCATGGTATAGACATTCACGCCCAGCAATTTCATATCCTTGATGCGCGGCTCGTGCGAAATAAAGCCAACCAACTTATACTGAACAGGATTTTGAGTGCTGATATACTTCGCCAATCCTATGCCGCCTTTCAAAGCCCCGAAAATCAACACACGCATAGCTTGTGTGTCAGTATTTGCCAATTCGAATAAAAGCCTGACCAAGATTCTCGAAGCCCACATCAGCAGCGTGGCAATCAAAAACACCACAACTGTTTCGAGTGGCGACAAGGCGCACAAAGCGTCAACTCCCATCCATTTGAAAAGCTGCGAACAAACCACAGCCAATACAAACGAAGTAACATTGGCGTAGGCCAGCCTAAGCAAATCAACGGAACTGGCGTAGCGCAACACTCCCATAAAGGTCTTGAAAATGATAGCCCCCACCCAGCTCAGTGCCGCATACATCAATGCGGTGTAAAACAATGCCACCCGGTTGTCGTAGGTAATTTGGGTGCGATTGGTTACCCAATAGGTAAACAAACAAGCAACAAACACTATCGCGGCATCAGCCAGCAAAATGACCCAGTTGGGCAACATCCTCTTTTGGAAGTACCAACTGGTCAGCTTTTTCAATAGTTTCGATTCGCTTTTCATATTATTAGTTTATTAATTTTCACACATTTTTATTTAAGGGTCAATCGCCAAAAATATGACCCAATTGAAAACATAGGTTGCCAAATTGCCTCTTGCGGGTAATGACCCACAAGGTAAAAATCGCGTCTTAAATTCAGTAAGAATCTTGAAAGCGGAGTCCGCATCGAGCCCCAGTTGCGAGTATCGCCATACCCCATATTGCCCGTTTTCAGCACCTCGCGCATGATGAAGCAACCTTCCTTCTCGTCAGGCTTCATCAGCAGGTATTGTTCCTCCAAACCGAAATACTCATGCAGTACCCACATCAAGCCTCCTGCAAAACGCCCCATGCCCAGTTTCTTTATCCAATAAACGGCATCCCTGCGTTCTTCTTCATTGAAGCCTTGCCGCAACACATAGTAGTAGTCCATGATTTGCCGCAGCCCCACGCCATGCCCGCAGATATGCCGGTAGCAATGTAGCAGAATAAACACACGGTCGAAAGCCAGCGAAGGCTTGTCGCATTCCATTGTAGGCCTATGAAGGTTGCAAAACTTATGTAAACGCCCGTTACGTAGTGGACTACTCAGGAAAGAAGGCCAGATATGCACCTCGATGTGCACATCCTCAATCAGGTGAAAGTGGATATGGTGATAGTTCACCCCATACAGCTCCCCATCCTTGTCGAATGCCCGTGCGAAGTCGTAAATCCGCCTGCGGCCACCATCAAGCCAGACGTCAATGTCGCCCGAGGAGCGTCTCATCGGCTGCGGATAATACCGTGCCACTGCACTTCCTTTCAGTATATGACAGGCAAAGCCATGCTCACGGAAATAACTCACAGCGGCAGCACCCGCCTCAGCCATCTTTTCACTTTCCTGTTCCAGCAACTGCACCAGGCCTATCCATTGCAGCAGCAACGGTTTAGGAGGCTGCACATCTAAGGTCTCTATTGCCAACAACAGCACACCCACAATAGCCTGATCTTGGGCAATTGCCAAAGCACCTTTCCAATCGTCGTCAGTATAGGTTTGCTGCAAACCCTTGCGAGCACCTGTACCGACAAGCAACAACTCAAATACCAAATCTTGCGATTTGTTACTTTGCGTCATCCAGCGTGTGTATCAGACAATAGCACTCTTGATGGTTTCAACAATATATCTCACTTGTTCCTCTGTCACACAAGGCCCCGATGGCACACACAGACCCACCTTGAAGAAATGCTCAGATATGCCATTCACGTATGCTGGCGCATTCTTATAAACAGGCTGTTTGTGCATAGGTTTCCACAGCGGACGTGCTTCTACGTCGGCAGCATCCAGCACCATACGCAATGCCTCCACATTAGTGTTAGGCTCGCAATCGGTATGGGCACTGTCCGTGGCATGAACCACACCGGCAGCACCACCAATGGCACCTTGTACCACTTGCTTGTATGCATTCTCCTGACCCTTGACCTTCAAATCGGGGTCTAATGTCAGGGTAATAAGCCAGAAATTACTGTCGTAACGTTCATCAGGATTGTCGTGTACTTCAATACCCTTCACATCCTTCAGCAACTCCTTGTAAAGGTTTTTGAGTTTCTTATGATGTGCAATATGTTCATCCACCACGGTCATCTGACCGCGACCGATACCGGCACATACATTCGACAAGCGGTAGTTATAGCCAATGGCTTCGTGATGATAGTAAGGATATGCCTCGCGTGCCTGTGTGGAGTACCACATGATTTTGTTTTTATCTTCTGCCGTGTCACAAACCAAAGCACCACCACCTGAAGTGGTTATCATCTTGTTGCCATTGAATGACAGTACACCAAATTTACCGAAAGTTCCTAACACACGACCTTCCCAACGGCTACCAAAACCTTCAGCGGCATCTTCAATCACCGGAATGTCGTATTTCTCAGCGATGGCCATAATCGTATCCACCTGATAAGGCATACCATAGAGAGCCACCGGTACGATGGCCTTCGGCTTCTTGCCCGTTTTGACAATTCTATCCTTGATAGCCACTTCCAACAATTCTGGATCCATATTCCACGTATCCTTTTCTGAGTCTATAAAGATAGGTGTTGCACCAAGATATGTGATAGGATGGCTCGATGCACAGAAAGTGAAGCTCTGCACAATCACCTCGTCACCAGGTCCAACGCCACAAGCGAGCAAAGCCAAATGCACAGCAGCCGTACCGGCACTCAGTGCCACCACTTCGCGGTTCTCGCCTACATAGTTCTTCAAATCCTCTTCAAAGGCATTCACGTTTGGTCCCAGCGGCACCACCCAGTTGGTATCGAATGCTTCTTTAATATACTTTTGCTCTAAACCAGCTTCACTCATGTGAGCCAAGCATAAATAAATTCGCTTTTTATCAGCCATAATATTTTTGATTTTTATTGATTATCTACAACAACTCCTTATATGCCATCTCCAGCAGGTCTGGAGCGGACAACTCATTTAATTCTTCGCTTTTGTAATTCATTTTCAACAGGTCTATCAGCACTTCACGGGCATGCCTTACCGTTGGATGCCCCTCTGCGGTTGTCGGGCCATTAAGTGCCCACACATAGTAGACATTGGGAGCATATTTGAGCAAAGCCGTTCTGTATCGCATATCCTTGAATATCCGTTTATCATCCGCCACGGGCGAATGAACATAATCAGCTGCATTGAAATCGTATTGAACCAACGCCCATGCCAAATTGTCAAATACATGGTCGTATTCACTGCCTACAACCTCTTTCGAAAGCGGAATATGCTTATCATCCTTCCCGTCTTCTTTGTTCAGATGCACGTATGGATGCCCTTGGTGAGGCAGATCAAGGCGCAAAAGCACTGGTTCGGCATCTTCGGTTGTGAAATACAGTTTTATTCTGGTCGTATTCTCTGCCGAGCCTCTTTTGTCTATATGGTCACACCCTCCTAACGGGTTGTTTTCAACCGAAAGGTTATAGACATAGATGTTCGCATAGTTACCGAGCAAGTATGTGGCCAAATTATCCAACACCTCTTGTTCTTGGGGCGTGCTGCCCGGAAAGGTGGCCATATCGGCCAAGCAACTCCAGAATGCCAAATAACCGCATTGGTAAAGATAATTCATCAGCAGGCATCGGGCTATATCATGCATCTGTGATGAAATCGTATCGCCAGAATACTCTTTTATTGCTATTTCACAGATGCGTCCACGAAGTTCGCTAACAGTACCACGATCAAAGAAACAAGGGCTATAGTTCCCATGCCAAGTGAAGACCCCTTCTTCAACGGCACTATTCATAAACAAGAAAGACAAATCGGTGTTTATGCCATTAAAAGCACACATCATCTCATCCACCATTTTGACGTATGATGAATCAAATTTGTCTTGCTTGAAATTGTTGTATTTTTCTTGCAGTTTCGCAAGGTAGAGGCTTGTGGTCAGATTAGGAATCTGTGTGGTACCATAACGTACATATTCCAAATCCTGATATTTTGGGGTTGAAACAAAGAAAGTCTCATCCTTCTTATGGTCAGCACACAACGCTTCGAGTTCCTTGACTGTTTGTGCTTCTTGAGGAAGCTCCCACTGGAAAAACAGGTCGGAGTAATCGTCGGAATATTGGTTGGCCATCATACATTTCACAATCTTGGCAAACAGCTGTATCTGTGCCGCCTGTAGATTATTTGTAAAATGAAAATGCAACCTAGTTGTTTCCATAACCTTCTTTTAACGATACAACACCTTTTTTCTAATGATTAAACAGAACTAATTCATCCTCTTCAAACACTTCATCATCTTCCTGCCATTTAATATGTGACATCATCTTTACAGGAGCACCCTCTGTCGCTACCGCATTTATTTGAAAGCTTCGGCCAGGCTTCAAAAACTCTATAGGAAACATTTCTTGATCAAAATTCAAGTAGATGCCATCCACCTCATCAAAGGAAATATCAACGTTTTCTGCCATTTGTTCACCCAGATTGGTGAATGTAATAACATAGCTACCCTTTCCTTTATAATACACAGAAGATTCTATAGAGGCACTTGGCATCCTACCTTCCCCCTGAGAAGACGGGGTCTCTTCAATAGCTTCTTTTTTTTTATCTGATATTGCTTTAACCTTCTCTATGAATTCATTCCTTTTCTCTTCCCATCTGGACCAATCTATTTTCCTAACATCATTAGGGAATAGTTTCTCAACAGTCTCTTTCAGCTGGTTTAGTCTATGTCTGGTTTCCTTTTCCTCTTGGTCAAAAATGATGGAAATGGATTGCTTATCGTAACAACTGTTTCCTAAATCTTTCATTTCAAAGCCAGGAAGAAGTATTCCAATACTATCCGTCTGGGTCATCCACGAAGCTCCCATCTCGTTTAAGCAGATTGGGCTCCCCATATAGTTATGCGAAAGAACGTATATCAAGAACAAGTTGTGTTTATGGTATTGCTCCAAAATATTGTCCATGAAATTCTTTCCCAGCCTCACATCAAAGCCATGCACCGAGGAACAAAACAAATTATCGCTGCTTAGATTGACCACCTCTCCAAGCAAATCTACCAATGCACCGACTTCTTCTTTGTCCTCCCCACAATGGCTAATAAATATCTTATTCTTCTTTGCTGTGTCTTTTATTTCCATGTTTTCAAAAATGTCAAAAGTTTCTTTTTTCACCACATCTATTGGAGAAACCTGATTTGCTAAAGTTTCAGATTGATTGTAATTTTCTGACAGTTTTTCCAAGAACCTCTCGACCGCTTCTTCAGGCAGTCTTCCAAACAAGTCCTTATACCAAGAGATTCGGGAATTGTTTCCTGCAGTATCGTGCAACTCTTTCATGTATTCCGAATAACTCCCTATGATTGAGAAGAAATCGGAAATGCTGTCAAAGAATGTTTTTCCATCAACGTAACACAGGCATTTATCTTTCTGACCTATGATATGCCAAAGATTAGCAAATATTTCATCCTTAGTATTACTCAGCGGTTTCAGATATTCAAAATTCACATACAGCTTTTGGGGTGTATCTGAGTTTATGTATTCAAATCCTTTTTCAGTCAATACAACAAATAGCCTGTCGTCTTGATAGAGAAGCTCATTTTCCAATAACATATAATAGACAAAGAGAAACTCAAGACGCTCTTTCCCAAATTTACGACCAAATTTCGACTCAATTGTTTGAAACTTCAACCCATTTCCTGGATTGTAAGAAGCAAACAAACCCATAATAGAATCCACCCATTTCTGTAAAGAATCACTCATGTTTAAAGTGTTTATATTGTTTTTATGCAAGCAACGTACCCCTAACCTTCTATCCCTCATACTTCTTTAGAATTCCCAATTGCCCGACCTTGGATCCATGCGGTTGTCAACCATCTGGAGGAGGCTGTTTTTCTCATCACAAAGGGATGCCAACACGGGATGTTGCTGCAACAGATGCGACTTTATTGCTTTCGCACTACAACCAGGGCAACAACACGTGTACGGATATGTCTTAGCATAATTCCAAGCTGCTACCAAATTGTCAGAAAAGACATTGGAATCAAAGCCATCTGTATTCATAACCTATCAAACCACCTTATGGTACTTCATACTTACCACTCTCAACATTTCAACTGACTCTAAACTCTACACACTAAACTCTACACTTTATAAGACAACCAATTGAGATATAAACCTCGTTCTTCCGGGTTATGACGTGACGGATTGCGATGATTCGTTTCGATAAACGTCATCACTTCCTGATATTTCTTCAGCCACCCCTCGTCTTGGGTCATTTCAATTCCTCATCCCCATTGTGGCCAAAACAAATAACGGCAAAACTGCCACACGCCCTTCATAACCACTTTCATCTCCTTAGTTGTGTCCATTAAACGCTTCCATTGTAGCAGCTGTTGCAGAATTAATATCTTTACGCATCAAGACGTTCTTTATGGTGATGAATATCACGCAAATGTCAGTCCACAAGGTGCAGTGGTCAACGTACCAAACATCAAGTTTGAACTTCTCTGTCCAGCTGATGGCATTGCGACCGTGGCACTGTGCCCAGCCACTGATGCCTGGGCGCACTTCATGACGACGCATCTGTTCGGGACTGTACAAAGGAAGATATTTCGGCAATAAAGGACGTGGGCCAATCAATGACATATCGCCTTTGAAAACGTTGACCAATTGGGGCAATTCATCAATCGATGTGCTGCGAACAAACTTGCCCACTTTGGTTAGGCGTTGAGCATCGGGAAGCAATTTTCCTTCGGCATCCTTTTCATCGGTCATGGTCTTGAACTTAATCACCTTGAATATCTTGGCGTTCTTGCCTGGACGTTCTTGGGTAAAGAAAGCACCGGCACCCTTGTTGGCAAAGTGTAGGAAGATGGTGATGATAATCAACAGCCAGCCTATTAACAGCAAGGCTATCCCAGAAATCAGGATGTCCAAAATTCGTTTAAAGAAATTCTTGTACATTGTTCAACGGTCTTTAAAACTACCTCACACTAAACCCACCATCCACAAATAAATTGGTTCCCGTCACCCAACGGGAGGCATCGCTCAGCAAATAGATGCATGCGTTGGCAATGTCAGTGGTTTCACCTAAGCCAAGCAAATGTTCTGCCTCTAATGCGGCACGCTTTTCAGGGTCTCTCATGTGGGGCAGGTTCATGTTGATTGGGGTGCAGATGGCACCTGGTGAGATGGAATTGACACGCACATTCTTCCTCGCCATTTCACAAGCCAAATGTTTGGCAAGGTTCAAGAGAGCCGCTTTGGTCATGCCGTAGGTTGACTTACCCACTTCGCCAAAGCTACCAGCCACTGACGAGAAGAAAACTATGCTGCCTCCTTCCTTGGAAAGGTTGCCCATCTTGGTGCATTCCTGTGCAAGAAAATAACCTGTATATACGTTCACATGGAAGAACTTGTCCAACTCCTCGGGCTTGGTGAGCTTGAAAAGATTGGTGGTGGAAATACCGGCACAATTCAGCAGGCCATTGATACGACCCACCTTGGTCACAGCCTCCTTGATGATCTCACCTACCTTTTCATATTCCAGTAGATTGACAGATGCCCAATAGTGTTCTTCGGGACGGTCAACCATGGTGAGAGTCTCTTTCAGCCCTTCCTCATTCAAATCCAAAAGAATGAGTTTGGCTCCCATCTTGGAGCAACTAATGGCACACTGGCGGGCAATGCCCGAAGCTGCCCCAGAAATGACAATTACTTTCCCTTCGAGGGAAAAGGGATTAAACTGCTTTTCCATGCTCCACCTCCACTATGTCACTGATTTTACAATCCACAAAAGGCACAATGCCTGTAGCCCATGTCATGCCAACGCCAAAGGCACTCAACAGCAATTCTTTCTTGCCATCGAGTTTGCCCTGCAATTCGCTCACAATGGTCAACGGCACAGAAACGGATGATGTGTTGCCGAATTTGGCAATGGTTGACGGAATCTTGTTGGCATCCAACTTCATTTTCTTCATAATATAGGAATTGATGAAGTTATTGGCCTGGTGGAACACCACATAATCGAAATCGTCAACTGTCTTTTCGGTAAATGCCAACGTGTTCTTAATGTCGCGAGGAATCTCACGGATGACGAAGTTAAACACATCGCCACCACGCATATAGCCCTGCTCATCGCTACGCATATTGCCAAACTCGTCCACCACCTTTTCGACCACGGTTTCCGCCGAACTCATCTTTCGATAGCCACCGGCAGGAATCATAATCAAGTCGGCACGTGAACCATCGGAGTTGAGCGAGAATGTGCTCTTGCCAAACTTCGGGTTGCGTTCAATCAAAGCCGCCACACCGCCATCGCCAAAGAGGAATGCACTACGACGGTCGCGAGGTGAATACACCTTTGACCGAGTTTCACCATCAAGCAACAAAGCCTTGCGCAAGCCACTGCGTTCCATCAAGCCGTAAACAACAGAAAGGCCATAGATGAAAGCTGAACAACCAAGATTGATGTCGAATGCAATGGTATTGTTGGGCAGTCCAAGCCTATGTTGCAACGTCACTGAAGTGGCTGGCATCCTATAGTCTGGGGTCTGCGAGATAAATACCAGCAGGTCAATCTCTTCCTTGTTGATATTGTTGTCGGCAATCAGTTTCTCGGCAGCGGCAAAGCAGAGGTCGGAAGAGCATGTTTCAGCATCAGAGAAACGACGTTCCTCGATACCAGTCTTGTCAACTATCTCGGCAGCCTCTTCTTTGGTGAACACTTCGGTGTATTCACGGTTCACAATAACTCGTTTCGGCACGGCAGCCGCCATGGCGGTGATGCCTACGCCTTCGTATTGTAGATATGCCATGCCTCGGTTTATTTGTTAGCGCAAGCGTCGTACACAGCTTGAACAGTTCTTAACTTTTTGAAATCGGCTTCCTCTATCTGCACATCATATTCCTCATCCATCATAGCGATAACGGAGAGGTATGCTATTGAACTCCATTCTGGGTAGTTGCGGAATTCATCTTCCATTCTGATTTCATCTTCGCGCTCCAGCGCTTCTGCAAATAATTCAATAAATTTATCCATACTAATGAATTTTTAAGGTTTTTATTCAATTGATATTTTCTTGGCGGGATTACCCATATAGAGTCCGCCGTCTTTAATCTTTCTCAGCACGTAGGTTCCGGCACCAAAGCGGTTTTCATTGCCAATCTTCAAGCATTGGGCAATGAAGCAACGTGATCCGAAATAGTTCTTGTTGCCTATCACTGTTTGCCCCGATACTCTCACCTCCGGGAACATCATGTTATGACTACCAATCACCACATCATGCCCGAGGCTGATGCCTCCGTCCAACACATTGAAATCACCCATCGTGATATTGCAACTGAAACGGCTGTTAAATGTGATGATATTACCTTTACCCAAAGTTACAGTCTCTTTATCGAAATAAAAAACATTTGGAGCAATAATATTTGGGTATTCCACCAACGGGTTGGTGATTTGCGATGGCAAGAGCTCCAAATATTTGGGAGAGCCCACTGCAATAGCTACACTTACAGGTGACTTCCAAGCATTCAGCACATCCAAACCGCCCAGCACCTTGCCATAGCGGCTATACGTCCCTGCAGTAACACCGTCGTCAATAAAGCCCATAATGTTCCATGTAGGCTCAACGGCATTAATATGATTGATGACGCAGGCCACCTCGTGGCCAAAACCGCCAAAACCGTAAATCAAAATATCTTTCAAGTTAATAACGTTTTAAGATTAATGACTATAAAGTAACGACTGGTGACGCACTCCAGTCAATGGTCTGGTTTACTTTTTCGATATTAGCAAAATCCATTTGCTGGATCAGCTTTTCAAGTTTTCCCCAGGCTCCTTTCTTACCCAGGTTTGTTTTGAGATATCGTGCATAGCGGTTCTTCAACGTGCCAGGCTCTTTATAATAAGCCTCAAATTCCTCACGTGATTTCACTCCTTTCTTTTCTGGCAAAAGGTCATTGATGTGGAAATAGCACATCGTATAATCACTCTTTGCCATACGACCTTTTACGAAACCTAACGGGAAGAATCTGAAAAAACCCCCACCAGAATAGGCCACCTGCTTACCCATGAATGAAGTCATACTGATGGGATACTCCTTTAATTCAATACCAGCATATTTTATAGTGCAAGGTAATTGTGATTGGAATGCAGGAAAACCGCCAAAATCACGAGCAGCAGGGAACACGGAAGAATCGTTTTCGATGCCCTCTGATGCCAATGTTTCGAACATCCACTTATTGCTCTCACCTATACTGAAAGCAGGGGCGCGATAGCTCAACACTTTCTGACCTATGCATTGCTCCAAAGCAGAAACCGCTGCATGAGTATCCTCACGGGCTTCTGCTTCGGTCATCTTATTCATCCATGTATGTTGGTTGGAATGACAACCGATTTCATGACCACGGCTCTGAATTAACTTTACCACCTGCGGGAAATCCCTTGCCATCAAACCAGTGCAGAAACAAGTTGCCTTGATTCCACGCTCATCCAAAATATCCAGAATACGATTCAAAAACGCATCGTATTCAGCATACTGTTCAACCGTGCCATAGCCACCAGCCTTGGCCAAGGCCCATTCTTCTATGTCAAATGTTAGTATGTTCATGCCACGTCAAAATCAAATAGTTGGAAGAAAATATTATCTTTGGTGATTTGGGGCAGTTTACCGTCGGTCAAATCCAAGAAAATTAAATTAAACGGAGATCTTTTTATAAACTTCGGCACAGTAAAGAACATACTATCAAATTTTGCGCCTAAACCCACATATAATTTGGGTTTAAATCCCCAATGTTTGTCTTGTGCCTCAGTGCCATCAAGGAAGTCTTTATCATAACTCCCCATATAGGTTTGAACAAATGAATTGTATCTGCCCAACAAAGCATTTTTCTTTCGACTGTAATTCGCCCTACATGTTTTGAGTCTCCAATTGAAGGAATCCTTATCCCAATAGACTTTATAAATTTTGTCACAGTCGCTTTCTATCTTTATTCCCAAACCCATTTTTACTTCCAACTGTCCAACAAATGTAAATGGGAAGTATTTCATGTAACCCGGGAAACTGTTAGCGTTAGCCACGCCCAACACAAATTCAAAACCATGGTCTTTGGCAAATTCGTAAGTGGTTGTTGCCAACTTTTTGAACAAACCTTTGCCACGGTGGTCTGGGTGGGTTACCGTTGCCATATCAAACAACCCTGACACAATCCTTCCCTCTATTTCCATTTTATAGGGAATGCAAGCATAATGGGCAACAAGTTCTTCTCCGTAGAAAGCGTTGAAAGATATCACCTTCCCCATGGGGTTATTCACATACCATTGCCGAAAGCCTTTCACGCTGAACGTATGAGAACCCTCATAAACAATATTTTGCAAGTCAACCACCTTTTGCAACATAATATCACCATCTTCGAAAAACAGTTGCTTTATTTCGTATTGATTGGATTCTGTATTCATTTTATGCTTGGATTTGTTTAATAATGATTAATATTATTTACACATTCATCTTTTCTTCGACTGTTCTAATAACTGATTCCTGTTATATAAAAAATCTTGCTTGAATTTGACAGCATCAAACTTTTCTAACACTTCTTGATAAGCATTCTCACACATTATTCCATATTCATCATCATTCATAGCCAGACCTTTTTCCATCACTTCCTGTAGGCTGTCAACTGATTTCACTTCACATACAAGGCCGTTGTAACCATCACGTATAAGATCTGTAGGTCCTTTGATGTTACTGATGATTGATGGCACACCCATAGCAGCAGCTTCAAGAACCGTCATCCCAAACCCTTCACGATAGCTTGGTAACATCAAGAAGTCAAACACAGCAAAGTATTTTGCCGCATTTGGAACTGGCCCCACATAAATGATGTTTTCTTTTTTCAGCGACTGTTGATATAATTCATGGTTAAGCCTATCCACCTCATTTGTAGGCCCCACAATCATTAGCAAGATGTCGGGATTGTTTATTCTAATGAAGGCTTCTATCAGTTCATTTATTCCTTTCTCTGGCACAACACGACCAACATAACCTATTATTTTCTTATATCTCTTAGTATTAAATTTAGAGGAAACCTCACTGCTCCATTCCTTCTTTAAGCTAATGTCATATTTTACCAAGTCTGCACCACAGGCGCTCCCGTTAAAGAGGACGCTTCCTTTGCTGGCCTTATAAAGTCTTTCTTCTATAGAAAACTTCAAGTTGGCCTTGCTATCGGGCTGTACGCTGGTAGAAAACACACACGTCATTTTTTCAACAGTCTTATAAAACCAAAGTTTAAAACCTGTAAAATCGTTGTAGGCGATACCCCACTGGCAATATATACGCACAGGAACCCTTGCCAACCAACCAGCAATGCCGGCATAAAGTGCAGCATTAGATGTGGCATACTGTATGACATCAAACCGTTCTTTTCGGAATATCTTATACAGTTTCCATACAGTTTTCAAAACTTCCCATGGAGATACGTTGCCCCACTTGATATTTACCGGGATATATCGAACTTTGCCAAGTATTTCTTCCGTCAACACGTCGTTAGGCTGACAAATTGTGTATGCCTGCCAACCATGATCTGTAACATACTTGAGATTTTCAAGCATGAAGGCTTTGATTGTTCCAGCCTTTGTTGTTATTCCACAAATCTTCATTTTATTTCACTTTATGCCACAACCTGTCTATCAGCCTCTGTGGTAATAGACCTAAGATTAATGGTTTGATGATATATATGTAACGAATAGGGCCTATGCCCATTGCCTTAAAACCTTTCGCCCTGATTTTGGCCTCATCTATTCTTATCGAATAGGCATCTTTTCTTTTATCCTGCTTTTTTGAGCAGCGATAGAAGTATGTTATATCCTTAATATTACACCCTTTGCCACCAGCAGCATAGATTCTCATAAACAAATCATAATCCTGCCCCCGTCGAGTTTCTTTTGCTATTCGATAACCATCTACACGTTCCATAATGCTCTTCCTGAACATGGTTGATGCGTGTGCAAAGGGTATTGTTATCAAAAAGTCTTCTTTCGTAGGAAACTCTTTGCGAGGATAGAAGTCCACACGCTCGCCATCTTCATAAAAGCGCTGTATACCAGTCGAAACAAAATCTATCGATGGGTTTGCTTCCAACACAGCCAATTGTTTTTCAAGTCGGTCTTCTGATATATAATCATCAGCATCTAAGATAGCCAGATAATCATATTGAGCCTTTTTAATACAATTGTTTCTTGACTGAGCAGCCCCTTGGTTCTTTTCGTTTCTAATGAGAACCAACTGCCCTTCATCAGCATATTGCTGTAGAAGTTCTGCCGTACCGTCAGTTGAGCAATCGTCACATACTATTATCTCTACATCTCCTTTGAATGTCTGTTTACGTATGCTTTGCAAACACTCGTCTATGTACGGCTTGCAATTATATGATGCTATAATGAATGACACTCCCATTCCTTTTTGTCTTTTTTAATGTTTATTGACCAAATCCATTAATTCACGTTTTAGTTTTTCCGAAACTGCTTGTTTGTTAAAATGGACACAGGCATAGTCGTACGCATTTTTTACTATTTCTTTGGTTTTATCGGGATTCTTAATGTATTGAAGGAACAAGTCTCTTTGAACTTTCATGGGCTGTTCACTGGAAATGAACAAACCCAGTTCATTCTTGAGTATTAGCTGCATGGATGCCACCTCTGATGGCCCGTATGCCAACAATAGCCTACTTTGCATCAGCGATTCAGGAATTTTAGTTGAAATCGACAAAGCCGTTTTACTTCTATACTCATCCTTGTCACATTCAACGTGCAAAAGGAAATCACATGATTGACGTGCATCATCAAGATCTTTGCCAAGAACCGTTCCACACATCATTATATTTGGTTTATTGAGTGCATCGGTGATTTCGCCTGTTATCTCATGTGCTGTATAAACCTTTATTACAGCATCACCTTTCACCACATCGGCTAAACGGCTTATCATCTCCCATCTCCCCAAACTAAGACCTCCAAAGTAAGAAATAATCAAAGGACTATTAAATTCTTCTTTGGGCGAATAAGGAATTACATCTGTCGAGTTCATTATTGGACTAAAAACCGTCTTGAAGAAGCGACCATATTCCTCACACATTTGTTCACCTATGCAATAATGTGCTGATGATTGGTTGATAATCTTCCTAAAAGCCCTTTCGCTCTTTTTGCTAATCTTATTTCCCGAAGAAGGATGAATCAGATAATCGTCAGTGAAATAGACCGCCAAAGGAATATTGAGTTTTTCTGAGATTTCCTCAGCGATGGTAAACATTTGGCTCGGACCACCCAAGAGGGCAAACACCACATCGGGATCACAACTCTGATACCACTCCCTAAACTCTTTGGTGTCCCACCTTCGGCTTTTCCATAATAATGAACGAAGAAATCTGTTGTCTTTGAGATTCCCATGAAGAAATCTTTTATACGTTTGATCCTCTGCTATTTCTTTGTTTTTAGCTCTTTCGAACACCTGTACACCGCCACATTTCCTATTGAAATGTATAAATGAGCGAATGATATCCAGTTCAGAAATGGCATAATAACTTTGAGCAAATTCCCCATCCCCAATGATGTTGTCTTGAGGCCGAAAATACAATTCGAACAACGAATTCTTATCAAAGGTGCAAAAAATGCTCTTTAAAGTTTTACCGTTATTATTGATGTCAGAAAATGGATTGGCTGCGATAACCAAAACTTTAATATCTTTCATTTGATTTTCAAGTATTATTGCCATGGGACGGAGAAAATAGTTCTATAGATATATGCATGATCGTACCAAACAGCATTGGTAAAATGATCCGTAAATATATACAAATAATAAACAACAAATACAAAAATAATTATTTGACACAAGAGTTTTTTTCCCTTTATAATAAGCGATTCCATTGTTAAAGGATATACCACTACCGACATAATAAAAAAGAATACTATTAGTCGTCCTATCAACATGTTGAGACTAATCAGAGGGACAAAAAGCAGGCTTAGCATCAAAAGTCTAAATAAAAACTGAGTTGACTCGTCTCGTTCTCTGATTTGAGTCAAACATAATATCGGCATACCTATTACGATAATAGAGCTAATACCATAACCAGAAGCGATGTTGTTACCTACCATTCCCCCATAAACTAAGAGATGTTCATTATCAAACAGTGGCAGGATAAGCTCAGAAGGTATGAACGGTGCAATGACATACCAGACTAATAGGATAATTACAAACGCGACAACACTATTCTTTTGATTCCATTTGAGATAAGTAATAAAATAGACAGGGAAAAGTATAAAAGCTGTTTTATGAATTGTTGTTGCGGCTAATATTATGAGCATGTATGGAATAATTTTCCTCTTTTTTATCAGGCCAAGACAACAGATAAAAATGAAAACCACAGTCCATTGTCTAATCATACCGGCAACACCTACCACCATCAGCATAGGGTGAAATGCAAATAAAAAAACCGAGAACCAATACCATTTTGGTGGTACATAGCGCTTTATATAATAATACACCTGACCCATGAATAAAGTAGTCAAGAGCATAATCATCCCAAAGTAACCCAAAGGCTTGCATAAAAGATTAATCAAAACCCATCCATAATCACCTCTCGATTGTAAATCAGACAAAGTATCAGTATCGGTAGTAATAGAATAACCATATGAATTATACATTGCAAAATCTGACATATAACCAAGATAATCATTACCATAGTCATAACGAATACAAAGATATATGGTCAGCAAAAGAAAGCCTATTTCTAGTCCTCCGAATCTTCTCTTGGCGTGCTTCCTGTCAAAAAGGCACAAAAGTACTGCCAAGAAACAAACTATTAACGCTACTATCATAATTTTAATAAAAAAAGATCTTTACTAACCTTCAGTTAAATCAGCTTTTCAAATCTTCTATTAACTCAGCTGGCAACGATTTACCATTCTTTTGATGATCAAGACAAACTTTATAAGCTTCTACGTACCTACGAGCCGTCACCTCGTTGTTTCTCACTTCAGATCTTGTAATAAAAGAGTTTTTGCGTAATTCATCTGCCATGTCCTCATCCTCCAAAAGCAATATCATATTATCAGCAAGGGACTGATTGTCGCCTTTTGGCGAAATCAGCACATTCTTTCTTTTGAGGTTCAATTTCTGGGTTCCCAACTCTCCTGTGTCTGTAGTAACAACAGGCAACCCGTTTGACATTGCTTCCCTTATTGTACCCGAAGTCAAATCTATTTTAAGAGGCAACAGGGCAAATCTTGATTTTCTTATTTGCTTTAACACATCTTCATGTGTAGGTAGCCTCCCTTCAAATGTTATTGCATCAGCAATTCCAAATTTTGCAATCAAATTATCTAAATACTGTTTGTATCCTGCCTCAAATCCTCCTATGATGTCAAGGGTTATTTCTGGTTTTTGTTGGTAGGCAAGGGCAAAGGCCTCTATTGCCAAGTCCGCTGCCTTGTTAATATTTATAGCAAAATAGACAAAATCAAATTGTTTGTCTGCCGTTTCTGTGACAATTGGATCTTTCAGCATAAGACCCATATTCAATATTATTGCATCAGGATAGATATCATTACGAATTATCTTCCTATATTTTAATGCTGGCATGCTAATGTAATCAGCTTCTCTGATAATTCTTTTTTCTATATTCACTCTGTTTTCATAATCTTTACCGTTTATCGGGTAGTTATTCTTGAAATCAGGGTCACTTAACAATGTCTGTAGTTGAGCTATAGTAACAACCTTGTCAGGCAACTGGAACATCCCGTTTGAATAAATAGGGTTTTCAGCACCAAACAGATGTACTATTTCAGGATTTATCCGTCTTATAATTTTTGAAATAGTCCGACTATTGCCTTTATAAGGATAAGTCATTGGGCAAAGGAGTTGTTTGTAAACAAAAGGAATGAAGGATTGGTCTTCACTCCGAAAAAAGTGATAATATACGCCATTAGCCTCAAATTCTTGAGTCTTTCTTTTCAGATATGGGTATGGGCTAACAACATGCAACTCTACTTCATCAATTTTTTCAAATTCCAGTATGCCATTGGTTATCCAATTACCAAACTCAGGAACCTCCGTACTTACAGGTTTATGAGTCAAATGTTTCACAAGCCCAATTAACCGGTTATGCTTTAAGTCCAATTCCTCATGCACAAAAGCATTCGAAAAGTTACATAACCACACTACCTTTAACNNAAAACATCAATCATTTTCAAATACTCAGGCCACTCGCCCATATCTTTCCAAGCTTGTTCGCTTACTGGGAAGCAGCCCACGCGGCCACCACGGGCTTTAATTTTTTCCATCAGTTGGGTGATATGGAAGAACTCGCCTTGCGGGATTTCATCGATACATCCTGGATTGAGGATATACACCCCTGTGTTAATCATATAGGTCAATTCCGGTTTTTCCTTCAAGGCGGTCATCAAGCCGTCTTCGCCAGTCTCAATCACACCGTAAGGGATGCGGAAACTTTTCACTGCCGTCACGATGGTCAAGTCATTATGGTTCTCACAGTGATAGTCATACACATCGCGCATGTCCTGGTCGATGACAATGTCGCAGTTGCTGACAAAGAAAGGAGTGTGTATCTTTCCTTTCAGCAACGCCACGCTCCCTATGGTACCAAGCGGCTTGTCCTCTTCAAAGAAGCTGACATCATAACGATGGGGCAGTTGGTCAAGGTAGTAGCGCATCATGTTGCTCTTGTAGTTGACCGACATATAGAACTTCTGGCAACCAATGGACTCAAACTGGTCCATGATTTCCTCAAGGATGGTCTTGTCGCCGATGGGCACAAGGGGTTTGGGAATGACATTGGTGATAGGTTTAAGGCGAGTACCTTTACCTCCGGCCATGATGACCACGGGGAGATTGATTTGCTCACGCTGCACCAATTCAGTTTTCTTGAAAAGGTCGCTCCAAAACCATACATCCACCAACTCGCCTTTCTCGTCCAAGATGGGCATCACCTCTGCACGCATTCGACGAATCTTTTCCTTGATGGCAGTTTCATCTTCTGTGACATAGCCGTAAATCTTGCTCTTGTTCAAAATTCGGCTCACTGGCTCCGTCAAGGCTATGTTCTTAATAATCGCCCTCTGGATGTCGCCCAAGGTCAACAATCCTTCGAAATGCTCTCCATCGAACACAAAGAGTGTTTTCACCTTCTGTGAATCCATGGTTTTCATGGAATCAAGAAGAGTTGTCTTAAGCGAGACTATTCTATTTGATAAATCCTTAAACATTCCAGTTTTTAAACATTTTAATAAATCAAGCTCTTATAATCCACCGTATTTGACTCGGCAAAAACCACATCCATTCCCAAACTTCTCTTGATGGCCTCTTGATAAATGTAATAGGCAAAGTTGATGTCAATGTATGAAAGACCGACAGAATTGAAATAGATGAATTCATCATCATTCTCTCTACCCTTCTTCATACCTGCAATCAATTCCGAAAGATTGGCATAGATATTTGTATCATTGATGATACCTGCTTTGTACATTCTGCAAAGCGTTTGCGAACGATGCTTCACCACTTCCCATTCATCGCACACGATTTTATCGGCCTTTAAAGCTACACCATATTCGTCTTCCCATCCGCCAACATGGATATACAAACCGCCTTTTGTGATATCATCAGCTTTCAACACTGGACTTTGTCCACTAATAGCCGTCACAATAATATCAGCACCGCTGGCACAAAGATAAGAATCATTGTTACAAGTTAGAAACTTGACATCTGGTACAATATCCTTGAATTTGTCTATAAAACCTTGTTCAATGCTAGTATTAAGAGATGACACGCGGCATTCTTTGATGGTCGGGAAAAGATGCTTCAACAACGTGAAGTGCATACGCGCTTCTTCTCCAGCGCCAATAATACCCACTTTTTCGACCTTTGAAGGTGCCAGGTATTTTGCAGCAACACAACCCACCGCCGCAGTACGCATTTTTGTGGACAGTGTTCCATCGATAAATGCAATCGGGAAACCTGTTTCAAGTTCAGAAAGCAGCATAACTCCAGTCACATTCTGCACGCCTTTGGGAGCATTGGAAGGAAACACGGACACCCATTTCATACCACAAATCTTGTCCTTTATCAATGTCGCCGGCATGCAATTGATACGGTTTTGGCTTTGCTCGTCAAAGATCTGCGAGATTTTGTCGGGCATGATAACTTCACCGTTAAGGAACTTACTGAATGAATCTTCGATGATTCCAAAGATACCATCGGCATTGCCTTTGAATATTTCGGCAACATCTTCTTGAGAGATGATCTTTATAATAATATTATTCATATTTTTATTTTTTACTTTATAGTATTATAAATTGNNAGAGATGATCTTTATAATAATATTATTCATATTTTTATTTTTTACTTTATAGTATTATAAATTGTCCAAGTTTAGTTTGTTCGATACAATATTCTCTCCATTTTCATTCAGAATCTTGTACGTCCTCTGGATGAAGGATAGAATATCTTTCAGTTCGTTCGTTTCTTCGTATACAAAATGGAATAAACAATTAACTTGTCCGAAAGAACCAGTATCAGCAATAACATCTCCTATGGTTTTCTGATAGGGTACAACTACAAGGTTACGGCCATATTTTTGACGAATCTCGTCTAATCCTTCTTCTTTGCAGATTTTTCCTGGATTACAATGTACGGGATAAATACAATAGTACTTACCTCGAGTTACGTCTTCTGGAATTAAAGACTTAAATCCTTCCAACTGACTATCACCAGTTGCGGCATAATACAAATCGGCAAAGAATTGATTAATACCGCTTAGATAATCCACAGAATAGAAAGAGAACGACCCCCCATAACGATAACCCACCTCGTTGAAATAAAAGTTGTTGCCATCTTTAAAGATTTCAATCCAAATAGTGCCTTCTCTAATGCCTATGGCTGAGAACAACTTCCTCAACTTGTCTTCATATAAGTCAATAAATACTTTCTCAAATTGACTTGGGCAGGTAAACAACCCAGCCACATAGGATCCTTGTTTTTCATATTTGACAGGTGTTTTGTCCTCAGACAAAACAAAATTCATCTCACCTTTGCTAAATGTAAAAAACACAACCAAGCCGTTATTATTAACAAACTTCTCACAAATCACCGAACCTGTTGGGGAAACATCCGCTGCAAGTTTGTAGCCCTTTTCAAGTTCTTCGGCATTGTGACACACGGAAAAACCGTTGCTGCCGCTACCATCAGTGGGTTTGGTTATCACAGGATACGCCTTGTCAGGCACCGATTTAGCAATATTGTTGGGATCAATTGAGAATTTTGGAACCACGGGAAGACCATATTTGATGCACAAGTCCTTGAATTTGCTTTTGTCTTGCAGCAAATCCCATTGCTCTTTTTCACAATAACAAGGCAAACCAAGCTGATTTATCCAAGTGCAAGCATGAGATACGATAAACTCGCTACCACCCATATAAACTCCGTCAAACTTGTGTTCCTTCACGAAAGGAATCATCACTTCTGGGTCAGTCGTATCAATCCGATAATACTCCTCAACAATATCGTCAAGTGGGGCCGGGTAGAGGCCTGCGAAATAGAGCCTTACACCGTAATAGTCAGCAAAAGACTTAATCAAGTCTTTCCATACGCTGCTGCCAAGCAGCAACAAGCGTTTTCCTCTAATATCTTGCATATAATTAAGTATTTTAAATAGTTATTCTGTGGTCTGAACAATAGATAATATAGCCAGAGTTTGAGGCGCCCACATTGCCCAGAGCCTCGTCAAACTCATCTTTAACAACCGTATTCTTGATACACCAAGAAGCAGTTTTGGCTTGCTCAAACAAGGGTCTCAGGCGTTCATTCTGTTTGCTGTGGAAATAAATGCCAGTGTAGGCTTTGTTGGTGATTTTGGTTGGTTGATATATACCCAAATGGCACTCAATAGCGGCCTTATAATAATCGAATCCCGTACTTAAAGGAGTGAGAATGTCTGAAATATGGTCGCCACCACCTCGTGCGCCTACCTCTATGAAGTAGATTTCATTGTCTATAATCTTTAGCTCCAGATGAGCCATTCCACAATTCAAACCCAATACTTTCAAAATATCCCAGGTTGCCTTGTCAATCCTTCTCTTCATATCGTCGGATAGGTTTGCTGGTTGATGATGGCCAATCTCCACAAAGTGCGGAGGGCCGGCAGATTCTTTTTCGGTATATTGAACAACTTGATGCTTGCCTTTGCCGTATGATAAACATTCAATGGAGTATTCCTGTCCGCCCTTGAGATATTCTTCCACCAGAGCAGAGCCATCAGAAGAATTGGCACTTGCCACTTGTACGGCTTCCTTCAAATCATCCGAGTTATAGGCAATACTAACACCTCTTTTTCCACAAGCATCCACCGACTTCACCACCACTGGAAATGTAACTTCAAGTCCCTCTTTGTAAAGTTGGAACAATGGTTGCTTAACAGAGTCCAGTTGGGCAACTTTGGTTCTCATAAAGTACTTGTTCTTACCACCAAAACCATTCACCACCTCGTTACCAAGCAAACCTGCTTCATACGCCACCCTTGCAGCCACCTCGGTTGACAGTTCGCTTGATGCCATTACTCCATCCACATGCAATTCTCGGCATGATTCAGCAATGAATTTGATGTCAAAGTTGTTCTCTTCCACAAAAACATCCACTTGACCTTTGGCAAGCGAATCATTTCTGCCGTAAGCAATGGTAGTCACACCCATTTCCTTTGCCTTGTTGATGATGGGTAGTGCGCCTTCTCCAGCTCCGATTATGGCTAATACCTTTTTTTCCATTTTGATTCAATCGGTTAATACAATATCTTGAATGGCTTTATCGTACTTCTCGATAGCTTGTTCTATTGATTCTCTGCTGTCGGCAATAAGTGTTAGATGACCGTAACGATTCAAGCTTGAGGTGATGCGGTTCACTTTTTCACCCTCTTTAAGATTGAACGAAAAATCCACCACATTTGGCCAGGTCAAGATTGATTCAGCATTAGGTATATGTTTGACAACACTACCTTCATCAAACGCAAAGAAATGAACAGCAGAATACTGCTTGTGTAATGGTTTGATTTCAATCTTTTCTCCCAATGCAATCCGCAACAGTTCATCTTCAACATTAATGCCTGTTGAGAGCGGTGTGAGTGTGCTTGTGATATAATCACCACCAAGTCTTGGACTGGTCTCTATTACAAAGATACCACGCTCGTTAATTTTCAGTTCAGTATGCGACGGACAATTTTCGAAGCGCAGAGCCTTACCTATTTTTGATACTATTTTCCTTATCTGTTGCTTGGTTTCATTAGAGATATTGGCGGGCTGAATGTGACCTAGCTCCACATTGTAAGGGAACTCAGTGGTCTTCTTTTCGGTGAACTGTATCACCTCGGCATTACCATCATGGTGCAAGCCTTCAATACTGTATTCAGGTCCTTCTATGTATTCTTCCACCAATACCGTGTCCAACTTCGAAACCTCGAAAGCTTCGCTCATGGATGCTGCCAGTTCCTCTTTGCTACGGCAGAGCTTCACGCCACGGCTTCCAGAGTTGTCACGAGGTTTCACGATGACAGGGAACACCATATCTACTGTTTCTTCCACGCTCTTTACCAAGCGGCCTTTGGCACAAGGCACACCGCCTTCCATAAAGCGTTGCTTCATCTGGAACTTGTCGGTGCTCCATTGGGCGGTTTCAACAGAATAGAACGGGAAGCCATATTTCTCTGCTATGCGAGCCATCATCACCAAAGGCTTATCGGTGGCAGCGGTGACAATGGCATCAATGCCATATTTCTCCACCACAGCACAGGTACCCTCATAGTCCTGACCGCCAACCACCTCGAAGGCATCCACGGCATCACGGCAAGTGGCATCGGCCACAGGGTCAATACCCACAGTGTAAAGCCCCATCAGCTTGGCACGATTGATGATGGATTCTTGCAGCGGGCCACAACCAAACACTAATACTGATTTTTTATCTTTCATCTTCTTCAACGTTAATTACCATTAATCTACCGTTAATTGCTCGTTAATTATCTTTTCTGCTCAACAATTAATGGTCAAATTATATGGCCAATTGGCGGTAATTAATGTTATTTAATCTCGCGAATTGCAGCTTCGAGAGTGTCGCAAATGAAGTCAACCTGCTCGGAGGTCAAGGCTGCATACATCGGGAGGGTAATCTCGTTGTCGGTTACATAATCGGTCTGCGGCAGCACAGCACCCAACTCTTTGTAGGTTGAGAAATGATGCACGGCAGGATAGTGAACACTGGTTTGGATGCCGGCAGCATGGATATACTCACGAATCTTGTTGCGACGCTCCTTGTTGCTGTTAAGCAACACAACTGGGAAGATGTAGTTGCTCACGAACTCGGTATTGTCAGCAAACGGCACCACAACGCCTTCCATCTTGCTCAGGCGGTCAACATACTGCTTGCGCACCTTGATACGGGTGTCCAAATCACCAGGCAGCTTCTTCAGCTGCTCGATGGCGATGGAGGCACGGATGTCGTCCATACGGAAGTTGTAGCCCAAGCAGGTGATGTCGTACTCGGTGGCATGACCGCTGGCACGCTGGTAGCTCATGGTGCTCATGCCGTGGCTGCGGATGAGGCGGGCTTTTTNNCTCGTTGTTGGTGATGAACATACCGCCCTCGCCAGTGCTGATGTTCTTGTTGGAGAAGAAACTAAAAGCAGCGCAATCACCAATAGTGCCGAGTTTTTTGCCCTTATATTCCGACAGCGGGCCATGGCAAGCATCTTCCACCACTTTGAGGTTATGCTTGCGGGCAATGGCCATAATCTCATCCATACGGGCAGGGAAGCCAGCCATGTGGACGATGACGATGCCTTTGGTCTTGGGTGTAATCTTACGCTCAATGTCGGCAGGATCAATATTGATATGGTCAGGGCCAACAATGTCGGCAAAAACTGGTGTGGCACCCACATAACGGATGCAGTTGACGCATGCGGCAAAGGTCAACGAAGGCACTATCACCTCATCGCCAGGGCCGAAGCCGCACACCATGCAGCACACATGGAGGGCATCGGTGCAGTTGCTCATGCTGACTGCATATTTCACCTTCCACATGTCGATAAACATCTGTTCCAATTCAGCGTTCTTGGGGCCTGTGGAAATCCAGCCCGACTTGATAGTGTCATACGCTGCCTGAGCCTCGCGCTCGTCGAAGTTCAGATTAAAAAGAGGAATGTTATAAGCCATAGTATTTCTTTTGATTAATTCTCAATAGTTATCTGTTGTTTCTTTTTGAAAAAATTCTTTATAAAAGTCATTACTTGCTCTTTTTCCCTTTTATCCAACAAAATAAAATAACCAAGCATACAAATCAGCAACTCTGATAAGCCAAACACTATAAAAAATCGTACAACCGAAGGATCAATACTAATTGTTATTAACAACACGGGGGTCACCACTAAAGTAACAACACACAAACTGGGCAGTAGAATACTTCTAAAGAAAAGAGTTACATCATAGCCAAAACACTTTCGCGCGTAATAAAGATTAATACCGCATTGAATAGCACTAATGACCATATTCACATACAAAGCCGATTCAAAATCAGCACCCAAATTAAATAACAAGTAAATGATAACAATATTTATCACATACGTTGATGACATCCATATTTGCTGCGCCAATATCTTGCCGGAGGCGTGAACACCTTGATACTGGAAATACGTGAAGGAACCAATATTAATTGATATCAATACAAGTGCGACCAAATTCGCAGAATGTTCTGGTGGTGTCTTCAGCCAAATATCAAGAATAAACTGACCCTCGAAAATGACTGGAATTGTAATCATCAACATGAGTAAAAAGCAAATCTTTGTTCCCATATTGATGATTTTGTTCATAGCACCCTTATCATCTGCCCCAAAAGCCGCCATCATCTGTGGCACCATCGATTGTTTAAAATTGACCACAAAACTACTCACCATACTTGATACTTGTACAGCCACTGCGTATGCCGCATTGATGATTAGACCAAAAAACAGATTAATCAGGATAACAATTCCTTGTGTTTTCAACAGTTGAGCCAACACTGTAACTAGCAACATAGAAATAAAGGTCAGCATCTGCTTTATTAGTTCTTTGTCACGAGTAGGTCCTACATGCGTCTCATCAAAACGACGTGCCATTATGGCAAGTGTTCCCACATAATAGAGAGTGATGCCCATATTCAATAATGACAACGTTATAAGCTTATCATAATTAATGTGAACCAACAAATACAACACACCCAAACGCAAGAAAGCCTGCACTATTTCCACAACAGCTGTCTTTGAGAACATCTCTCTTGCTCTCAGTAATGCCGCAAAGGGTACATTTATAATATTGAGGGAAAGTGAAATTGTTGAAATTTGAAAAACCACCTGCGCTGCTGTTAAGCGTTCGGCTGGGATGTTCATTTTATGCAAAAAGAAAATAGCAAATATCTCTGCCAACACCAATGTGATTATAGCCACAATGATGTGGAGAAACAACCCAACACCAAAAACACGTTTCAGTCTATCATCATTCCCCTTTCCAATCTCGATACTATAAAACCTTTGTACAGCAGTCCCCATAGATCCGTTAATGAACGAGAACATGGAAACTATACTGCCTACAAGATTGTTCAATCCATAATCTTCAACACCAAGTTGATGTAACATTACACGTGCCGTGAAAAACGATATAATCATCGACACTCCAAGACGTATGTATAGCGCAATTGTATTGGTCGCTATTTTTTTGCTATTTATCGCATATGCCATTAGTTTATAAAGTCAATTATGATTAATTTTACTTCTTAATAAAAGTCTTATTCACATCGATTGTTATTATGCGTCCTTCATGTGCAATCTTTTTTAGAATCTTATTGAGACGGACGCAATCGGCAGCATCAAGCTGGTCACTCTCATAAATTCCAGCATTGGTGGTCTTTCCTTCCTCCTTAGCCCAATAGAGAACATAAGAACAAAGGTCTTTGAAAGTAAATTCATGCTTCTGCATGGTGATAAACTCCTCAACGAGGGTGCGGAGCCGCTCGTCGGAGTAGGTTATCGTAATTGCGGTGTTATTATTCATTGTATTTATATTTGTTTGCTTTGTACATAGTGCATAATGTGGGGTTCCGTATTGCTTATAGTCTTTTAACTCGTCTGTTTTAAACTCAATAAGCTTACTCAATAGCGGGTCCACAAGATGGTCTTTCAACAAGAAGTCCGACAGTGAGTTCATTTCCGTTTCTCTTGCCTCAATGCCTTTCATCACACGGTCTATAAACACCTTCTCGTCCTTGAAATCAATAACGGTGTGATGCTCAACAAAACGGTTTCTCACAATGCTACACAATGCCTCCACCTCAGCAGGCGTTATGTTTCTCATCTTCTCGAGCACCACCTCTTCTGGTATCTTCGCCATGAGGGGATAGGAGAAAAAGTCCGGGACTGCCATCGTGGTAGGGTTGGGCATCAGTCGTTTGGCCAACGCCCACATATCCTCCTTGAACTGACGGATGGCTTCTTCCACATTGTCTTTCACCAGACGGTCTGAGACCTCTTCCACTTTTTTCAATGAGTAGTCCAATGCCCACTTGCTGATGGCTGGCACTTCGGAAGCTATCACTTCGAGATTGGATTTGGCTATTGGCGACAACTGAACAATGCCGCCAAAATGCTTGTCAATGCCTGCTTTGATTATTGCTTTGACAGTGCTATCATCAAGCCCAATTAGCGGTCCATAGTGTTGCAGATAGGTGGCTGCATTGATATACGACACATCGGTGGGGAAAGCGGCTTGCTCGGTATAATTGGCCAATTCTTCCAATCGTTCAGGAAACTCCTCGTTGCTGAAAGAGCCTATCGACATCATGAATCGGTTCAAAAGTGCCAAAGCCGGGTCTTCCTTCTGGCGTTCCACTCCCAGTTTGTACTCGTTCCAACGTTCGGTCAGCAGCTTACTGTCGGCTGAGAGCCCTGCCGTCACAATATCAAACACCTGAACAGACGGTATCAATGGCAGTGAGCGACGCTCAATATAGAACTTAAACAGGGAGCGAATCTTGCCGATGGTTTCAGATTGCTGCTTTTTCTCTGCTTCCTCTTCTGCCGTTTGCTCTTCGAAGGGGTTAGGTTCGTTGTCGCCAAGGTCAACCACAAACGAATCGGCGGCAACAGCACGGATATATGCATCGCGGTCCTGATAGGTCAGCCGGTTGCGCTTATATTCAATCGACAAGCCCACCGTGAGCGTCCAAAGCGATAGGAGGAAGTTTTGAAAGTCAGCATCTTGCGAGTGGCTTTTGTTGGTTTCTGAAAAAGCCTTGTAAACCTTGGCAAAATGGACAAGTGCAAATTTTACAATCCTGATGTTTTTGAGGTTCTCGACGAGTTCGCGGCTCTCGTTGTTGAGACCACCCAATGGATTGATGACATCAAGATATGGGGCAGTTGTCATCAAAGTCTCAAACTCTGCACCAGTGTCTTTCACACACTCGCTCACCAACTCCTTATACACCGAGATGATGTCGGGAGGAAAAAGCAAAGTACGTTCAATGACTTTCTCCTTGAAATCCAGATAGTCCTTTGCACTTTTGTTGAAGTACGAATCGTTGGCTACCACAATCACCTTGTATTTCTTGGTTTCTACAAGGTTGTTGACAGCACCCAGCAACAGGTGGGGTTCGATGCTCTCGACAGCTCGTTCCAGGTCGTCAAGGATAATAACCAGATTGTCCTTGGGAAGCCTACGAGCCGACATAGTGTAGTAGGCCTCCATCAATCGCCCGGTGTCCACCCATTGTTTGAACAATGGCACAAAGTCACTGATAGAATCAGCCGCTTTGCCCACTTTATGAACCTTCAACTTGCCCATCCACTTCACAATGGTATCAAACGCCTCTTTATCAGTGGGAGCGGGTTCCGCAAGTTTTTCTTCGCCGTAATCCGACAGGAATTTCTCCGTTATCAGCCTTTCCAGATGGTCAACCTTCTCCAATCCGAAAAGAGAAATCTTTACGGGGTAATATTTACCTTTCAGATGGTCAACAAGGGTATGGTCGATGAAATATGTCTTCCCCGACCCCCAAGCTCCGGAAATCATCAAAGCCCCGGAGGTTGACATCTCAAGGTAGTTGGTTACCCCTTGTATGAAAGATTCTCTTTTTTCCATTGGAATTTGTTATTTTTTCGATTTTTCCGCTGACCTTACTACGATAAGAGTACCCGTCGATTTCCAGCCCTGATTTTAACAATTAAGGAGCAAGGACGAGAAAGGAGGACTAAAGGAGGGGTAAAGGAACCTTAGATTCTAGTTAAAAGTTAAAATGTTAAATGTTAAAATCCGCACCTCGCCGTCGGCTTGATTAGGATTACGGTAGGATTATACTTCGATTATACTACGATTATAGTACAACCCCAAAAAATAGCCCAAGTGAAATGTTAAAATCAGATATGCTCCTCCACCCCACGGAAATGCACATTCAGCTCATGCAGATGCTCCAGCAGGGTGCCCAGGGGGGTGCCTTCGGTCATCTTGGCGAAGGCGTTCACATCCTTGGGGAAGCACTTGCCACCGTAGCCGAACTTGCCGTCGGGGCCGGGCACGTAGGTGTGCGTGTCGTTGATGTAGCCCGAAAGCAGTATGCCCGTGTGCACCTTGCGCCAGTCGGCTCCCATCTGCTCGCAGTATTCGCGGCAGGCGTTGAAGTAGGTGACCTTGTAGGCGCCAAACACGTTGTGCATATACTTGGTGAGCTCGGCCTCGAGGGGGGTCATCACCGTGAACTTCTTGCCCACGAAAATCTTGGTGAGCAGCTCATGCGCGCCCGTGAACACCATGGTCTGCTTCTTGAAGTCCTCGATATGGGTGCGCTCGGTGAGGAACTCGGGCATATAGCACACCTGGTGGCCAGTCTCGCGCGAAAGGCGGTCGCTGGTGCCGGGAAGAATAGTGGTACGGACAAAGACAGGCACATCAGGAAGCTTTTTGATCAATTCCGTCATCAATCGCAGGTCTTGCGTGCCGTCATCTTCTGTTGGCACATGAATCTGAAGGAATGCAATGTCCACATTGCTCAGGTCATCATTATATCCCTTAGGAGGATCACTGATGAAAAGCTTGCACTCAGGGTTGTTGTGTTCCAACCAATCTTTGAGGGCTCCACCCACGAAGCCACATCCGATAATTCCGACGTTAATCATTGTTGTAATTGTTTAATTGTTTATTTCTAATTTAGTTTATTTGCTTAATTATTTACGACTCCAGCTGCGTGTAAAGACCGGAAGGCCGCTGTTATTGTCAGTATTTCCGCCAGACCATCTTATTCACCACTCCCACATAGCTCTGGATGATGCGAACGACCTTGGTGGAGACGTTCTCATCCACATAGTCGGGCACCGGGATGCCGTGATGACCGTCCTTAATCAGTTCCACTGCCACATCAACACTCTGCAGGAGGCCGACAGTGTCGATGCCGCTCAGCACAAAGCAGCCCTTATCCAAGGCCTCGGGACGCTCGGTGGAGGTGCGGATGCAGACGGCAGGGAAGGGATGACCCACGCTGGTGAAGAATGAGCTTTCTTCAGGCAGGGTGCCAGAGTCGGAGACCACCGCAAAGGCGTTCATCTGGAGGCTGTTGTAATCATGGAAACCCAGAGGCTCATGCTGAATAACTCGTTTGTCGAGTTGGAAGCCACTGGCCTCTAAACGCTTGCGGCTTCTTGGGTGACAGCTATAGAGAATTGGCATGTCGTACTTCTCGGCCATCTTGTTAATGGCAGTGAAGAGGCTCATGAAGTTCTTCTCAGTATCGATATTCTCTTCTCTATGGGCTGAAAGTAGAATGTATTTTCCCTTCTCCAGACCCAGACGTTTATGAATGTCTGACGCTTCGATTTCTTTCAAATTGTTGTGAAGCACCTCGGCCATAGGGCTGCCAGTGACGTAGGTTCGTTCCTTCGGCAGACCAGTATCAGCCAGGTAGCGACGGGCATGCTCGCTGTAGGCCATGTTCACGTCGCTGATGATATCCACAATGCGGCGGTTGGTCTCTTCGGGCAAGCATTCGTCCTTGCAGCGGTTGCCAGCTTCCATGTGGAAGATTGGGATATGCAGTCGCTTGGCGCCAATCACGCTCAAACATGAGTTGGTATCACCCAACACCAGTACAGCATCGGGCTTCACCTCCACCATCAGCTGATAGCTCTTGGCGATGATGTTGCCCATCGTTTCTCCTAAATCATTTCCCACGGCCTCCATATACACGTCAGGATCGGCCAATTTCAGGTCCTTGAAGAAGACACCGTTCAAATTGTAGTCGTAGTTCTGGCCCGTATGTGCCAGCAGGCAGTCAAAATACTGACGGCACTTGTTGATGACCGCCGCAAGGCGGATGATTTCAGGTCTTGTTCCTACTATGATGAGAAGTTTCAGCTTCCCGTTATCTTTAAATTTTGCCATATCGTTTATTTTTTGGCTCCACGTATCTCTCGTATTTTCACGTATCTTTTATATACTTGCGATACGAGTGATACGCGGAGATTTATTACACTTTCTCGAAGTAAGTATCTGGTTTATTTGGATCGAATATCTCATTGCAGTACATCACCGTAACGAGGTTCTCCGTGTCACTGAGGTTGATGATGTTGTGGACGTAGCCGGGAAGCATGTGGATGCACTGGATGTTGTCGCCAGTCACATCAAATTCAATCACCTCATCGGTGCCGATTTTGCGTTCCTGAATGAGGCCATGACCGCCCACCACAATGAAGAACTCCCACTTGGTGTTGTGCCAATGTTGGCCCTTGGTGATACCAGGCTTGGAGATGTTGATGCTCACCTGACCGCAGTTCAAGGTGTGAACCAGCTCGGTGAAGGAGCCTCGGTCGTCCACATTCATCTTCAAGGGGAAAGCGACTTTTTCCTTCGGAAGGTAACTGAGATAGGTGCTGTAAAGCTTCTTGGCAAAACTGTTAGTGGGAATCTCCGGAATCATTAGGGTCTGCGGCTGCTCCGCGAACAATTTCAGCAGGTCAACGATGCCACCAAGGGTTATCTTGTGGGTCGTGGGGACGTAGCAATAGTGTCCTTCAGTTGTGCCCTCATTCCGGGCTTGACCCCTCATTCCGGCCTCCGAGCCGGAATCTCCTTCCGCTTTAGGGGATGCCGCATCAAGTGCGGCATGAGGACTGGAGTATGCGGCATGAGGAGTGGGTATCACCTCTAGACCATTAAATTCGCATCTATGCTCTTCACCTTTCAGGCAGGCAATCATCTCATCCACTAAATCATCTATATATAATAATTCTAACTCTACAGATGGATCGTTCACTGTGTATGGCAAATCGTTGGCGAAAGCATTACAAAATGTAGCTACTGCTGAGTTGTAATTGGGTCTGCACCACTTGCCGAAAAGGTTCGGGAAGCGATAGATAAGAACACGAGGCCTTAAACCCTCATTTCGGGCTTGATCCCCCTCATTGCGGGCTTGACCCCCCTCATTGCGGGCTTGACCCGCAATCTCTTTGGATTCCGGCTCTGAGGCCGGAATGAGAGACTGTGCCGCATCAAGTGCGGCATGAGGAGCCCCCTTAAGGAAATCTCTTTCATACTCTAAAAAGAGGTCTTCTCCAGCTTTCTTCGAACGGCCATACTCGCTGTTACCAAAGCGGCCAGTGAGAGAAGCTTGTTGAGAGCTGGAAAGCATCACTGGACATTTATTCCCGTGCTTCTTAAGGGTGTCGAGCAAAGTCGAAGCAAACCCGAAGTTGCCCTGCATAAATTCTTCCTGATTCTGCGGACGGTTCACGCCTGCGAGGTTGAACACAAAGTCGGCTTTCGCGCAGTAGCCGTCCAATAGCGATGGGTCGGTATCAATATCATACTCGTAGATCTCCTCGATATTCAACTCTGGAAATCTACGGTCTTTGCCTTCTTGTATATTGCGGAGGTTCGCGCAGAGATTCTTCCCCACGAAACCCTTAGCTCCTGTTACTAGTATTTTCATATTGTTATTACTTTTATACCCTCATGCCGGACTTGATCCGGCATCTCCTGCAATGTATTGTCCATTATCATAAGCATCCTTCACTGCCTGAATGTACTCAGCATCACATCCAATCTCCTCTGCCATATCCTTCCATTCAGGATTGAAGTCGTTTATCAGTTTATCTTTCCATTCCCTCTTCCAGTTTTTCAATTGTTTCTCCCGCTGAATCGCAACATCCAACCTGTCATACCATTCATAGTAAACAAGCTTTTCTGTGTTGTACTTGGCACTGAAACCTTGATTTATATGGAGCTTGTGTTCGGCTAACCTACGCTGCAAGTCTCTAGTAACACCAATGTACAAGACATTGTTGTATTTGTTAGAAAGCATGTATACTATTCCTTGTAGTTCCATTGTGGTGGTGGTTTGTTTTTTCCCCCTCATTCCGGGCTTGACCCCTCATTCCGGGCTTGACCCGGAATCCCCTTCGTTTGTAGGAGATGCCGCATCAAGTGCGGCATGAGGACCGCAATGAGGACAAAGGGTCACACTAAATTCGGTATGCCGTTAAGCTCGTTCTGAATATACGTCAGCGAGGCAATCTTCTCCTTGGTCTCTTCGAGGTTCAGCCGCTTCGTGTTATTCGAGTTGAACTCCTCGATGGTGGCGCGCTTCACGTCGCCTTCCTTGAAGAACTTGTCGTAGTTCAGGTCGCGGTTGTCGGCTGGCACGGCATAGAAGTTGCCCATGTCGATGGCCTTGGCGGCCTCTTCCTTGGTGAGCAGCGTCTCGTACATCTTCTCGCCGTGACGGATGCCAATGACGCGAATCTCTGGGGTGTTGGGAGCCTGGTGCTTGAAGAGTTCCACCACGGCTTCGGCCTGCGTCTGGATGGTGCAAGCCGGGGCTTTCTGCACCAGGATGTCGCCATTCTTGCCGTTCTCGAAGGCGAAGAGCACCAGGTCAACGGCCTCTTCGAGGGACATGATGAAACGCGTCATCGAAGGCTCGGTGATGGTGATGGGGTTGCCTTTGCGAATCTGGTCAATCCAAAGCGGAATCACACTGCCACGCGAGCACATCACGTTGCCATAGCGGGTGCAGCAGATTTTGGTGTTGCCGCTCAAGCGGCTCTTGGCCACGGCAATCTTCTCCTCGATGGCCTTGGTGATGCCCATGGCGTTGATGGGATAGGCAGCCTTGTCAGTACTCAGGCAAATCACACATTTCACTCCGGCATCAATGGCAGCATCAAGCGTATTGTCGGTACCAATCACATTGGTCTTCACAGCTTCCATCGGGAAGAACTCGCATGAAGGCACCTGCTTCAGCGCGGCAGCATGGAACACATAATCAACGCCTTTCATGGCGTATTTCAGTGTGCTCTTGTTGCGCACATCACCGATATAGAACTTGATTTTGTTGGCCACCTCGGGCATGCGGGCCTGGAAGTCGTGGCGCATGTCGTCCTGCTTCTTCTCATCGCGGCTGAAGATGCGGATTTCACCGATATCCGTCCTCAAGAAACGGTTCAACACTGCATTACCGAAACTGCCGGTACCTCCAGTAATCAGGAGGACTTTGTCTTTGAATACTGACATGATATTGTTGTTTAGTTGTTTGTTCGTTTATGTGATTAATTGTTACTTACGACTAAGATGCTTACCGCTTATTTACATTTTCTGGTCCAAGTTCTTGCCTTTCTCCTCATGCTCAAAATTCGGGATAAACTCCTTGATAGCATCCACCACTTGGGCTTTAGTGAAATCCTCTCGGGCAAAGAGCTTCTCCAGCTTGTCGAAAAAGGCATTCACCTGGGGTATGGGGCGTCGGGTGGTTTCTTCAACTACACCGAGAGCCATGAAGCGGTTCATATTAATCTTCTCACCAGGGATATAAAATTCTTCGTATGCCTTTTCGCCAGTAGTATCGCTCTTGAAGTACACTACTGGATATGTATCGCTGTCGTAACCCATTTCATGAGCAAAAAGTTTGGCTTCGGCATCGCTGTCACACTCTTTCTTTACGAAGCCTTCGCTCTTCACGAAGTCATCGCAAATCGAGCTGAAGGTCAACATCTGGTCTTCACCTAACTTGGGGAAAAACACTTCGCCACCATTGCCGAGAATGCAGGCCAACATGCAAATCTGACCAGATTCTTCGGGCGAAACGAAGTAACGCTTCACATCGTTAGGTGCTGCCAGTGGTTGCTTCTTCTGCAAGCGGTGCAGCCATCCATCTGGCAAAGAGCCATTGCTGAAAGCCACGTTGGCAAAACGAGCGGTGGTGACTTTGAACTTACCATTATAAGCCATCACCAAGTCTTCCATAATGCGCTTGCTGGCACCCATGATGTTGACAGGGTTGGCGGCCTTGTCGGTACTGACGCAGAAGAAGTGCTTCGGTGGAAACTCACAAAGCAGGTCCATCAACTTCTTTGCTTTGATGTCATTATTCTCGATAAGCGCTTGCACACTGTATTTGTCCTTCTCAGAGCGAACATGCTTGTGAGCTGAGAAGTTGGCCACAATATCAAAGCCTTTCTCTTCACGGAAGATACGGGTAAAGATAGGGTCGGCAAAGTTCAAGGTGTAGGCACGATATTCTTCCGGCACAAAAAGACCTTCGGTTGAGCGGATGTCTCTCGTTAATTCAGCAAGGCCATTCTCGTTGAGATCAATTACCACTAGCTTGCCAGGACGGAAGCGCAACACGGCTTTGATGAACGAAGAGCCAATGCTACCTGCACCACCAATCACACACACCGATTTCCCCTCAATCTCACGGGTTAAGATTTCAGCATTGGCCTTTATATCGGGCTCAAACATACTGACCAGACGGAACGTCACGCTGTCAGCAATAAATTTATCTAGGTTGAACATATTTTGTTGTTTTTATTCTCTCAAATAATAAGGCTGTGCGGAAGACCTTCCTGCCCCAGTGCGGCTCCGACTGCGAGTAAAGAACGGGAGGCCGCAGTATTTCTAAGCCTTGTAACTTTATTCTTTTACTTTTACAAATTGTGAGTTATCTGCAAAACTGTCTGTTCCGCAAGTTAAGCGGCCTTCTTTAACTATCTTCCGCAAAATGCCGCTGATTCTCTCGCAGTCAGCAGGACTTAACTGCCTGCTTTCGTACAAGCCTTCAGTTGAAGTTCTGTCTTCTTCCATTGCACGATAGAGAACATACGAGCAAAGGCTTTTGAAAGTGAAGTCATGCTTCTGCATGGTGATGTACTCCTCAACGAGGATACGAAGCCTCGCGGTCGATTTTTCGGGTTGCGAATTGTTAAATTCCGGGGCGATTTCAGGTGGTATTTCTTCGCCTACGCTACGCCTACGCTACGCCTACGCTACGCCTAAGCTACGCCTACGCTACAAAAATTGAAAATCGCTCCGCGATTAATTAAAAATTAAGAGTTAAAATGTGTTTTCCTTGTGTTTTTCTGAAATCGCTTGACAATTTTTTGCAGGTTAAACTGAATTGCTTGTCAACTATACTCGTGCCATACTGATCGGCTTGTCATGCCGTACTAAATCGCTTGACAACCCGGATGACAATGGACAATTTAATTGACAATTGATAGTTGACAGTTGACAATTTTTGTAATTGACAATTGATAGTTGACAGTTGACAATTTTTGTAATTGATAATTGATAGTTGATAATTGACAATTTATTTTTCTTTCAAAGTCTTAATTATTGCGGTCAACATTTTTATAAGTTCGACGCAATCATCGTTGAGTGAAGTGTACATTTTATCATCAAGATAATCAGTGGCGTGGAGAGTTAGCCATAATTATCAATTTTCAATTGTCAATTGTCAATTAGCAATTCGTCTGTACCCGAATACTTCCATTGTTTCAGTGTATTGTTTATGGTTTATTGTTTATAGTCAGTGGTTAGTGTATAGTTTTGAGTTTTTCAGACGCATGACCTCTGCACGCCTTTCGCGATGGCCTTTCTACTTTCCACTATCAACTTCATAACTGACTATAAACTATCAACTATCAACTCTCAACTTTCCCAGAACGCCGCAGGCGGCCTTGCGCGGCAGGCTCTATTAAGCTATTAACCTACTAACCTATTCAGCTCACCCTTCGTCTTACATCATACATCAGCCATCATACATCTTACATCGTTTATTGACTTCGTCTTCCTCCTTCTCGCTCAGCATAGCTCGAACAAGTTCGGCTCTGCGTTCGCTCGGGCGTCGGTTCCCTCAGTTCTGGGGCTCGTCGTCGTTTGCTGCGGGGGCGGGGGTGGTCTTTCCCATCAGGCGCTTGGTTTCGCGAAGCTCGCGTTGCAGCAGTTCCATACGTTCGCGCAACTGTTCCTGCGTGGGCAGCATGTCTTTGATGCGGATGTTGTTGTAGGTGGCCACGCCCATCGGGGTGCTTACGCCACGGAACGACCACTGCACGTCGGCCTTGTTCATGTCGGAACATATCAAAAGCCCAATGGTCGGGTTATCATCGTCCTGCTTCAAGAGGTCGTCCACAGCGTTGACATAGAAGTTGAGCTTGCCGGCATACTCGGGCTCGAAGGGTTTGGCCTTAAGCTCGCACACGATATAGCAATGAAGACGGATGTGATAGAACAAGAGGTCTATCTTGCGAGAGTTGTCGCCCGTGATGAGCTCCCTCTGCCTACCCAAGAAGGCGAAGCCGTTGCCCATCTCCAGAAGCAGGTCGGTGACGCTCCGGCTCAAGGCCTCTTCCAGCTCGTGTTCGTCGTAAACCGAATGGCTGACGGTGGCAAAGCCGAAGTCGTAGTTCTCTTTCAGCACCTCCTGAACAAGACTGCTCTGCAGTGCTGGCAGATGCTCGGAGAAGTTGTTCGTTATCTTGCCTTTGTGCTCGTAGAGCTTGGCTTTGATGCAGTTGATTAAAGCCGCACGACTCAGGCCATCCTCAATCACTTCACGGGTATAAAACAGAGCCTCGTCGAGGGTTTTGCACTTGGAGATGATTTCCACATGATGCCGCCAAGGAACCAACGCAAAGGCCAGCGGAAATTCTGCACCAAGTTGGTGCAATTTCATTTCGGTCATTTCTGCACCAGCTTGGTGCAATTTTTCTCTAATAGGCTGTAAGAGAATTTTATTTGGCAATTCTCTACCAAGTTGGTAAAGTTTTTCCGTCGCTGAAGGAGTGGTATAGAACAAATACCACTGCTTCATATATCTAAGATTACGCTCAGAGAACCCGTCAGCATCGGGGAACTCGCGTCTGAGGTCGAGGCTCACCTGCTCCACTACACCGGCTCCCCAGCGTTCCTCCGCCTTTTTCTGCACCAGGTCGCGACCCAGCTCCCAGTTGAACAGCAGTTTTTCGCCATTCACCCGCACGGATGCCTTCACCTGTGCGCTACGGTAGCGGTGTTTCAGCTCCGCAATCCACTGTGCATACTCGGCATCGAGCCGCACATCGTGTGGATTCATCACTATTTTTGGGGTGTCGTTGGTCATAATATTATATTGCTTAGGTGTTTAGGTGCTTAAGGGTTACCGGGCGCAGGCGATGAGGCCGATGTTAATCATTTGTATTCAGTTTAATTGTTTATTTATAACGAAAACGATAACGAAAACGAAAACTAGCTTCGCAACGTGCGAATCAGGCCAGCTATTTGGCGTTCGATTTCGATTAATTCGTTCAATAATTCTTGATATGTGTCGTCTTTTATGTAGCCAACTTTATTGGCTATCAGAAGCTGAGTCTCTACTTCATATGTACTACCCAGCGGTCAAAGGCACCAGGCGTGCCGAAGAAGTCGGCATACACCTGGTCGTACAGGAAGCCCTAAGTCATTCAGAGGGTTAAATGACTTAGGGCCTTGTGAAAAAATTTGAGATGCTACAGACTGTACTTCTTATAGATTAAAAATTGACCTCGGTTTCGGGAAGCCACTCTGTCTCTACTTGAAAGGAGCCGTCACCACTTGCCGTGAAGATGGAACCAACAAGTTTTGTCATGCGGTTGCGCTGCAACGGAACATTGTTGACCTCCTTGTGGGAGATAGTCTGGTTGTTTTCATCCAGAACATCGATGGTGACGTTCACCGTCTGCTCATCAGTGGCGAGGAAGAGGTAGCTGACCGGACCGGCAACGCTTCCCACCGCGGTGCTGGTGATGTTCACAGTGTTGCTGAAACCAGTGTTGCTGGTGGCCAGTCCCGTGGAAGGGTTGAAGGCCTTGCTGCCGCCCGAAGTGGTGATACGCACACTGTTGGCATTGGCGGTACGGCCATCCGTCGAAAGCACTTTGAGCTTGGCAACCACCCGATTGAGAGTAGCATTAAGCTCCAAGGCATCGGTGTTGGTGATGCTCACTGCCTGGGTAGCCACGAAGGTCTCACGGGCGGGGTAGTCACCGAAGGTTGCCGAGGTGGGGCCTGTGAGCGTGATAGCAGGTTCGCCATCATTAAGACCGTAGCCAAGGACGACCATTGTGTAGCTGCCCATGGGGAGCGAGAGGTCGAACTCACCGAAGGCGGTGTAGGTGGTAGCGTCGGCACGCAGCTGGGTTACTTTGTACTGTTCAGTGCCGTTGGCAGTGTAGAAGGCCAGGGTAATGGCTTTGACGCCGGAGTAGTCGGCCACGTCGGAGGCGGACTTGGAGGGAAATTCCTCTTGGAAAATGGAGAAATCGTTGATGTGGACACGCACAGGCACCAAGGCCTCTTTTTTAGCACATCCTGTAACTAACAGAATGACAGCGAGAAATAGTGTTACTTTTTTCATAGGAATAAGATTTTAATGGGTTAATAATACGAATGCAAAGATACCCATTATTATTCAAATATTCCTATGTTTTTATGATTTTTTTAGAATTATTTTCTTAACAAAAATATTTGTTTTTGCAAACCTCACTAAAATCCCCCCCCTCTTCCTAATCCTCCTAATCCTCCTAATCCCCTAATCCCGGGGGGATTAACCGAAAAAAAGGAAAATTTTACTCCTTGACTTCATAACTCCTTACAAAGCGTATAGCCTGAATAACTCTGGGCGTATGGAAAGAGAGCTGGTTGTATGTTTTATAAGCCTTTAGCTCGGCAATGGCCGCTGGGGCATCTAGAACACCGCTTTCATAAAGGTTCACCACGGTGAACACTTTATCATTGGCTACGGGTCCAAACACAAGATCGTAGTCGTGCTCAACACCTTTACGACTGTCAACCACGAAATTCAACCAGTCCTCATCAGGGCCATGAAACTCGCGAATTTTCAGTTCAGGATTAGTTAGAAGTTCGTCGTCAATCTCAAAAACCGACACGACTCTGCGGCCTGTTTTTGCCCTATCTATCTTGATGGAGGTCCAGTGCTCGGCCTGCTCCTTCTGGGTTGTTGTATAAAAGCCGCGACCAAAATCGGTCTTCTTCCTGCTCATACGCAAACTGGGCTTGCGAACCCCAACATTTGAACCGTGATACACTATCATCTTCTTTTCCTCCTCTGAATAAAGCGATCCAACTCATCAATCACATAATCGGTGCCTTGTGTATGAAGAAGGTCGTAATGGTCAATCAGATAATCATCTGCACCGTAGCGCTTCAGCAGTGCAAGAGCTTGAAGACCTGTAAGACCTTTTGACAAAGCATATTTTTCCAAACAATAAGTGTAGAACTCAAATTCCTCATGCGTTATGCTCCTACTTTCGGTATTGCGTGCCGTCTCAAACTCATCATAAAGCGCCTCAGTACTAAGATACCACCACTTGGCCCCTTCGTCATATAGCCGGTCGTACATAGGATTGGAATATATGTACACAAGGGCATCCTCCAGAGCAATACGCTTCCTCTGGGACACATATTCTGCCAACCGCGAAATCTTGATTGGCACTATTTGTTCTTCGTAAACACCCATAATGTTTTGCTATATTTGTGTTCTAGTACGCTTTCTATAGGTTTCAGATATGCTCTTCCTCCCCGCGGAAATGGACGTTAAGCTCGTGGAGGTGCTTTTAGAAGGTGAGAGGGTGAGTGTTTTAATTGATGGTTAACAGTTGACTATTGACAATTTAAAATCTATAAACTATATACTTTATACTATATACTTTATAAACCTTCTAACCGCGTAACCGCGTAACCATGTAACCTCCTAAACTTCCTTCAACTCCTCAATCACCTTCAGCAGATACTGCCCGTATTGGTTCTTCAGCATCGGCTGGGCCAACTCCCTGAGTTTCTGCTCGCTGATCCATCCGTTGCGGTAAGCGATGCCTTCAAGACAGGCGATTTTCAGTCCAGTGCGTTTCTCGATGGTCTCCACAAAAATGGAAGCCTCGGCCAACGAATCATGCGTACCCGTATCCAGCCAAGCAAAACCACGACCAAAGACCTGCACCTTCAACTCGCCATCTTCCAGAAAACGCTGGTTGACAGTGGTAATCTCCAACTCGCCCCTGGCGGAAGGCTTGATACTTTTGGCCACCTCAACTACCTTGTTCGGATAGAAATACAGGCCCACCACAGCATAGTTGCTCTTAGGTTCCTTCGGTTTCTCCTCGATACTCAAGCAGTTGCCCTGCTTGTCGAACTCAGCCACACCATAACGTTCAGGATCTGCCACCCAGTAACCGAAAACAGTGGCCTTGTTGTTTTGCTCAGCCTCTTTCACAGCATTACGCAATAACGAGGTAAAGCCATTACCATAAAATATATTGTCTCCCAAAACCAGACAAGCACAATCATCCCCAATAAACTTCTCGCCAATAATGAAAGCCTGCGCCAATCCGTCGGGACTGGGTTGCTCGGCATATTCGAAATGCACCCCATAGTCGGAGCCATCACCCAACAAACGCTTGAATCCCGGCAAATCATACGGAGTGGAGATAATCAAAATGTCACGGATGCCCGCCAACATCAAAGCCGAAACAGGATAATAGACCATCGGCTTATCGTAGATGGGCAACAACTGCTTGCTAACTCCCTTGGTGATGGGATATAATCTGGTGCCGGAACCTCCGGCGAGAACTATTCCTTTCATTTTGTTTTTAGTAAAGTATAAAGTATAAAGTAGATAGTTTATAGTATAAAGTTTATAGAAGGTGAGAAGGTGAGAAGATTAAAGTTTTTTTTTATTGATAGTTGACAGTATAAAGTAGATAGTTTATAGTATAAAGTTTATAGAAGGTGAGAAGGTTAAAGGGGTTTTTAATTGATAGTTGATAGTGTTATCTGATTGACAATTGATAAAGACAATTCAAAATCTATATACTATAAACTTTATACTATATACTTTATAAACCCTCTCACCGCGTAACCTAATCCCTCTTAAAGATATCGCGCGTGTAAACCTTCTCTTTCACGTCATCCAGGCAGGAGTCGTAGCGGTTGGCGATGATAGCCTGGCTCCGGGCTTTGAACTGGGCAAGGTCGTTGACAATGAGGCTGCCGAAGAACATGGTGCCGTTTTCCAATGTGGGCTCGTAGATGATAACGTTGGCCCCCTTGGCTTTGATACGCTTCATAATGCCCTGAATGGCCGACTGACGGAAATTGTCACTGTTGGATTTCATGGTCAACCGGTACACTCCAATGACGGGAATTGACAGTTGACAGTTGACAGTTGACAATTTAGGATTATATTCGTTATTTTCAGAATAAGCATAATATCCGGCCATCTTGAGCACTTGGTCGGCAATAAAGTCCTTGCGGGTTCTGTTGCTCTCCACGATGGCGCTCATCATGTTCTGGGGCACATCGGCATAGTTGGCCAGCAGCTGCTTGGTATCCTTGGGCAGGCAGTAGCCGCCATAACCGAAACTGGGGTTGTTGTAATGCGAACCGATACGGGGATCGAGCCCTACCCCCTCTATAATAGACTGAGGGTCAAGGCCTTTTACCTCAGCATAGGTATCTAACTCATTAAAATAGCTTACACGAAGAGCCAGGTAAGTGTTGGCGAAAAGCTTCACCGCCTCGGCTTCTTTCATGCCCATGAATAAAACAGGTATTCCCTTGTTGGGCTGTGAGCTATGAGCTATGAGCTGTGAGTTGTCTTTGGAGGGGGCGATGGCGCCTTCCACAAGAAGACTGGCAAACTGATGGGCTTTCTGGCTGATCCAGTCGATATCGGTGAGTGCCTTGATAGCTTCGTTTTCCTCCTCATAGTCCTTGCCCTTCATCATTTTCGGGATACCCACAATGATACGGGAGGGATAGAGGTTGTCGTACAAAGCCTTGCTCTCACGCAAGAACTCGGGGCTGAACAGAAGATTTAATTTCTTTACTCCTTTATCAGCATATTTCTTATACAAACTCCTCGTATAACCAACGGGAATAGTGGATTTAATCACCATTACCGCATCAGGATTCACACTCAACACCAAATCTATGACTTCCTCCACACGGGAAGTGTCGAAAAAGTTTTTCGTAGGATCATAGTTCGTAGGGGTGGCTATCACCACAAACTCCGCATCTTTATACGCACTCGCTCCGTCCAGTGTGGCCACCAAATCGAGATTTTTCTCCGCGAAATATTTTTCGATGTACTCATCCTGAATCGGCGACCTCTTTTGATTAATAAGGTCAACCTTCTCCGGAATGACATCTACAGCTTCAACATGGTTGTGTTGAGACAGCAATGTGGCAATGCTCAAGCCTACATAGCCGGTACCGGCGACGGAGATTTTCATATTGTTTAATGTTTGTTGTGAGCTATGAGCTATGAGCTGTGAGCCATAGAATCATAGCAAATTATTGTTTACGTTTATCTTTTTATTTTTAGCTATCCCTTCAGAAGTGATTTCTTCATACCATCACTCATTGCTCATAGCTCATTGCCCACAGCTCGTAGCCAGGAATTTCCGTAGGGCTCGGGGTGCCCGTGCCTCCCAGAAACTGACATTCCTCAGCGAGTGCAAGTCGGAGCCGGCAAGGTCGTAATATTGCTTTTTGAGGAGCCAGAGCGCCTTGGCTTTGACATCGGGACCATAGCCGCCGGCAATGGAAGAAAGGTTCAACTGGAAGCGGATACCCTCGTCCTTGAGTTCATGATACTGCTCCTTATTCATATATACATAACGCTCGGGATGAGCCAGCACCGGAAAATAACCCTTCTGCCGGATGCGGCGCAAGATGGTGTCCATATCAATAGGAGGAGTGAAATAAGAAGTCTCCACCAGAAGTTGGTTGCCCTCTTCGCCCAAAGTCAGCAGATTACCCTCTTCCAGACGTTCCTCGAAAAGGCCGTCCATCATATATTCGGATGCCAGATGCAGTTTGATAGGACCCTTATAGGCCTCGCACAGCTCGGCGAAACGACTTTTCAGGCCTTCCGTAGTATTGGGAATATCTTCCATGGTGTGCGGCGTACACCACACCTCAGCGATACCTAACTGCTCGTACTTTTCCAGCACTTGCAGGGATACCTCCATCTTCTTCACTCCATCATCCACTCCGGGCAATATATGGGAGTGATGGTCGGTGAAGTTCTTTAAATATGAAGATATGGGTTTGGAAAAAAACATTTTGTAAAGTATATAGTATAAAGTTTATAGTATAAAGTTTATAGTATATAGATTTTTAGTTTATAGTTTATAATTTTTTTGGTTTTATTTCGTTTATAGTTTAGTTTATTACATTTTAGTATATGATGAATTCTATGAGAAGTTTTGCTTTTGAAAGGTTAGAAGTTTATAAGAAATGTAGATCTTTGGTTGCAGATGTTTATCGCTTGCAGCGTATATTCCCTAATGAAGAGCGTTATGGACTCGGAGACCAAGTGCGTAGAGCAGCTATCTCCATTACAGCTAATCTTGCAGAAGGAAGCGGACGTCAATCTGTCAAAGAAAAAATACGTTTTCTTGAGATATCATTTGGCTCGTTAATGGAAGTCTTTAGCGAACTACAAACAGCAGCGGACCTGGCTTACATAACCGAAGCGCAACTCAACGAATTGCGTCCACAGATAACTGAAATAGCAAAAATGCTCTCAGGCCTTCGCAAAAAATTGAACAATCAACTATCCACCCCCTAACCCATCTACTTTCTACTATCTACTTTATACTTTATACTATCTACTTTCTACTTCCCCCCTCTTCCGTTTCATCATCCTCATGATAATATCCTCCGTAGGCGCTGTTATTGCCGTAGTAGGAGTTGTGGTAGCCGTAGCCGTATTTGTAGCCATAGCGGTAACCATAACGATAGCCGTAGCGGTAACCGTAACGATAGCCATAGCGGCCGTCGGAGCTGGTAGTGCCGTTGAGCATCATGCACAGGTTGACATATTTGTGCTGCGTGTATAATTTCTCCAGTTCGGGAATAAGGCTGCGCTCCATCAAACCGGCACGCACCACGAAGATGGTACGATCCACATACTTGTTGATAATCTGCGGGTCGGCCACAATGTCGATAGGCGGACAGTCAATCATCACATAATCATACTCCTGCTTCAATATTTTGATCAACTCACCGAAACGCTCATCCTCCAGCAACTCAGTGGGGTTAGGCGGAATGGTACCCACGGGCAGGTAGCTCAGACAAGGATAATCATCACTCTGGATAATCAGTTTATGAACATCCTCCTCCTGGCGACCCAAATAATTGGCGATACCCTTCTTCGGGGAGAAAATGTAGGCGGACAGGGAGGCATGGCGCAAGTCACCATCGATAACCAGCACCTTGCGCTTCTTGATGGCCAAGCTGATAGCCGAGTTGATGGCGATAAAGGATTTACCTGAACCCGGGTTGAAAGAGGTGAACATGAAAACATTGTTCTCTTTGTTCTTGGTCATGAATTCCAGATTGGTACGGAACACACGGAAAGCCTCGTTGATAACGTTACGGCTGCCATGTTTCACCACCACGGTCTTGGCAAAGCCCTCGGGATTGGTCTGTCCATTATGCTGTATCTTTTTCTTCTTTTTGTTCTTCTTAGCATCCTCCGGATTATACACCAAAGGAATCTCGCCAACGAGCGGCACGCTCATTTTCTCCAAATCCTTGCGGCTGCGCACCGTAGTGTTCAGATAATCAATCATGAAGAGGATGAAGCCCGGAATGGCCAAACCCAAGATGATGGCGATGAGTCTGATCATGGACTTGCGCGGCTTGGTGGGAGTGGGTGCCCCGTTGGGCTTCTCAATTACACGGGTATTGTAGGCGGTGAAAGCCTGCGACAACTCGTTTTCCTCACGTTTCTGCAAGAGGAACAGATACAGCGACTCTTTCACCTTCTGCTGACGCTCTACCGACAACAGGTACTTGGCCTGACCCGGGCTGGCCGCCAATCGGGAAGTGATTTGACGTCCAGTGCCTTGGAAACTCAGCAAGAGGGTGTTGAGGCTCTCCAACTGGCTGTCGAGCGTGGCGATGATGGCCTGGCGCATGTTGGCCAGATTGTCATCCAACTCACGCACCAGCGGGCTCTGCTCGCTACTGTTGGCCACCAAGTTGTTACGTTTCAGCATCATGCTGTTGTAGGCGGCTATCTGGCTTTCAATCTGTCCGTTACCCACACCTGAATTGACTGGCAGAAGCTGGTCTTTTTTCTCCATATTGACCAGATAATTGCGCACATAACGGGTCATGGCGATTTGGTTGTTCAAATCCTGAATCTGATTGGCCGTGACCGTATTCTGGTTCAACCAAATGGCGGATACCGCTCCCACATCGGGCAGAAGGTTGGCGCTCTTGTAAGAGGAGATGTCGTCATCCACCGAACCCAATTCCTTCTCAATGAGTTGCAAACGGTCATCAATAAACATGGAAGTGCTCACCGTAATCTGGTTCTTGTCTTTGAGCCAATTGCCATTATACACCGCAATGAGCATATTGATGAAATCGTCAGCCCGCTGCTGGGAAATATCGTTCACTGTCAAGGTCATGACATCGGTCTGCTTGGCTGCCAATGCCACCGAAAGTTTGCCAGCGTAAGCCCTTGCGGTGTTGCCGATGGGCGAGCGACTGACATGAATGGTTTTGTACTGGTTTTTGGGTTTGAAAAACTCGGTGGGAAGCACACAAAGCACACCCACTGGTGTGGCTACGGTATCGCCCAGGTTGGCAGTAACCGTGCCTGTTTTTTCTTCCTTACCCCACTTGAAAGTGGACAGGGTCACTTTGGTCCCCTGGATTTTCAGATCAAAAGAAAGAGCTGTCTGGTCGGCGATGCCCGGCATCTCCACCTTTACAGGCAGGCTGCTGCCATACAACAAAACGGAATGGAGTATGCCGTCGGTATTATAGGTTTTGTCCAACTGCAGGCGGCGAACCACATCCTCGATATTGTCGATAGACTGGATGGTAAGCAGCTCGTTATTAATATTGACCCCACTGCTGAACAGTCCCAAATCGGTGAAGTCGCTGACTTTCATGGAAGAATGCCCTTTGTCGTCGGACTTCACCAGCACCTTGGCCGAACGGGTATAAACCGGGGTGGTCTTATGCAAATAAAAAGTGGCTATGCCCAAACACACGATGACGGAAATCAGGAACCAATACCAATTGGAAAGGCAAAGGTAAAATATCGCCTTCAAGTCTATGGCCTGCTCTTCTTGCTGGTCAACATTATTCGTTGTTGCGTTTTGATTTTCTTGCATTTTTATTTAATTGATAATTGATAGTTGATAATTGACAGTTAATTAATTGACAGTTGACAGTTGACAATTGACAGTTGACAATTGACAGTTGACAATTGACAGTTTAAAAATTCATTTGCTAATTAATTAGCAAGCTCCCCTCGAGCACGAAGTGCGAGACTCCCCTTTGGACGAAGTCCACTCCCCTCGAGCGAAGCGAGACTCCCCCTTCTATTTCACGCGAGTAACGATAACGGAAACAGTGGAGGCCACGGAGGCGAGGAAAGAAGCCACGGAAATCCAGAAAGCGGCGGACTGAACCGTGTTGGCATTGACCGTTGACTCATTGGCTTTCTTCTTGTTAGGCTCCACGTAGATGTAGTCATTCTGATGGATGTAATAAACCGGCGAGTTCTGCACGCTGGCGAAGGAACGCATATCCACCGTATAGGCGGTGAGCTTACCGATAGAGTCGGGACGCAGCACCAGCACATTCTCACGCTTACCATTGATGTTCAAGTCGCCCGCCAAAGAAAGGGCATCGAGGATGGTGACATAGTCGCGGGTGATTTTGTACGAACCCGGAGTTCTCACTTCGCCCATGACAGAGAACTGCAGATTCATAAATTCCACCGTTACCACCGGGTCGTTGACCAAGCCCTGGGAAATCAGCTCGTTTTTGACATAAGCTGACAATTCGTCGCGGGTTTTGCCTGCAGCCGGTATTGAACCCAGCACGGGGAAGTCAATGGAGCCGTCACGCTTCACAATATAGCCGGAAGTACCCTGGTTAGTACTTGATATATTCTCATTGGTGGAACCCAGAATACGGGTAGTATATGGCAGGTTGAACATGGCGGTAAGTTCGGGATCCTTGCTGTTGACGATGATGGAAATCTTGTCGTCGGGGCGCAAGCGGATTTCCGGGGCCGGAGGCGTCGTCTCCGCAGAAGCATCCGTATAATCCTGGATGTCCTGGAAGTAAGTGATCCTCTTCGAGGTGTTGCAAGAGGATAGCAGCATTACTGCTGCAATAATAAAGAATAGGTGTTTTTTCATGATATGGTGTTTTTATTTGATTTCGGTGGGCGGTGGGCGGTGAGCGGTGAGCAGTGAGCTATGAGCAGTGAGCTGTGGGCGGTGAGGTTAGGAGGGTTAGGAGGGTTAATGTTTAGGGGGAGTCTCGCTGTGCTCGAGGGGAGTGGACATCGTCCAAAGGGGAGTCTCGCACTTCGTGCTCGAGGGGAGTGGACTTCGTCCAAGGGGGAGTTTCGCTGCGCTCAAGGGGAGTGGACATCGTCCAAAGGGGAGTCTCGCACTTCGTGCTCGAGGGGAGTTTTAGATTATGGATGATGGATTAATGTGAGTAATGGGGTTAGAAGGTGAGAGGGTGAGAAGGTTAGAAGAGATTTTGGATTATGGATTAATAACTGTTAACTGTTAACTGTTAACTGTCAACTGTCAACTGTCAACTGTCAACTGTCAACTGTCAACTGTTAACTGTCAACTGTCAATTGTTCTGCAGCCACACGAGCCCGTACCCCCCAACCGTCGGCCTTGCCCTCGCACGCGTCGCCAGGGCTTACTGCCTCCGTATACTTTGTACTCTTACTCACTCAACGTCATGGCTGTGATTCCACCGAACTAAGCCTCGCAGAGGCGACATCTCAATAACCCCAGACGTAAGTCTGGGGATGGGGTGGGGATGAGTCTGGGGTGAGAGAGCGGCATCCCACACTACTCCCTCCTCTACACACATCATCATGACCTACCACCTCCGTCTGCTAGTCCCCCGCACGCAGCGCCATGGCGAAATAGGCCCGTAGGGCCGACCAGACTACAGACAGGGGTGAAACCCCTGGTACGGGATGCCACATATATCCTCGCGGCACGGGGTACTCTTGCCCTGATGTTGTATTGTGCCTGCCGCGAAAGGGTGACACTGTGACATATATATCACGGCGAAGCCGTTCCGCTTGAGCCTCG
>LXOW01204897.1_pt1 | contig 62818 bp, 43 predicted proteins | sample 1368591 | NCBI WGS metagenome assembly LXOW01 (sample SAMN04884650, study PRJNA319009) | bovine gut metagenome | isolation source: Cow rumen | host: Bos taurus | place: Italy: Legnaro (PD) | collected 2014-07-09
CTTGCATGTGTTAAGCCTGCCGCTAGCGTTCATCCTGAGCCAGGATCAAACTCTTCATTGTAAGAATTGCTTGTTTTACCTTTTTGACTCGTCTTCGTGTCCTCACCTTATCTTTATAAGGTGACCGACACACGCTATCTCTATCTTCTCATCCGTTTCAAATAACTTTCGTTCTCTACCTCGTTCGCTTTTGGCGGAAAACGGCTGCAAAAGTACAACCATTTTTCAAACTACCAAAATATTTTTTCAAAAAAAAATCATTATTTATCAAACATCACTGTAAAACAGAGTATTGCCACTTGAAAATTTTCCCATACAGGAAGAAAAAGCCTCGGAAAAACGGTTCCACAGGGGACAAAAAACAGCAAAATACGAGCCCGATGGGTCAAAAAACAAGAATCAGTGATGAAAACAGAAATATCGCACTATATACCAGTGATTTATATACTATCAACCGTGCATTTTCGGCACCGCTCAAGCCCGACCTCTCCACCCCCATACCCTCCGGCAGCAGGTCGACGGGCGTCTAGCACTTCCCTACCCTCCGGCTGTCCGCTGACTCATTTCTCCCATCGTTCTCCCATTGTTCTCCCATCGTTCTCCCATTATAGATGGGAGAACGATGGGAGAACAATGGGAGAACGATGGGAGAAATACCCTAGAAGACAGCTACTGGGTGGCTGTTGTCTGGACAGAAGTAATTTATTTTTTTATTTTGGTATATAATTAAATTTACTATATTTGTAGATTGTTTCTCTTGTTGCGTACACCCACAACAGACTAAAACATAACTGATTATGAAACATTATTGTATGAGACGCTGGATATTTTTCATCTCTGCGCTGCTGCCCGTCGCCCTTTGCCAGGGGCAGAATACGGACTGCACCGCGGAGACACCCTTCGAGGAAAACTTCGATAACTATGGCTATGGCGAGACGGTGTTCCCCACCTGCTGGACGCTGGTGAAGAACATCGACGGTACGCCGCCAGCCAACGTGAGCCACACCCTATATTCCACTTCACCGGCGTCGCTGCGCATGTCGTGTACAAACACCGCCAACGGGGAATACCTAGGCTACTATGCCATTGCCATCATGCCCGAATTGACCGATATCGCAGCCAACCAGTTCATGATGAGGATTAAGCTGCACGCCCCCTCGTCCGGTATAAAGCTGGAAATGGGTGTTTGTTCGGGTACCCAGCAGTTCAACCACAACTTCACGGCAGTGGACACCCTCACCATAACCACTCCCAACCAGTGGACCGAGTATTTGGTGGACTTTTCGTCCTATAGCGGCAGCGGCACGCACCCCGCCCTACGCATGCAGGGAAACCTACAGCCAAGCGCCAACATGGAAGTATATATCGACGAGATACTTGTGGAGGGCTGCGGCGTGTGGCACCAGACGCTGTTGAAACGCAACGCTCACAATCTGTGGGTGCAATGGGACGAATATGGAGACCCGCAAGTCGACGTGGAATACGGTCCGACAGGCTTCGTCGATGGCAGTGGCATTACCCTCACCAACGTCACCTCGCCACTGCAAGTGTCAGGGCTCGACCCCTCGACGACCTACGACCTCCGCTTCCACACAGGGTGCAGCAACGGTCCAATAAGCACCTCCTACCGCAGCCTAACCCAAACCACCCTCGAGGGGCCACGCAACGACCTCAACCTCTGCGAGGGATTTGAGGACGGTGGCACCGTACCGACAGGCTGGCGGCGGAACGCCATCTACGACGGTACCCCCATCATCTCGACCAACTACAGCCACAGCGGCAGCCGTTCACTATCGGTACGGCCCTATTACTACAGCAACATACGGCCCATCGTGGTGCTACCAATGGTGGACACCGTCGACATCCGGTCGCTCTCGATAAGTTTCTGGGCTTATTCCAACTACTCAACCAGCGGAACTATCGATGTAGGCGTCATGGAGTATCCCGAGGAGGAAAGCAACTTTACACCGGTAGCGACGGTCAACGTTGATGCCTCGGGCACGTGGCAACGCAAGCAGTTGAGCCTGGCCTCGTATGACGGCGAGGGGCAGTATCTTGCCTTGCGGTTCTTCGACACCTATTCCTATAACACACTATATATCGATGATGTGCAGGTGGGTACCTGTATCCTGAACGGGGTGTATGCCACCAACATCGGGTCCCACACGGTGGAGCTGCGATGGGATACGGTGGATGACAGCTACCATGGCGACAGCGTAGTGGTCCAGTATAAGAAAGCGGGCAGCGGGCAGTGGACGGTGGTCCATATTCCCGTGCGCGGTGACGAGGTGCAGACCCTCGGCGACAAACAGACGGTGACCATAAGCGACTTGGAGGCCAATAAGAACTATGAGTTTCGCATCCATGGCCAGTGCGACACCATGGTCCAGGCCTGCGCAGTGACAACCCTTACCGAGCACACCCTGGCACAAGACCTCTCCCTACCCTACTGTGTAAACTTCACGGGGGTGGGCAGCGGGAATGTTCCCGCGGGTTGGACCCGCACCACCACCTACGACAACAAACCCTGCGTGGTGAACAGCCATCAAGGACACAGCGGCATCACCACTCTTGCCTTTTATGCAAGCGGTGATTTATCTAACAATCATTCAACCATAGCCTTGCCCATGCTCGAGACCGAGAGTGTGCAGGGACTCACGGTGTCGTTCTACGCCTTCAGTGACTACAACGGAGGTCGTTTCCTGGAAATAGGCGTAATGGACGACCCCAACGACGAGAGCACTTTCACCACCGTCGCCACCGTCACTCCGACCTACGACGCCTGGGGGGCGCATGTCTGCGACTTGACGTCCTACACCGGAACTGGCCGCTACATTGCTCTGCGATGGTATATCGACTACTACTGGTACTACCAGATGTGCTATGTGGACGACCTTATCGTCAGCGCCGCCGCCACTGCCAACTGTACCGTCGGCAGTGTCACCTCGCACGGTGCCACCATCAGCTGGCAAGGTGCAGGACGCTCGTACAACGGTGCCTACGTCGAATGGGGACCTGCGGGCTTTGTGCGCGGCATGGGTACCAAGGATACCGTCAGCGCCAATACCTTCAGTCTGACGATAGACACCCTCCAGCCCGGCACCAACTACGACTGCTTCATCACCGCCCTCAGCAGCGAGGGCAACAGCCTTTGCGACTATACGCGGCTGAGTTTTGCCACCTTTGCCCAGCCCACGGCGGCCCCTTACTGCTACGGCTTTGAGGATGTATCGGACGGAGGATTCCCCCTTGGCTGGACACGGCCAGTGACCTACGAGAGCCGACCTTACGTTACCTCGGTATACTCTCATTCCGGCTCCCGCAGCCTCAATTTCTACACCTACCGTTACGGCAACACTTTCTACGATAATATGACGGTGATGCCCTATCTCGAAGAGGAGGACCTCGAAGGGCTTACGCTGAGTTTCTATCTGCTCGAGGGTGGGTACTCCTGCAGGCTTTTGGTCGGCATGGTCGACGACCCCAACGCCACCGAACTTCTCGACACCCTGGCCACCTTCACTGTCGACTACCAGAATTCATGGACACGGCAGACCGTGGACCTGAGCCAGTATACAGGCACTGCACGACACATAGCCTTCCTGCTCACCGAGACCTCGTCGTACAACTCCCACAACGTCTACCTCGACGACATTGCCGTCAACCGCTGCAGCGTGAGCCGTGTACGAGCTTACAGCGAGACAACCACCACGGCCACCCTCGACTGGATACCCGAAGGAGCGATGGACAGCGTCGTGGTTCAGTATTGGGTAGCGGGGAGCAATCAGCGGTCAACGGTCAGCACCACCGATACCGTCGTCATCCTCACAGGCCTCACCCCTGGCACCAATTATGAGTGTCATATCCTTCCCTACTGTGTTGGGAGCGACCATGCTTGCTCTGAAAGTGTCTACACGTTCAGCACCCTGGAGGAACGCGTCGGCGATGGCTGGTGCTGCGATTTCGAATCCAATACAGGAACCTATGGGATGCCCCTGGGCTGGTCGCGCCCCGCCATGAACGGTGGCTGGCCATACATCTACATCCACAGCGATGCACAATACTACACCTCCTACAACAGCGCCTTCGAATACCGCACCAGCAGCAGCGGATGCAACATCGCCGTAATGCCCGCTTCTGAGGACTCCCTGGGCAGCCTTGTCATCTCGCTCATGGTGCGCAACACCAACACTCTGCACCCCGATCAGGTAATGCTCATCGTCGGTGCCATGCCCAACCCTTTCGACACCGCTGCCTTTGTCCCCATCGACACCATCCGCCCCACCTACGACTATCGCCGCCACGACGTTAGCCTGGCCTCCTATTCTGGCGATTTCCGCCACATCGCCTTCAAGTACCTCGACCCCGCCAACTCCAACGACATCACCTACACCGACGACCTCGTCCTCAGTCATTGCCAGCCGACCCACGTGAACACCCTTGCCGTCACCGACCACAGCATCACCCTCTCCTGGCAGAGAATGGGATACAGCGACAATACCGTCATCAAGTGGAGAGCGGGCAACGGCCAGTGGACAACGGTCACTGTTGCCGACACCGCCTATACCCTCACCGGTCTCACCGCCAACATCTCCCACACCATACTGCTCTATGGCTCCTGTGCCGACGTCACCCGCGAGTGCTTGGCCGTCAAACTCAACGTGCGCACTCTTGCCGAGCCCATGGCGCCCCCTTATTGCGAGAACTTTGAGAATAACACCCTTGTCGATGGACTCCCCAACGGCTGGTCACGCCCCTACGGTGATCCCAACGAGAGCAAAGTCACCTATGACAATAACCACAACCCTGGGAATTATTCTCTATGCCTTTACTCCTATAATTGCAACAACACCTCCTCCGACCGTACAACCATGGCTGTAATGCCCTGGCTCGAGGCTGACAGTCTCAATGGTCTCTGGCTCGAATTGTATACCTGGCACACCTACACCGGCCTACGCCTTGAGGTGGGTTTAATGACCAACCCACTTGATACAGCCACCTTTACCCCCATCGAAACACTCTCCGGCACTTCCGGTTGGCAGCGCCAGCTAGTTGACCTTTCGGCTTATACCGGCGACGGTCGATACATTGCCTTCCGTGCCTTCTCCACCTACTGCTACAGCGGCTATATCTACCTCGACGATATCTCAGTGCGCTCCTGCGCACTCCTCACGGCGCGCGCCGCCACCCCCACACGCACCAGTCTCACGCTCTACTATACCGGTACTACCGGCACCCAGGGAGCCATCGTTGAATACAAAGAAGTGAGCGGCCCCGACGACTACTTCACCCCTGGTGACGGTGACACGGTGCAAATCACAGGCACCTACACCCTCTCGAACCTCAACGAGGCCTCCTGGTACGCCTTCCACTTCTATCCTGACTGCGGAGAAGGAAGCGACGGCTGCAACTACCTGACATCTGTCGCCCAGACCCTCCATCCCAGCGTGCAGGTTCCCTATTGCGAAAACTTCGACCTCTATGCCTCTGGCAACTATCCCAACAACTGGCGTCGACTATCCACCTATGGCACCGACTATCCCCGGACCGAAGACTACAACGGTCGAAGCACCCCTAACGCTCTCTGCTTTACAGCCCAAGACACCCTCCACAGCCTGGCCGTCATGCCGGGATTGTATGTCGGCACAGTATGTCCCGACCAGATAGACAGCCTCTTCGCCAACTTCTGGACCCGTTTTACCAGCAACTGGAGCCATGCAGCCCTGGTGGTCGGCGTGGTCACCGACGCCAACGACGCCTCCGCCTTCATTGCCGGCGATACCGTCTGGGCCACAGCCTACAACACCTGGGAGCATCACACCGTCACCCTCCGCAACTTCTCCTCGGCCAACTCCTACGTGGCCTATAAGTTCATCTCCACCAACGGCTCCTACTCCCAAGTCTATTTGGACGACCTATGCATGGAGAAATGCGTTGCCAGCAATGTCACTGTCAGCGATATCACACAGAACAGCATCACCGTCACATGGACCTCGCACGGTGTCGACAGCTTGCTGTGCGAATATGGACCCCAAGGCTTCGCCCCCGGCAGTGGCACCTCGGTAGTGCTCCACTCCTCGCCCGCCGTCATCAACGGTCTTTTAGACGGCACCGACTACAATTTCTCTTTTGCCAGCGCGTGCGGATGTGAGTCCAACGGCGATGTCTACCTCCCCGGAGGCGGTTCTCCCGGCTATGCGGGCGGCGAGGGTGGCCCTGTCATCCACCCACCCGTCCAGGTCGACAGTATCCGTACCCAAGCCGGCTTCCTGCAAGTCCCCTACTGCGAAACCTTCGAAGAATACGACTCCATAAACTGGCCACATTCCTGGCGCCGCATCGGAGGACTCACCCCTGGATACCCCACCGTCACCCATCACAACCGTCATTCCGGCTCACACAGTCTTGATTTCTACGCCCCCGTCGGTAGCAGCAACCTAGCCGCTTTGGCGCCCCTCGAATCTGGACGCGTCAACGAGATGGTGCTCTCCTTCCAGGCCTATGCATCCAACGAGAACGCCATGGGCGCCAATGCACGCTTCGAGGTGGGTATCATGACCGACCCGGACAATGCCGCCACATTCATCCCCCTAGACACCGTGCGCCTCACCGCCACCAACCAATGGCAGCAGCACATCACCGACCTCGCCCCCTATGCTGGCAGCGGCCAATATGTAGCCTTTCGCTTCGCCCCCTACAATGCCCAATACCACTTCTTTGTCGACGATATTTATCTGGGTACCTGCGCCATCAGCGACATAACCCTCTCCTCAACATCCACCGATGTGTCGCTCTCATGGCAAAACTGGCACACCCCCTCGCAGGTGCTGATAGAATATGGACCCCAAGGATACATCCCCGGCACCGAGACCCCGACCGGAAGCCTCTATCTACTCTCGAGCCCCGCCACCCTCACCGGCATCGACCCCGACAGCAACTACGACTTCTATGTCACAGCCATCTGCGGAGAAAACGCCTCGGCCGGTTGTCACACCCTGCCACTCACTCTCAATCCTAAACTCCGTATCCCCTACTGCGAAGACTTTGAGAACCTGCCGGGCGGAACGCTCCCCGAGCTATGGAAATTGGCACTAGGCCGTGACTCCTATCCCCTTACCGAAACCCAGTATGGCCAACAGGTGATGGCCTTCTACCCCTGTTACGGCACCGACAACACCGTGCTCCTTCCTCCATTGTCCGAGGGCGACTCCCTTGAGGGCAAATGGGTCTATGCTCAGTTCGACGCAAGCAGCAGTTCCTCCATCCACCTTGATTATGGCTTCCTCACCGACACCGCCAATGCCTCTACATTTGTACAAATGGGCTCGATGGAAAACGGCGCCTATGAGCAACTGCGCGAATTCAACCAGCAACTCCACTACGAAGGTCCGGCAACCATCGGCAACCGCCTTGCCCTCCGTGCCCGAAGCCTCTCGGGCTGCCGTTGGATACGTCTCGCGCAGCTTATCGTCTCCAACCACCCCTACCCCACCGGCATCACCTCCACACCCCTCGGCATTTCACAACGCCGGCTGCAATGGAACAACGAATACAACAATCCCTGCTACGGCATCGAATACGGCTATGGAAACCATTGGCAAACCATCCCCCTCAGCGACAGCTGCACAGCCCTACTTACCGGCTTACAGCCCGCGACAAGGTACGAGGTCTACTTTATCAGTCCCCAGGGAGAACGCTTCTGCCTTCCCTACACCTTCACCACCGACCAGTACACGACATTGCCCTACTGCGAAGACTTCGAAAGCCATGGCTCTGGTCAAGGAAGCGCCCCCGACGGCTGGACCTGCTACTACAGCCACAACGGCAACAACTCCCGTCCCTATATCAACAACGACCCCTACTACGCCTACAACAGCGAACACTCATTCTACTTCTACAGCCACCCCAACTACCTGCAGTACGCCGCCCTGCCGGACATTAGCATCGACTCCCTGCGCCATCTCTCCATCCGCCTCCAGATGCGTACCAGCAACCACACTACCACCATGCTCGAGGTGGGCATCATGGACACTCCCGACGACATCACTACATTCCAAACCGTCGACACCCTGCGCTGCTCGGCCTCCAACACCTGCGAAACCAAGTACCTCTCCCTCTCCGGTTACACCGATACCAGCCGATATCTCGCCTTCCGCATCCTCATCACCTCCTACAGCTGGGAGAACCTCTCCATTGACGACCTGCACCTCAGCTCCTGCCCGTTGCCAGTCTTCACCGTCGCCGGTGCCCATCAGGTAAAAGCCTCCCTGCCGCTTGGAGCCCCAGCCCCCAATTACTATATTGAGTATGACACAGCGGGATTCGAGCGGGGGACCGGCACCGTGGTTCAGGTCAACGAAAACCCCTACTACATCACCCACCTGGACCCCGACAAACAGTACACCTTCTACGCTGGCTGCGACCCCGCCGCAAGTACCTGCACCCCTCCAACCACCCTCACCACTGCACAGGAACAACCCCTGCCCTACTGCGACAACTTCGACAGTTATACCTCAGGAGAATACAGCACCCCCACAGGGTGGTACAACCACAATGGCGGCGAAAACAACAACCGGCTGCCCTACGTTCGCGATGCCTACTACAACTCGTGCTGCAACTCCTACTACTTCTACACTTACCAGGACTATTTAGAATATGCCGCTCTCCCCGACCTGACCATCGACAGCATCAAGCATATGGAATTGTCCTTCAACATGCGGTCGCGGAACAACAACTGGCAGTACTCGTACATGATAGTCGGCGTAATGGACGACCGCAGTGACTACTCCACCTTCACCCCAGTCGATACTCTTTATTGCACCAATGGGAACTCCTATCAACCGCAACAGGTAACCTTCTCCTCCTATACTGGCGACGGAAGATTCATTGCCTTCCAAATAGTCAGCACGAACGGGTGGCGCGAACTTCTTATCGACGATCTCCGCATCAGTCCCTATCCCGCACCACAAATAACGCTCCTTGACGCCACCACAATACATATCGTACGCAACAGCAATCAGGAACCCTGGATAGAGATGGCGCCGAAAGACACCGCCCAGGGGGCTGACACCAATCGCTGGTTCCACCTCACCTCGGACACCCTTCTTATCACCGGCCTGGATCACCTTACCACCTATGACTTCTACCATCACCTTGACAGTGGCACCGTCACCTGTTTTCCTCCCCTGTCCATAACCACCTCTACCATCCTCCCCATGCCCCACTGCGACAACTTCAGCTCCTATACTACCGGGCATCTCCCCACAGGATGGACAAAAAGCAACCCCTACAACATCGACTACCCACGCAAAATAAGCAACGGGAGCATCCAGTTCTACAACGGCTGTTACTCCGACAGCCGTTCCTATGCCATCCTGCCCATACTCGACATAGACTCGCTGCAACATGCAGAACTATACCTCAACGTAAAGAGTGATAACAACAACCTTTACCTCATCGTTGGGGTAATGACCGACGGAAGCAACACAAACACATTCACCGCCGTCGACACTTTAACACCCACCACCACAGGTTCGTGGCAAACCTTGCACACTTCATTGCAAAAATATCATGGAGAAGGGCGTTTTATCGCCTTCTGCCTCGTCAATCCCAACGGAAACTGCTCCTCCATGTACATTGACGACCTCTATATTCAGGCCTGTCCGCGTCCTTCCTTACAACTCGTCAACGCCAATTCCATCCAAGCCATCCAAAGAGGTAACACCGATTACTGGCTTGAGTACTTCCGACATGATGGAACAGGAGACACAACACTCTTGCATGTCACCTTTGACACCCTGGTTATCGACAACTTAGACTACAACACAACCTATGACTTCTATGCCCGATGTGACTCTGCTTCCACTTCCTCCTGCTACACCCTCACTGCCAGTATTACCACTTCCTATAGTCAGAACATCCCTTATTGTGAAGAGTTTGCCGACTGTGGAACGGGCACCGCGGCTTTCCCCTCAGGATGGCAACGGCTCACCGATAACAACACCCATCTCAACATCTTCAACCACAACAGTGCTCCCGACCATCGTACCCTCCGCTTTTATACTGGCAACAACGCCTATGCCTACGCCGTGTTACCCGAATTAGAGGTTAATTCCATTGGAAACCTCACTCTGCGGACAACAATGTTGAGTCAGCAAGGCTACTCCCCCGATACCTATTTCCTCGAAGTGGGTGTAATGACCTCTGCCGACGACACCACCACTTTCCAAATTGTCGATACCCTTCGAAACACTACTGACGGCATATGGGAGACACTTTCCTTATCCCTGACCTCATACAATGGACAAGGCCATTTCTTGGCACTCCGCATGCACAACACCGGAAGCAACTGGCGCACAATCTATCTCGACCGACTCGAGCTCCTTACATGTGATATTCCTCCCAAAACCACCTTTATTCTTCACAGTTATAATCAAGTACGTGTCGAGGCAACAGAGGGGGAACAAAGCCGCACGGGATTCTGGGTAGAATATGATACAGCAGGCTTTGAACAAGGCTCAGGCCAATTCTACTTCATTAACCATCTACCGTCTGTGATAACCCTCGACACTCTCACTACCTACGATTTTTACCTGCGGTGCGACACCGTTACTGCCACCTGTCTTGATCCCCATACGGTTACCACGCTGGCACCTCCGGTGGAGGTTCCTTACTGTAGCGCCTTTGAGAACTGTGCCATAGGGGAACTTCCCGAGCAGTGGACAACTCTCAACGTGAGTGGCAATGCCGTCCTATCGGTCCAAGAAGATGAACACCATAGCGGTACGCAAAGCCTCAAAATGACCTCATATCGACAACGTCCAATCTATGCCGTGCTCCCTTATATGGTGACCGACAGCGTGCGAGGACTCTCCGCATCGTTCTGGCTCAAGGGCAACAGCAATGCCACTATCACAGTAGGGGTGATGAGCGACCCCAACGATTATACGTCTTTCATGCCAATACAACAAATCACCTGTCCGACTGAATGGACACGCGAACTGGTGAGTTTCGCCTCCGCCGCTCCCGACGGACGCTTCCTAGCCCTGCGCTACACTACGAACAGCTACAATTACCCAGCGGCATATATCGACGACCTGCACGTAGCCCCCTGCGGTGCATCGAGGATGCGCATAACCGAGGTCGAGGCCAACCATGTAACCTTTGATTGGGAACAAACTGGCACTCCACAGATTATCATCGAATATGGTCTCACTGGCTTTATTCGCGGTACTGGACAGATAGTGACCGTTGTCACCCCGCCACCCTTTACCCTGACGGGTCTGAACAATCTAACCAATTACCAGTTCTATTTTGATGCTTTATGTGACGAGGGAGATAACGACTGGTGTACGACCAATTACAGCGATAGTGCCACCCTATTCACCCCCACAGGTGGCACTGGATGCATAGATCCCACTAACCTGACTGCCGAATACACCACCTGCTTCATCGGCAACTATGGTAACCCTTATGCCGAGGTAGCGCTGGTAGACCACGGTGCAGCGAGCATTGAGAGTCGCCATACAATTCACTATGATACTACCGAACGGGATGCACGTACCGGCGGACAGTTGCGTACCGTGCCAACAGGTGCGGAAGCTAGTGTACGTTTAGGTAACTGGGGCACGGAATCGCAAGCCGAAGCTGTAGCCTACAACCTCGCAATCGACACAACTTTGTTCGACCTCCTAATTCTTAAATATGCCGCCGTGCTGCAGGACAACGATCATCCGCACACGGCACAGCCGCGCTTCAAACTGGAATTGCTCGACACTAACGGAGTACTCCTCGACACCTGCTCGGCGGCCGACTTCATCGCCAACCAAGCGTTGGGATGGAACCTTGTCCCCGAGACCTATGTGCTTTGGAAAGACTGGACGACAGTAGGCGTTGACGTAAGTGCCTTCCATGGAATGACAGTAACGGTACGCCTAACCGTCTATGACTGCTCTAACGGCGACCACTTCGGCTATGCCTATTTCACCCTAAGCTGCATGAACAAGAGGTTGGTAACATCGCTTTGCGGCGATGTGTTGGAGAACAGTTTCACGGCGCCGTCAGGCTTTGCCTACAGCTGGTACAGCAGCGCAGACCCAAACATCTTCAGTACAGACCAAACCATCGTTGTTCCCACCAACAACACCATGACCTACTACTGCAACCTGGCCTTTGTCGACAAGCCCGCATGCAACTTCACAATGAGTGCCTTTGCCGGCACACGCTACCCCCTCAGTCTCTTCGACAGCGCCGTGGTAATCAGAGACTGCCACTTCGAGGTGAGCTTCAACAACCGCAGCACCATCTCAATGGACCACATCAATCCCATTGGAACAGGTGAGAGCGTAGAGACTGCCACTTGGAACTTTGGCAATGGCAACGCACCCAGCACACAATACCACCCTACTGTAATCTACGAAGAGCCTGGCACCTACACTGTTCAGTTGGTCTCCACCATTGCCGGCGGTGCTTGTACCGACACACTCGAAAAAGAGATTACCCTTGCCTTCCCCGATGCGAACCCCCATATTGTCGGCCCCAACGACCGTTGCGCTGAGGCAGTAGCTGACACACTCCTCCTTCTTGAAGCTGCCAGTTGGAACCCCTGGAACAACGATACCATCATTGTGTCACCCCTATCCGACACCACTTATACCCTTGTAGCCACTGACTCCAACGGGTGCCAACACACAATGTCGCACACACTGAACGTCCACCCCGTTTACCACGACACAATTCGTCATACTTTGTGCAACGGCGCAACCTATACCTTTGTCGACACCACCCTCGCAACGGCAGGTACCTTCAGCCGGATGTTCACCACCGACACATGGCTGTGCGACAGCTCTGTAACCGTTGTACTGACAGTGAACAATCACAGCAATTCAGTGTTGACAGAGACCATCGTCGAGAACCAGCTTCCCTGGACCTACCATGACAGTCTCTTCACCGACAGCGTCAGCAACATCCTAGTAGTATTTCCCAATGCCGCAGGGTGCGATTCTCTCGTCACCTACTCGCTCCATGTCCATTGGAACGTCGACACCACCCTCTTCGACACTGTCTGCGAATCGGAGTTCCCTGTTACATGGAACAGTATCAGCTTTGAGAACCCTGGCACACTGACTGACACCCTGACAAACCGTTATGGTGCCGACTCGCTCGTCGTCATGAATCTTGCTGCCAATCCCACCACCTATAGCACTGTCCATGAGACTGTAATAGAGAACGACCTACCGCACACATACTACGGACTCACCCTCACCACTGACACCCTTGATGCCCTAATAACCACCACCAACGCCACAGGGTGCGATTCGGTGATTACCTACAGCCTCACTGTATATTGGAACGGGAGTACCATAGTAGACAGCAGCATCTGTCAAGACCAGCTACCACTGACATGGAACAACGTAACCTTCACTGAAGCTGGAACACAGGCAGACACTCTTATCACCAGCCAAGGTGCCGATAGTGTTGTCTACATGACACTGTATGTCAGCCCTGTGTATAACGACACCATTCCACAAAGACTGTGTGACAACAAAACCCTCACCTTCGAGGACTCCCTCTACACCGGCGCCGATGCCGGCTTTCACTCCCATCTACTACAGACCTCCGCAGGGTGCGACTCGCTGCGCGTACTCAATCTCACCGTCAATGCCACTACTACGGGTGACACTATAGCCAACGAATGCGACAGCTTCACTTGGTACGACAGTACTTACATCCTCTCAACCGACACTGCCACACATCTCACCGTCAATGCCGAAGAATGCGACAGCACCGTGACGATGCACCTCACCGTGCGCCAATCCACCACAAGTACCGTCCTTGATACCGTTGTCGAGAACCAACTGCCATGGAGTTACCATGACAGTCTCTTTGCCGACAGCGTCAGCCACTCCACTATAGTATTCCAAAATACCGCTGGATGCGACTCGGTGGTAGACTATTCGCTCCACGTTTACTGGAATGTCGACACCACCCTCTATGACACCCTTTGCAACAGCGCACTACCCATCGTCTGGAACGGTCTCACCATCGACACCACACTCTTCGGGGTGAGCGCCGTTATCAGGCGAGAGGTAACCTATCAGAACCGTTTCGGCGCAGACAGCACTGTCATACTACTACTCTCCCTCCACCCACTCTTCGACCATCACTCCTATGATACCATTTGCGACAATCAGAGCTTTTCTTTCGGCGACAGCACCTTCCTCGGCGCCAATGGAAGTACCACCCACCTCGACAGCCTACTCTCCGTTCACGGCTGCGACTCCCTCTCCACTCTCCACTTGACGGTACGTCCTACCTACGACCTCCATTTCCATGACACCATCTGCTCCAACCAGAACATCTCTTTCGAGGGCTCCACCCTTGCCACCACGGGCACCTTCCCATTCACACTCCTCACTTCCCAGTTCCCTTGCGACTCGCTACGCACACTCCACCTTCAGGTGTGGCCAGCCTACGACAACCACACCTATGATACCATTTGCGACGATTCGGCACGTTTCTTTATCGACTCCCTCTACCGTCAGACAGGCGACTACACCTACCCCTTCCTCTCAATCCACGCATGCGACAGCCTCGAAGCCCTGCACCTCAAAGTCTATCCCACCTTCGACCTGCACTTCTACGACACCGTCTACGACGGCGACCACTTTACCTTTGAGCAATCCGTCTACAGCTCCGCCGGCATCTACCCACACCTGCTACAAGGTACCTTCGGTTGCGACTCGCTGCGCACGCTGCACCTCACCGTCAATCCGCGCACCTACCTCGACAGCACCCTCTGCCAGAACGCGCTGCCGATAATTTGGAACGGTGTGACCTTCGCCGATGGTGTCGGCTCGCGCCAGGGTTCCGTCCAGACCCTCGCCGACTCGGTGCACCTTGTCTCTTCATCCGGCGCCGACTCGCTGGTCGTCATGACCCTCACCGTCAACGACACCGCTTCCACCATCCTCACCCTCCACGCCTGTGACTCGCTGCGCTGGCAGGACGGTATCGTCTACACCGCCTCCACTTCCAGCCCCACGTTCACCCTCTCGGGCAATGCAGGGTGCGACTCGGTGCTCCACCTCGACCTCACCGTCAACTACACGCACTTCGCCATTGACAGCCAGGCCGTCTGCGACTCTATTCTTTGGATTGACGGCCATTGGTACTCTGACGACACCACGGGCATCATCGACACCATCCGCACTGTGGCCGGATGCGACTCCATCGTCACCCTCGAGCTCTCCACAGGCATCACCCTCCACACCTATCTCACCGACACTATGTGTCATAACGACACCTACTCCTGGCACGGCCTCTCCGCACACAGCGACAACCACCTCCTGACCGAGTTCTTCACCCTCGTCGACACTCTCCGCGCCTCCGATGGCTGCGACTCGGTGGTCACCCTCTCCCTCACCAAGCTGGCCCTACCCACCTTCGTCCTCGACACCACGCCCCTCTGCCACCTTCGCCAGTACCGTATCGACGCCACCGTCACAGCGCCCCTTGAGCCCGGCGGCGCACCGCGACCCCTGCCCTACCTCCTTTGGTCATCCGACCCGGCAGACACCCTCCTCGACGGCCACGAAACCGACAATCCGGTCTATGTGAAACCCATGGACGCCACACAGTACCTGCTCTTCGCCGACTACCGCGAACCACCGCTATGTCCCGCCACAATCTCCATCACCCTCCATCCCATCGTCATCCCCGAGGCTGTGTTGCAGGTCACCCCCCAGGCGCTCGATTATCCCAACCTCAATTTCGCCGCCCACGACATCAGCCACCTCAACGGCGTGTCGCGTACATGGTTCATCGACTGGAACCCCTCCCTTGTGGACGGACCCTCGCTCTCCGCCTCGGCTCGCGACGATGCCGACAGCGTCCTCATCGCCCTTGAACTCTTCAACGGGCAGTGCCGCGACACCGCCCTCGCCCTCATCCCCATCCACCGTATCAACCTCTTCGCTCCCAACATCTTCACCCCGCTCACAAACGATGGCAACAACCGCTTCTTCATCGCCACCTCCGGGGTCATCTCCGGGGAACTCTTCATCTACAACCGCGAAGGACTGCTTGTCCACCACTCCGCCGACTACACCCTCGGCTGGGACGGACGCAACTCTTCCGGCACCATCTGCCCACAGGGAAACTATGTATGGAAGCTCGTCTACAGAGCTGAGAACCTGCCACTGCGAGAACGCGTGGAGGTAGGCTCTGTGCTGTTGATTAAGTAATTTCAATTTTCACTTTTCAATTTTTTTTGTATTTTTGCGCTGTATTACAATTAAACAATCAAGTATATAAAACAATGAGAGCCAATTTTCTATTACCGTTTGCGGCGGCCGTTGCGCTGCTGGTTTCTGTTCCGTCCCAAGGCCAGACGTCGTGGAGCGAGGTGTTCACCCGTTTTTCACTCGAGGCCCGCGGCGATGCCATGGCCACTGTGGGCGACAAACCTGACAAGGTGGGTTTCCAAGGGCGCTATTTCAACCTGCTGATGGGCGGCAGACTGGGTGGCGGCTTTAGTTATTTTTTCCGCCAACGCATTATTGCCAATAAAGGGTCGGTCGATTTTTTCGATAATACCGATTTTCTCTACTTGAATTATGATGTCGATTCCCACTGGCGCCTACGTTTCGGCAAGGACGCTCTGGCTATTGGCGGTTTCGAGTACGACGCACCCCCTATCGATGAGTACTGCACTACAGTCTATTGGGACAATTTCTACTGTTTCCAGATGGCCGCCAGCGCCGCCTACTCTACCACTGATGGCCGTCATAGCTTTGTCTTCCAAGTGAGCCAGTCGCCCTATATCAAATCGCTGGTACGCAACTGGGATGATGGTCTCCTGGCTTTCCATTTCCTTTGGAATGGCAGCCTCGGCGAGCATGTCAAGACCCTTTGGTCTACCTCGATGATTATGCGCGACCGCGACCATTTCACCCCCTATTGCATGAACCTCACTGCCCTGGGTACCCAGGTGGACTACGACCGGTGGAACTGGTATTTCGATTTTTTGCACCGCGCCCTGGAGACCGACGACTGGGGCAAAAACTTCAGTTTCGTGAGCCGTTTTAACTACCGGCTCACACCCCAATATTCCCTCTTTATCAAGGGCAGTTACGAACAGAACCACTCGAATCTCGATTTTTTGCCCGGCACCACCACCTCGGTCGACAACCTGGTCCCTGCCGGCCACGAATTTGTCAAGGCAGGCATCGGCATTGAGTACCGCCCCATCGACAATGTGCGTCTGCACTTTTTCAGCGCTTTCCTCCGCGAGAGCCAAGACGGAGACGCTGCCGTCAACGGCATTGCCGTCAATTTCGGCGCCACCTGGAATATGGATTTCCACAAGCTGTTCGAGAAGTGAGAAAGGCGACTTTACGACTTTATGACTTTACGACCTTACAATCATGAGCGAAAATAATAACAATAGCAATCACAGGTTGCTCAACACGATGCTGACGGTGGTCGACCCTTTCCAAGTGTTCCGCCACCACGAGACGGCCGAGAGTAAGAAGAGGAGACCCAGCCACCTCAAGTTCACCACCAAGCGCAGTCTTGAGGCGTTGGTTTTCCTGGTCTGTTTCTTTGCCTTTTTCGGCTTCCTGGCTTTCAAAATGACACTGCCCAATATGTTGAACACTTTTATGCAGACGGCCTACCGACTGCTGCTTGAGACGGTGTTCTACATTATGGCCATCTGTGTGCTGATGGGGGCCATCTCGAAACTGCTGACAGAGTTTGGCGTGGTACGCCTGATGGAGAACCTGTTGCGTCCACTGATGAAACCCCTCTATAACCTGCCGGGCGTGGCAGCCCTAGGGGCCGTAATGACTTTTCTGAGCGACAATCCCGCCATTATCTCGCTGGCCAAGGACAACAATTTCGCCCGCTATTTCAAGAAATACCAACTGGTATCGTTAACCAATTTCGGCACCGCTTTTGGCATGGGGCTGGTGGTGATAGCTTTCATGACAGGCCTCGGCTTCGGCAAGGGTGCCTTGGTGGGCCTGATGGGTGCCGTCATCGGAAGCGTTGTTTCCACTCGTCTCATGCAAAAGTTCACCCTCAAGAGCTATCCCGAACTGGACGCTCCCGTGACCGAAGAGGAGGGCACCGAGCAGAACATCTCGTTCAAGAGCGAGGGCAACGCTTTCCAGCGCTTCCTCAACGCCATGCTCGACGGAGGCAAGAGCGGCGTGGGTATCGGCGTGGCCATCATCCCTGGCGTACTCTGCATCTCCACACTTGTGATGATGCTCACCTTCGGCCCTGCGGGCGAAGGCGGCGTTTACACGGGTGCTGCCTACGAGGGCGTGCCCGTCATCACCTGGCTGGCAGACAAGGTGAATGTGGTTTTCTATTGGCTCTTTGGCTTCGACAGTGGCGCTCTGGTGTCGTTCCCCATCACCGCCCTGGGTGCCGTGGGTGCCGCCATTGGTCTGGTTCCCAAATTCGTCGCTGACGGGATCATCACTAACAACGCCATCGCCGTCTTCACTGCCATGGGTATGTGCTGGAGCGGCTACCTGAGCACCCACACCGCCATGCTCGACAGCCTCGGCTACCGCAAGCTCATCGGCAAGGCCATAGGCGCCCATACCATCGGCGGCCTTTGCGCCGGCATCGCAGCGCACTGGCTGTATGTGCTTCTTGCTCTGGTGTTTTAGATAACCTTACAACCTTATGACCCCAAAAGCGCTGTACCGTTGTTTCCGCACTTGGCAAAAGGAGCCACTACACTATTCCATCAAGAAAAAGGGATGTCACCATTGTGCCAACTGCGGCCATGAGTACGAGGGCAACTACTGTCCTGTCTGCCGTCAGGAAGCCGGTGACGGCCGCATCACTTGGGAATGGGTAAGGAAAAGCCTCCTTGAGGTATGGGGCATGGACTCCCGTTCCCTCCCTCGCACACTTCTCCATCTACTCCTCCGTCCGGGATACCTCATCGGCGACTACATCAGCGGCCACCGCCAAGTCTGCTACAAGCCTCTCAACATGCTCTTCATCGTGGCCCTGATTTACGCCATTGTCAAACAACTGCTGGGTGTCTCAGAGACAGAAATTGAAAAAATAGAGGGGATGGAATTGCTTTACACCGTCTCCTGCTGGCTGCAAACCCATCCGGGTTGGGGCATGATGACCCTGACCTTCTTCTTCACCATCCCCACCTGGTTCTTCTTCCGCTTTTCTCCACGGCATACGCGTCACACCTTCCCGGAAGGAGTGTTCATACAACTGTTTATGTGCACCTTGATGTTCATTTGCGTCCTTTTGGACAAAGTGTGTTCTATCTTCTTCCTACTCATCCCCTTCTACTACTACCTCACTTATCGCCAGCTCTTCGGCTACAGCCTCTGGGGCACATTGTGGCGCCTCGGGACAAGCTTTCTGGTATGGTTACTGGCCATCCTGTTTGCAACCGTATTGATAACGATGTTGACCTCTAAAAAAGCACTCTTCGACGGAAACGACGGCACTCAGGCGGTAATCGTCGTCGTCCTGATATTCTTGATTCCGCAAGCCGTCCTTCTCGCTATCGGCTACTGGATTGGACGTAGAACGGAAAAAAAGAGAAATATGGAGAAATGATTTTGCCATATCGGAAAAAGTTCGTATTTTTGCATTCGCTTTTAAAGCAATAATTGATCAATTATTAATCCTAAAAAACAGAAACAAAATGGCTTACAAAATCACTGACATCTGTGTTGCTTGCGGCACCTGCATCGATGAGTGCCCCGTCGGAGCTATCAGCGAAGGCGACATCTACAAGATTGACGAGAACGCTTGCGTTAGCTGCGGTACCTGCGCTGGCGCTTGCCCCACCGGTGCTATCCAGGAGGGTTAATCGCTCACAGATTCAACTTAGAAAAAGGCCGCCCGCAAGGACGGCTTTTTTAGTCAAGCAGATGAAAAAAGTCATTCTACTCGCCACACTGATGGCTTTCTTCTCCGTCCATGCCCAATGGGAGCAGCTACAGAGCGGTGACCTGCTCTTCATCTCCGATACCGCTGGCATGGGGCAAGCCATCAAGGAGAGCACCGGACACTATACCCATGTGGCGATAGTGGAACGCGTGGGAGACAGCCTCTACATCATCGACGCCACCCCCCAACTCGGCGTCGCCCGTCGCCCACTTGACCTCTCTTCTCTCACCTCACACTACTCACTTCACACTTTTCACTTTCAACGCCTCACCATCCCTTTTGACACCGCAGCCGTCCTCACCCGTGCCCACGCATTGATTGGTAAACCTTACGACCATGCCTTCCTCCCCGACAACGATGCCTACTACTGCTCGGAGTTTATCCAAGCAGTCTTCGACACCCTCTTTGAGTCGAAACCCATGAATTGGCGCGACAAGGAGGGCAATCTGCCTGAATTCTGGATGAAACATTTCGAGAAGCTTGGCACCTCGGTGCCCGAAGGAATTCCCGGGACCAATCCTACCGATATGTCAAGGTCTCCGCTGCTGCGGAAGCTGTAAAAGAAAACCTCCCAAATCCGGGAGGTTTCTTTTTATTGGTTAGCGTACTGCTGCACCTCGTCGTGGAAGAACTCGAGCTGAATACCGGCTTGACGGAAGAGTTCCTCGCTCTCGGCACCGGCGTGGTACTTGCGCTCGCAGACGACGCGCTTGATGCCGCAGTTGATGATAAGCATGGCGCAAGTGCGGCAGGGGGTCATGCGGCAGTAGAGTGTAGCACCGTCGAGGGCAATGCCGCGGCGGGCAGCCTGGCAGATGGCGTTCTGCTCGGCATGCACCGTGCGGACGCAATGGGTGGAGATATGCCCGTCAGCGTCGATAGTCTGACGGAAGAGGTGCCCCACCTCGTCGCAATGCGGCAAACCGCTGGGCGAACCCACATAGCCCGTGACCAGCAGCTGCTTGTCCTTCACAATGACGCAACCCGAGCGACCACGGTCACAGGTGGCACGCTTGGAGGCGGCATTGGCCAAGTCCATAAAATATTCATCCCAACTGGGGCGGTGGTAAGTAATCTGCTGTAGCACCTCCTCCACCTGGCGGTGCAGGTCTTCTATCGTGCCGCCATTGTCGAAGCGGAAGTCGGCCTCGCGGATGCAGACGCCGAGGTTCTGCTTGTTGGGGTCGCTATTGTCCATTTCGCGCTGTTCGTTGGCGATGAAAGTCTCATAGTCAATATGGTCGGTCTCCGAGCCTCGCAACACGGCGCGCTCGTAGCGCACCTTGGGGTCGGCGTCGACAGCGAAAAGGTAGAAGTTGGGTTTGCCTCGCAAGGCCGCCACCTCGCCAGGGGTGCGCACGCTTTCAATGATGCAGTTGCAGCCCGAGGCCACTGCCTGTTCGTAGAGCTGCTCCACAATCCACGACGGCGTGTGTTTGGCACGCAGGTCATTGCCCACTAGCGTCATACTGTCGCGGTTCACCTCCATACCACGGCGCTTAATCTCCTCAATAAGGAACGCACGCACAGAGTAGTGCACAAAACCCTTGTTCTGTACCAGATAGTCGACGATGGTGCCCTTGCCGGCTCCCAACGTCCCTGTTATACCTATGGTAATCATACTTTAAACTTGTATTCCAGTTTGGCCAGTTCCTCGTTGGCTTTGACGATTTTCTTCTTGAGGCCGGACTTGTAGGCGACAAGTTTCTGCATCAGGGCTTCGTCGCCGAGGGCCATCATCTGCATGGCGAGTATAGCGGCGTTTTGGGCGCCGTTGATGGCGACGGTGGCCACAGGGATTCCCGGAGGCATCTGGAGGATGGCCAGGGTTGCGTCGAGGCCCTCAAGGCAGGAGCCCTTGATGGGCACCCCGATAACGGGTAGCGGCGTCTCGGCGGCAATGACGCCCGGGAGGGCGGCAGCCATGCCGGCACCGGCGATGATGACCTTGATGCCGCGGCTGGCGGCACCTTTGGCAAACTCGGAAACCTCGGCGGGGGTACGGTGGGCAGAGAGGGCGTTGACCTCGAAGGGTATCTCCATCTCCTCAAAGAACTGACAGGCCTTCTCCATGACCGGCAGGTCAGAAGTGGAGCCCATAATAATGCTAACGATTGGTTTCATTCAGGGTAAAGTTTTTTCATTAACGCAGTATCGAGGAAAAAATTGTGTCCTTGTCCAGAGAAAACGGCAAGGGACCTTTTTAACATTTTAACTTTCTTTAAGAGTACTTTTCTGCGTCTTATTGCATACTTAACTCTTTCAAAAACAAGTGTTAAGCAAGAGAGGAGTAAGGGAAGAGTAAGAGGGGAGTAAGACTTATGAGCTTAAAAGTCTGATTTTCAATGGTACTTTTTAAGGTTATGTTAAGTAGAGTTCCCGTGAGGGACAATAAAACTTAACAGGCTCGCTATCGGAACCGACCAAATAAATTGAATGGAAAATAACGTTTATTTTCTAGCCGAGAGGGTGGCGCTGACCTGGTAGAGCCGTTGCAAAAGGGCTTCAACAAATTGCTGTAGCTCTGACGATTCAGGCTGAAGGGTATGGCTGACGCAGTCGTAAAACCAACAACCCTCAGGGATAACAAGGTTGAGGCAGTTCTTGTCGGAATGCATGACAAACTGTCGCCGTTGCGAATAGGTGGTTCCCTGAACATTACGGCTAAAAGGGAACTGTTCGGCACCTAGGCGCATCTGCGCAAGAAGGGTGGCCGCAAGGTCACTTTGGCTCATCAGACAATCGACAGTGTAAGATTGTTTTGCGAGGGCTCCTCCCATCCACACCATGGGGATGCGTGCCACAGAGACCTCTGAGGTGGGCATACCGTCGGCATAAGGAATGCCATGGTCGGGAACCACTATTATCAAAAGGCTGTCCCATAATGGGGTGGCTTTTAAGCTGTCAATCAGAAGACCCAAGCAGGAGTCGGTGTAAGCGAAGGAATTTCGCTTAGGGTCATCCAGACGATGCAAAGGCACTTCCCAAGGCTCATGACTGCTGAGTGTCAGCGCAGTAGCGAGGAAAGGCCGCTCTTTGGGGACAAGCGACATGGTAAGCAGGTGCTCGTCAGGGACTCCCCAAGCACTGGTGCGTTGATCTGATGTGAACGCTTCACTTCCGCTAACGGAGGAGAAACCCGTCTCGGAAAAATAAAGACGCATATTGGTAAAATCGATATCGCCGCCATAGGTCATTGAAGTAGAGTATCCTTCGTTCCTTAGCGACGCAGCGATGGAGGGAAGACAACGACAGAGGTCGGTTCGCTTTATGAGGGTGGTGGTGGGAAGGCCGAGCCACCCGCTGAGGACAGAGAGGATGCCGCGGTCGGTGCGGTAGCTATTAGCATAACAGTTTGTAAAGGATATCCCCTCACGCATGTAACGGTGCAGATTGGGAGCCACCGAATCCGACCCTACCATGCCAAGGCCTGCACCTTCCCACATTATTAACAGCACATTGGGACGATCCAAACGCAACAGCGTATCGCACAGGGTATTGTCTGGCTCATAGGCATCGGCCAGCAGTGTATCCACCACCTCTTCGGGAAGGCTATCGAACTCAGATCCAAGGTCCTGAACTTTAAAAAGCGAGTGGAACATGTTAAAAGCAGGATTAAGAGCCGCATGGTTACAGAAAGGATACTGCGAGAAATAGGCATACGAGGGGTTGGCGGTAGATTCGGTCACTCCACCGCGCATACCCAGGAAGATGAGGCCGGAGGATAAAATGAGAAGTGAGAAGTGAGAAATGAGAAACCCGAGCTTCGCCTGGGGTCGGGTGAGGATCTTGGGCGTAACCCAGCGTAATAGCAGAACATAGCCCACGGTGATGGTTGCTACGACGACAAATGCCAGTACCGATGCCCAAAGGGGTAGGCTTGCAAGCATGTCCTTGGGTTTAGCGGCATAAATGAGGTCGTTGGCATCAAGCTTGGCTCCCCAAAAACCGTAAAGCACCATGTCTGCCACAAAGATAAGCGAAAGCACAACCGACACCAGCACGTAGTAGGGCATCAACACTTTGCGCAGCGGGAACCGCTTGAAGAAAAGGCTGATTATCAAAACGACGGTGGGGAGGATAATCAGATAACAAGAGGTGGCGATGTCCAATCGGAGCCCATGCCACAACGAAGACAGGCAAGAGAGAAACGGTGCACCGTCGGCCATGCCCATGTTGTAGAGCATAAAGAGTACCTTCTGTAGAACAAACGTCAACAGCAGAACAAGGAAAAGGCGAAGCAGTACACGTAGTCGCATCCCTGATTAATCGTTATTCAAGACGCTGAGGGGGGGGTAGAAGTATCTAATTTACAATAGATTGAGTTATTCGAGAGGAACTCAGGGACAATGCTCTTCATCTTAGCGACAATCTTCATGTCATCCATACCTTCGAGAACCTGCCACAATTCATTGTACTCGCGGTCGATGGCCTCGAGAGGATACTTGCGCACCTGAGCACGCATGATTTTGGGATGGTAGGTAGGAATGGTATCCTCTTTGGTGGCCAGAAGTTCCTCGTAGAGTTTCTCGCCTGGACGAAGACCGACTTCCTTAATCTCGATACCATGACGACCGGAGAGCTGTATCATCTTGCGAGCCATGTCATAAATCTTGACCGGCTTACCCATGTCGAACACGAAGATATCGCCACCCTCGCCCATGGCGCCGGCCTCGAGCACCAGGTTACAGGCCTCAGGGATGGTCATGAAATAACGGATGATATCCTTGTGGGTCACTGTAAGCGGACCGCCAGCAGCCAACTGCTTCTTGAACAACGGGATAACGGAACCGTTGGAGCCCAACACGTTGCCAAAACGAGTGGTAACGAAGTGAGTCTGGTCAGTGGAGCGGCTTTGGATATAGATTTCGGCCATGCGCTTGGTGGCACCCATGACGTTGGTGGGATTGACGGCCTTGTCGGTGGAAATCATGACAAACTTCTGCACACCGTACTTGATAGCAAGGTCGGCCACATTGCGTGTGCCAAAGACGTTGATATAAACAGCTTCATAGGGGTTCTCTTCCATGAAAGGCACATGCTTATAGGCTGCAGCATGATAGACCAACTGCGGGTGAAACAATTCGAACACCTCTTCCATGCGAGCATGGTCCTTGACGTTGGCAATGATGAACTCCATTCGGTCAAGTTGGTCTTTGTATGTATTCTTCAGTTCAAACTGAAGGTCGTACATCGGGCTCTCAGCCTGGTCGAGCATAATGACCTTTTGGGGCTGGTACCGCATGAGCTGGCGACATATCTCGCTACCAATGCTCCCGGCAGCACCCGTGACAAGCACCACCTTGTCAACCACTTCACGCACGATGTTGACATTGTCCATACGGATGGGCTCGCGCTCCAGCAGATCCTCAATCTTGATATCCTGAATCTGGTTGGCAGAGAAAGAACCATTGAGCCAAGTGGTCACATGGGGCACAGCACGGACGGTCATACCCAGGTCCAGAGCCTTATTGGTGATGGCCTGTTTGTGAAGCATTCGGATGGTCGGTATGGCAATAATAAGCTGCTTAATATCCTTCGACTTGATGAATTGGGGATTGAGTACCGAGCGGGCACGCATCACAGGGACACCGTCTAGTTCCTGGTTGACCTTCGACATGTCGTCATCAATAAAAGCGACAATACGATACTCATGGGTATTATCTTGTTTAAGCGCATTATAGGCAATAAGTCCGGCAGCACCGGCGCCATAAATGATGAGGTTAACCTCGGGGCGGCGGCGGCGGAAGAACTCATTATATATGCGCTGTAACAACAGACGTGAGATAATCATCAATATTCCAAGCAACAGATAGAGCGTGAGAGACTCGCGATAGGAAAGAAGATAGTCTGCACTAACAATAGGCGGACGGAACTGGTTGTTAATCAAGTTAACGCTCCAACACAGTATCAATGGACCCACGGTAGAGATGAGTATTTTGTAGATATCCGACATACCGGCGTGACGGATAATACCCTTATAGGAGCCTGATACCAAGAAAAATACGATGGTTAGCAAGAACGACCATAAGAACTTGACAAGCGATCCACGCACATTAATCTCGCCAGAATCAAAACTGCGAAAAACATCCATCATAAAGAAGGCGGCGATGAATATCACCAAATCAATCACCAGCACCAACGACTGGGGAATCGTAGAGTGGCGATACTTCTTGACAATCCAGAAGGAAAACTTATTGAATAGCGAGTTTCTTGCTTTCATATCATTGACATTTTATCATTATCTATTGTAACTGCGGCCAATAGTTTCTTGGCCACCAACTGTGTCTCGTCGGGAAGCATGTAGGGAGAAATGGGCAGCGAAAGCACCGAGGAGGCCAGCCTGTCGGCATTGGGGCAGGAACCCTGTACTGAATGTACTGCAGCGAAAGCCGTCTGGGCATGCATGGGGCGAGGATAGTAGACCATGGTGGGAATACCCTCATTCATCAGCAACTGACGGACGGCGTCACGGTTGGGGATACAAACAGTGTACTGTGCCCACGAAGAGGAAAATGATTCTGGCATCATTGGAAGAGAAATGCCCTTATTGTCCAGCAGTTCATGGTAGCGGAAAGCTACGGTGTTGACATCGTCCAACTCATGCTCGACGAAAGCTTTGAGTTTCACCTGTAGTATGGCGGCCTGCATCGCATCGAGGCGAGAGTTAATCCCTATACGCACATTGTCGTACTTGTCATTCCCTTTCCCATGCTGGCGAAGCGAGCGCAGAAGACTGTCCCACTCTTGGTTGTCGGTGAAAATAGCACCGCCGTCGCCATAACAGCCCAAAGGCTTGGCGGGGAAGAACGAGGTGGCGGAGATGTCACCAAAGGAACCCGCACGGCGGTTGCCTATTGCACCTCCAAAACCTTGTGCGGCATCCTCCAACAGATAGAGTTTGTGCTGCTCGGCAAAAAAGCGCAAACCATTCCATTCGGCTGGCTGGCCGAAAAGGTCCACACCGATAACGGCACGGGGGTTCAGCAGTCCTTCGCCACATATCTTGTTATACTTCTTCTCCAAATCGGAGACATCTATATTATAGGTTTTCGGGTCAACGTCAACAAACACTGACACGGCACCTTGAAGAGCCACAGCTTCGGCCGACGCAAAGAAAGTGAAGTCGGGGACAAAGACGGCGTCACCAGGGCCTATATTCCACACCATTAACGCCAAACGCAGTGCGTCGGTACCACTGGCGCAGGTAATGCAGTGACGCACGCCGACATAGTCGGCCAACTGCTGTTCCAACACCTCGACCTCCTTGCCCATGATATAACTCCCCGACTGAGCCACCCGTAGCAGGGCTTCATCCATCTGAGGCTTCAGGGTATCATACTGTCTATGAAGATCTCGAAACTGCATTCTATTCTTCTACTTTACCTATTATTCTAGCCGGCACACCAGCCACTATGGCATAATCGGGCACATCCCTGGTTACCACTGCGCCGGCAGCCACCAATGCACGGCGTCCGATGGTGTGCCCACAGACAATGGTGCAGTTGGCTCCCAGCGAAGCCCCTTCTTTGACCAGTGTACGTTCGTACTTACCATGTACGGAGCGGTCGGCTCGTGGCATCAACACATTGGTAAACACACAACTGGGGCCCAGAAAAACGTTATCTTCTATCTCCACCCCTTCGTAAACCGAGACATTGTTCTGGATACGTACACCACTACCCACCTTGACGTTAGGGCCAATATTGACATTCTGTCCCAATGAGCAATTCTCACCCAGAACGGCCCCTTGCTGTATATGGCAGAAATGCCACACCTTGGTGCCTTTGCCCAAGGTCACACCGTCGTCAACATACGAACTTTCATGTATGAACACATCGTTTACCATCCAAAGGGGTGTTGGGTTAATGGATATTTGGCCATGGGGTGATACTCACCCTTTAAACCAATAGGCTCAGCATGGCGTATGTCATAAACTGTCTGTATACATTCCTTGGCTTCAGAAATGCGGAAACCACGACCGGCGAGAATTTCCTCGTAGGAGCGGGTATGGAGGTCGGTGAAGCCGGCACTGAAGTCGAACTCCCGACCATCGACGGTGACACTCCGGTAACTGCCCTGTACCCCCTCTGGCAGGTGGTCACCATTGATACTGAGGAAGTAGCGCACCCTTGCTTGACGAAGTTCAAGATAACCCGCCACGCGGTCGTGCGAGGAGACATGCACCACATTCTTCTGTACCGGACCGAACACCCATTGTAGCATGTCGTAGAAATGGACACCGATGTTGGTGGCCACTCCGCCACTTTTTTCCATATTCCCTTTCCAGGAAGTGTAGTACCAATAGCCCCGAGGCGTAATATAGGTGAGGTCAATATCGTAGACCTTGTCCTTGGGCCCTGACGCAATCTGTTGTTTCAGAGCCTGTACAGCAGGATGCAAACGAAGTTGGAAAATAGTGTAAGCTTTATGTCCCGTCTCGTCCTCAATCTGTTCGAGGGCGTCAATATTCCATGGACTCAGCACCACAGGCTTCTCACAAATGACATCGCACCCCAGACGCAGACCGTAACGAGTGTGGGCATCATGGAGGTAGTTTGGCGAGCAAACAGTAAGATAGTCTATATGGTTACCCTGAGCAATGAAGCGGTTGTTGTGGCGGTCAAAAAGTTCCTGCTCGGTAAAGAACGAAGCGCGCGGAAAGTAGCTGTCTATGATACCCACAGAGTCACTCTTGTCGTAAGCCGAGACCAGCATATTACCAGTTTCCTTGATGGCCTTGAGATGGCGCGGGGCGATGTATCCACCCACTCCTATGAGCGCAAAGTTCTTCATAAAAAATTCTTTAGGCAGATTGTGAGACTGTCGGTCCAATAAGGTACCTCGGATTGGAATGTCTGCTTGTATTTGGTCTTGTCGAGCACCGAGTAGGCCGGACGTTTCACAGGGCTGGGGAACTCGTCGCTATGACAGGGCTGGATGCGGCAAGCGGTATGACCCGACTGACGGGCAATCTCCTTGGCAAAGTCGAACCAACTGCAAACCCCTTCGTTACTGAAGTGGTAGATGCCCTCATTGCCACGATAGGTACCACCCTCCACCACCTCGAAGATAGCCCGCGCCAGGTCGCCGGCATAAGTAGGCGTACCCACCTGGTCGAACACCACCTTCAGTTCTGGTTTAGCGGCGGTAAGGCTCAACATGGTCAACAGAAAGTTCTTGCCATATTCGCTGTAGAGCCACCCTGTGCGGAAAATCAAGTGGCGACAGCCCCCGGCGGCACGCTCGCCAGCCAACTTGGTACGACCATAGGCTCCCGTAGGGTTCACCGCCTCGTCCTCACGACAGGGAGTGTTATTCAAATTACCACCAAAGACATAGTCGGTAGAGACATGTACCAGTGTGCCGTCGACAGCTTTCATCGCGGCAGCCAGATATCCCACCGCCTCGGCATTAATGCGATAGGCAGCGGCCTCGTCGCTCTCGGCCTGATCCACATTAGTATAGGCGGCACAGTTGACTATCAACTTGATGGCATTGGCGCCTACAAAAGATTTCACTGCCTCACGGGACGTGATGTCCAACTCGGCCACATCGGTGAAGAACCAGGTGTGTTTCGAACGTGGTGCCAACAACCGCATGTGGGTGCCTAGTTGTCCATTGGAGCCTGTGACGAGGATATTCATTCAAATGGGGTTATAAAGTCGTTAAAGAGTGGATGACGGCTATCTTTCTCCGAGAGAACCACGCGGTCGGGCGGCACCTGCCAGTTGATGGCCAGCACAGGGTCGTTCCAGGCAATGGCGCCCTCGGACTCGGGATGGTAGTATTCGTCACATTTATATTGGAACACAGCTTCTTCACTCAGCACCGCAAAACCATGGGCCATCCCCTTGGGCAGGAAGAACTGGAGATGGTTGTTGCCACTCAGCTCCACAGCCACATAGCGCCCGTAGGTGGGTGAACCACGGCGGATATCGACAGCCACGTCAAGCACACGGCCACTGACCACCCGTACCAGCTTGGATTGGGCATAAGGTGGGCGTTGGAAATGAAGTCCGCGGACCACACCGTAGCACGACTTCGACTCGTTGTCCTGCACGAAAGAAACCTCAATACCCGTCTGAGCTGCAAAGTCGCGGGCATTGAAACTCTCAAAGAAATAGCCGCGGGCATCGCCGAAGATGCAGGGTTCTATAACTTTCACTCCAGGGATTTCCGTATCAACCACGTTCATTGTCAATCATCTTTATCAGGTATTGTCCGTACTGGTTCTTGATCATGGGCTGGGCGATGCGGCGGATATCGTCGGTCGAGAGCCAACCGTTCTCATAGCCTATGCTCTCGAGACAGGCCACCTTGAGACCTTGGCGCTTCTCAATAACCTCGATGAAAGTCGAGGCCTCGGCCAGCGAGTCGTGGGTACCGGTATCGAGCCAAGCGAAGCCACGCCCCATGAGCTGCACGCTCAGTTCCCCGTCTTCCAGAAAAGCCTGATTGACAGAGGTAATTTCCAGTTCACCACGGGCGCTGGGTTTAATACTCTTGGCCACCTGCACCACCTTATTGGGGTAGAAATAGAGACCCACGACAGCATAGTTCGACTTGGGTTCCTTGGGCTTCTCTTCGATACTGAGCACACGACCCTCGGCATCAAATTCAGCTACGCCGTAGCGCTCGGGATCGGCCACCCAATAGCCAAACACCGTGGCTTTGTGCTCCTCTTCGACATTGTAGACCGCCTGACGCAACATGCGTCCCAGACCGTTGCCGTGGAAAATATTGTCTCCCAACACCAGACAGACATCGTCATCACCGATAAACTCCTCGCCAATGATGAAAGCCTGTGCCAAGCCGTCGGGCGAAGGCTGCTCAGCATAGCTGAAACGCACACCGAAGTCTGAACCGTCGCCCAACAGGCGGCGGAAGCCAGGCAAGTCGTGCGGAGTAGAGATGACGAGGATATCGCGGATACCGGCAAGCATCAGCACACTGATGGGATAATACACCATCGGCTTGTCATATATGGGGAGCAACTGCTTACTCACACCTTTAGTGATAGGATACAGACGGGTGCCCGAGCCTCCCGCTAGAACAATGCCTTTCATTATTTTCGTTCATTTTAATTCATATACAACCTATTACGCTTTTTGCAGCGCAATAGTAGAGTTTGCAAAAATATATATTTTTCTTTACACATGCAAGAAAAAAGATGAAAAAAGGAGAAAAAAGAACTCGGCAACAGATGTCAGCCAGCTTCGTTGTCCGGTTGTTGTCCAGTATTTGTCCAGTACTTGTCCAGTGATTGACTGGACAAGTACTGGACAAATACCGAACAACAAGTGGACAATCAAGCCATAAAACAGCCGTCCATGCACTCTCTTCCACCCGTTTATCCGTCTGGAAGAAATTCACATAAACAACAGGTTACCAGCAATATCAAGAATTATTCACATAAAGAGCATAAAATAATTGTTACCGAGTGCAAAAAAAGTTGTATCTTTGCAATTTGAATTGTTTGAAGAAACAAAATATATCATATTACAATGAAGAAACTTATATTGGCCCTGATGCTCTTCGCCGTACTGCCCGTCACAGTGCTGGCACAGGTTCCCGATCTCAAAGTCATGTCGATGGTCCAACACGAATTGACAAAACGTGGGCTCACCGAGGAAGAAGTACGTACACGCCTCCTGGAAGAGGGTATCGATGTGGACAACATCCCGCCCACCGAATATGCCAGCTACCAAGGGCGTATCATGGAAATTCTGGATCAAATGCAGGCTGCAAAGGCCTTCAATGCTCAACAAAACGCTACTGTTCCCGACAATGCAGTAACCACAACCTCCAATATCCCCCAAACAACCATTAGCGAAACTGCGGCCGAAGCAGCACTCGAGAAAGCCCTTTCCGACAACCACGTCACCCCCACCGAGGGCAGCGACATCTACGGCCACATGCTGTTCAAAAGCAAGAATCTCGACGTCTTTCGCACCACCGACGGTGCCCAAGCCCCCGACAGTTACGTATTGGGGGAGGGTGACGAAATACACATTTCCATCTTCGGTTCGTCACAAACCGAGATACACCAACGCATCGGTGCCGACGGAAGCATCCAACCCGCTGGTTCCTCAAGGATATTCCTCAAGGGAATGAGCCTCGCCCAAGCCCGCACCTCTATCCAAAACAAGTTGGCCCAGCACTATTCGTTCCGTCCCGACCAGATTGCCGTCACCATCACCACGGCCCGTACTGTGAGAGTGAGTCTATATGGAGAGGTGGGGGTGCAGGGAACATTCACCCTGAGTGCACTCAACACAGCCTTCAACGCCTTGGCCGCCGCCGGTGGTCCCACAGCCATGGGTTCGGTGCGTAACATCCAGATGTCGCGCGACGGCAAGGTAACCCGCCTCGATATCTACCAATTCATGAAGAACCCCACCATCGGGACCCCCTTCGACCTCCAGAACGGGGATGTACTCTTTGTACCCATAGCACAGAAGATTGTGAAGATTGAAGGCGCCGTAAACCGTCCTATGCGCTATGAGATGACAGACGGCGAAGGGCTAATCGAGTTGATTGATTATGCGGGCGGTCTGACCAACAATGTTTATCCAGAATACGTCCAGATTGAGCGCTTCTCGGGTGGCAGCAAAATATATCTTGAGTTCAACCTCAAAGAAGTGATGGCCAGCAAACAGAGAGTCGCCCTCGAAGCCGGTGACATTGTGCGCATCCGTACAGGCAACGAGCCTCTCAACCAATTTGTCACCATCGAAGGCGACGTTTATTACAGCGGCAACTATGATCTCACGAAGAACCGCAGTCTGAAGACCCTCATTGACAACGCCAAGCCCACCTACACAGCCCGTACCGAATATGTCTATGTGGAGCGCACCCGTCCCGACGAGACCGTAGAGGTGCTCACCGTTCCCTTCCCCGGTGTGAATGGCAACCCCGATTTTATGTTACAGTCCCGCGACAAGGTTCGTGTGCTTAACCTCGCATCTTTCCGCGACGTGGAGACCATCACGGTTCAAGGCGATGTACGCCAGCCCTTCACCCGCACCTTTGGCCTCAACGACCGGATGACCGTCAGCCAAGCCATCGAATACGCCAACGGACTCAAACCGAGCGTTTTCCCTGTAGCATACATCTTCCGTCGCGACATCACCAACAGAGAGAAGATGCAATACATCCGTGTCAACCTCGACACCGATGGCGACCTTCTTCTCCAACCTGGCGACAGACTGAACATCTATGATAACACCACCTATACCGATATCGGAGAGGTTCGCGTGAGCGGTGCCGTAAAAATCCCCTTCAAGACCGCTTTCGACCAGTCGCTCACCATCCGCGACCTCATCTCGATGGCTGGTGGATTTTCCTTGGGCGCCGCATACGACCGTGTCGAAGTGTTCCGCCTCATTTTATCCACCAAAAATGAAGCCAGAATGGATCAAATAACCCTCACCGTTGACAAAGACTACAACGTCGTGGGCCAAGACTTTCAGTTGCAGCCCTACGACCAAATTGTGGTGCGCAGAACTCCCAACTTCTCTCAGGGTCGCTACGTGGAGGTGAATGGCCGCGTGAAATATCCCGGCGTCTATGTTCTTGAGGATAACCAAACCCAGCTGTGGGAAATTATCCAAATGGCCGGCGGCCTCCTTGACGATGCCGATCCCTATTCCAGTATTTTCCGTACCGAAGGCAGAAATACTGGCAACATCGGCATCAATCTCAGCAAAATTAAAAAACGCAAAGGCAACCTCAAATACAACCCCATCCTGATGGAGGGCGACGTCATCACCATCCCGCGACATGAAAACACTGTCGTCATCCGTGAGACCGGTACTCGTATGAGTCAGTATATTCCCAATTCTTTCTCTGCGACTCAAAAAACCCTTGTCTACCAAGGCTCGCATACCGCGGCATGGTATATTAAACATTTCGCTGGCGGATTCACCGAAACAGCAGACCGTATGAGTGTTACCGTCACGATGCCCAACTACCAGAGTGTGAGCACCCGCCGCATACTCTTCTTCCGTCGCACCCCCAAAGTGCAACCCGGTAGTGTGATTACCCTCCGCGTCGACCAACAAAAGAAAGAACGTATCGAAAAGCCTAAAGAAAAAATCGACTGGGGTGCTGAAACACGCAATATCCTGGCCTCACTCACCTCGATAGTATCCATTATTTTGCTTCTTGACCGCTTAAAATAATAGTTTAATATGGACGAGAATTTTGTTATCGACGAGAATGAATACTCCACAGAATCACACGAAGGTATAAACATTTTCGCCCTCATTCGGACCTTATGGGATGGCCGCAAGACCGTACTCATCACCTTTGGTATTTTCATCGCCATGGGAATCCTTGCTGCCCTCACCATGAAACGCACCTATTCAGTCACGACTGTGATGGTGCCCCAAATGGGCTCCTCCTCTAAGAGTTCGGGGCTGGGAGGATTGGCAGCATTGGCAGGATTTGACCTTAGTTCTTCCTCGAATAGTTCAGAACTTTCGCCTCTCTCATATCCTAAGATTGTCAACAGCGCCCCCTTCCGTCTGGAGCTGATGCACACACCGCTGCACTACGAAAAGTGCGACACCATGATTAGCCTGTTCGATTACACCCAGGCAGGACTTGACAGCCCCTCGCTGTTCTCCCTTATCGGGAAATATACTATTGGGCTTCCTGGCATAATCATGCGTGCCATCCGAGGCGAAGAACCGCAACAAACAATTATTCTCGATTCCACCTCTAATGATAGTCCCAAACCACTGGTGGTGAGTAACGCAGAGCAAGAAATGATGATGAAAATGAGCAATATCATCACGTTCAGCATCGACAAAAACGAGGGTTTTCTCACACTCACCGTCCAAGGCATCGAACCCCTCCAGACCGCCGAATTGGCCATGAAAGCCCAACAACTTTTACAGGAGGAGATAACCCGTTTCCGTGTAGAGAAGTCGCAAGGCGAACTGGATTATATTCAGGCACGCTACGATGAAATCAAGCAAGAACATGACCGATACGAAGTGATGCTGGCATCTGTTACCGACCGTTCGCAATATGTGACAACCTCCAGTGCCGGCATTGAGAGAGCACGCATCCAAGCCAAGTATAATGTAACCAACACAATATACAACGAATTGGCCAAACAGTTAGAACAATCCAAGATGCAGGTCAAGAAAGACACTCCTGTATTCGCCATCCTCCAGCCAGTCACCGTCCCCACCAAACCTTCCAACAGTCGCGTTATAACAATTATTATCTGGGCTTTTATCGGGCTTGTAGTGGGATGCGGCATTGTGTTGGTGAAAAAATACTTGCCTAAATTGAAAGGCAAATCCACAGAAACCACGACGGAAGAAGAATGATTCGTGCCCTTCGTTCCCGACATACTACATCACCGCAGCCTCTCCATCGTCGGTCTTGAAAAGAATACCGGCAAGACTGTCTGTCTAAACTATATCCTGCATAGACTCAACGAACTGGGGGTACCTGTAGGAGTCACTTCCATCGGTGTCGACGGCGAACAAGTGGATGCAGTATTCGCCACCGCCAAACCTGAAATCATCCTCTACAAAGGTACACGATTTATCACCTCTGAGCAGCATTACATAAAACGGCAGGTAGTGAGTGTGCTTGAGCATGTCGACTCACGACGCACCTCGCTCGGACCGCTGGTGACTGCCCGCGTGCTGGTACCTGGCAAAGTGCTTCTTTCAGGAGCTGCCACCACTGGTACACTGCATGGACAGTTACAGATGCTTGATTCCATGGGATGTAAACTCTCTATCGTTGACGGTGCCCTCTCACGCCTCAGTCTTGCCTCGCCTACTGTCACCGAGGCCATGATTCTCGCCACCGGCGCCGCAGTATCAGCCAATGTTAAACAGCTCATCGCCAAGACGCGCTTCCTCTACCACCTCATTTGCCTCGACGAGATAGAGCCTACGCTACGCGACAGCCTCAGTACCATCGAATCAGGACTCTGGGCTCTCGACAATGAGGGACAAGCTCACGACCTTGGCATCGCCTCGGTATTCCTCATCGACCGCGCAGAACAGGACATCCTTCGCTTCGGTAAACGCCTCTTCGTGGCGGGTGCTATCAGTGACCGGCTGTTGAAGACCCTCAGTGCTAAAGGCAGTGGTATCACATTGATAGCAAGAGATTTTACCAAACTCTTCCTCACTCCCGAGACCTATAACACCTACCTTCGCGCAGGTAACCGTCTCATGGTTCTCCAGCGCTCCAAACTCATCGCCGTGACTCTCAACCCCACCTCTCCACAGGGCTTTCTCCTTGATTCCAAGAGCACATGCGAGGCCTTGAGCGACGCCCTACAAACACCCGTGTACGACGTGAAAAAGATTGACCAATGAAAATCAAAGAACTAATAAAACAAGATACAGGCTTTCAATACATAATTGATAGCATGGAGTTTATGTCGGCAGCTGGGCGCCGCAAGGCTCTCAATAAAGAGTTCTCAAACAATGCTGAGGGGCTACTTTCCGAATGGCAGCGGACAGACAAAGCGGTAGCCGCCACCCTCGAATACAAATACAAGAAGCCCTATATCGACCTGCGCCACTGCCTGATGTGTCTACACGACTTGCAAGGCACACTCTCCTCGCTGGCCAGCCACACGCCACTCAACGAAGTGGAACTTTTTGAAATCAAGAACCTTGCCATGCTGTGCCGCACAGCAAAGGGTGGCATCGAAGGAATCGGCCTATCCGATGAACTTCCCCTACCCAATCTGGATGCTGTCTTCGACCTGCTCGACCCCGACCATACAGGCATCGCAAACTTCTATATCTATGATTCCTACGACGAGCGCCTTGCCCTTTTGCGTCGTGAGTTGAACGCCCTACAGACCTGCGAGGGAGACCCTGTGCGCATCAGTGAACTACTGGTGCAGCAGAACGAAATACAAGATGCAGTCTGCATACGCCTCTCCGACCTACTGACACAGTGGACCGATATCCTTGTAACAGCCATGGAACAAATGGCTTATACCGACTTCCTATTGGCCAAAGCCGACCTGTCTATCCGTTGGGGACTCTCGCAACCAAAGATTGGCGAAAACATTAATTACAAGAAGCTTGTCAACCCACGTCTGAAAGAGCGCAATGAGAAAATGCACCTACGCTACCAACCAGTAGACATCGCGGTTTACAGCGGCGTGACACTCATCACCGGGGCAAATATGGCCGGCAAGACCGTGCTACTCAAGAGCATGGGCACTGCCCAACTGATGGCACAATGCGGCATGTTCGTACCTGCCGAAAAGGCCACCATCAAACTGGTGGACGGCGTAGCCTCCTCAATTGGCGACGATCAAGACGAGATGAACGGTCTCTCTTCCTACGCCTCTGAAATTATCAAAATCAGCAACATACTCTCCGACTGTCGCCACCGTGAGCTCTTGGTACTTATCGACGAACCCGCCCGAACCACCAATCCTACCGAAGGAAAGGCTCTGGTACAGGCCATCATCAAACTACTGGAGGACCTGCCCTCCGTCACTCTCATCACCACCCACTACGACCAGCTCGGCAGCCACTGCCGCCGCCTGAGGGTGCGCGGCTTTGTCGAGGACATGGCCGACGTGCCCCTCACCCCGCAGAACATCAATCACTTCATCGACTATTCCCTCGCCGAGGACACCAGCGACGACGTGCCCCACGAAGCCTTGCGCATCGCATCAATCCTCAACTGCGATTCTGAGATGATAGTTCTCGCCCAAAAGGCGGTGCAGCAATAACAAACCGCTCTCATATATAATAAAGAATGGAGTCTCAGTTGAGACTCCATTCTTTATAATCAACTGACAATTAATTAAAAATCTCATTCAGTGCATCACGGTATGCTTCCCATGACAAAGAGATGCCGCCCTGTGGACTCTTTCTAATATCCGGCCAGTAGGTATTGGTGTTGAGCCAGTTGGCCCAACCGGTGCGGCGGTTGAAAGCCGAGGGATAGTAGGCGCTGGAAAGAGTGTTGCCCTTGAGAACAAAGTGCATAAAATCATGGTGACCAAGTACAATGGAAAGGGAATATCTGTCAAGACCACTGGTTTGGCCACCAGCTTCGGGATGAGGGTAGTTATAGTTCCAGTCTTGGATAATAGCCTCATCCAAAATGCTCTGGATGGCGGTAGCCAAGCCTTGAATCTTAGAATCGTTCACATAGTATGCGAGTCTATCGACATAGTAACCGAGGTCAATCATATAGGGGTTATTAATATTATAGCAATAGAGGTAGTGTGCGGAAGCGCTGTCGATGAGGGCGGCCTTGGCAGGATTGCTATAAAGCTCCACCAGACGGTTAGCAAGCTCTCCAAGGTAGTAGTTAAGAACCGTAATGTCGGAAGAACGAATAATCTTGTGATCCTGGTTCTGAGTAATGGGATCCTCGGGATTCGTCATCAACTGGTCATAGACAGGACGGAGGTTGGTGTACATCTGCTTGGCAATCTTCTCGAAATCATAGTCACCACGGCGGCTCTGAAGGGTGCGAACCAATTCAACGATGGGCTCGCCCGAGGAGTTGAGAACGTGAGAAGAAACGAAGAAATAGTCGGCATACTGCTGCACCTCGGTGATATTCTCAATATTACCCATCAGGCAGTTGTGGAACATAAGGAGCTGGAAGTGGGCATTGTCGGCTTCGGCAAGACCGTCGGCAAACTCATACATACTCATACCCTTGCCTTCATCGAGTTCGTCGTAAAGAACACCTTTGGAGATGATGTTGTTAGGAGCATCATTGGTGATGTCGTATCCACCGCCGTGACCCCAAAGTATGAAGATATAGTTGTCGGCGGGGCAGGAGTCTTTGACAGCATCGATGTAGGTAGAAAGAATATAGGGGTTGTAGAGCTGAAAATCAGGGGCTTTGATAGCATCTGTATTACAAAGATTTTCAAGGTCGGTTTTACTACTAAGCTCAAACCATGACACACTTCCCGGTTTGCCATATCTAATAGGATGCTCAGGAGTTACACTTTCAGCGTCACCGTATTTATAAAGGAATACCATGCGGATGTCAGTCGAGTCATTGAGCATGGGTTTCAGCTGATCCCACATATCCTCGATAATAAAGTCCATTCTGCCGCCGGCATTGCCATAGACCATGATGGTATAGCGTGCACGGTCGCGTTTCTCCGAAGAGGAACCGCTGTCCTTGTCATCGTCCTTGCTGCAGGACGTTAGGGCGAAAGTGCCCAGAAAAAGGGCCATACAAGCCCAAACGAATACTTTTTTCATCTTAAAATAATTTTACAGTTATCAATCTTGCTTTTACTAAAAAAGTCGCAGACGCTGTTGCGTTTGCAACTTTTTCTGTTGGCGGAAAGGAGGGGATTCGAACCCCTGAAGCGCTTTTAACGCTTACTCGCTTTCCAGGCGGGCCTCTTCAACCACTCGAGCACCTTTCCGTAGGTTGAAATCCTTGATCAAAAGTTCGCTCACCAAGGCTCGCGTTCTTTTGAAATCGGGTGCAAAAGTACAACTTTTTTTTAATATGACAAAAAAAATGTATTTTTGCATTTTATAACCCCAATCGCAAAAACACCAAAACACATTAATAATGAAAAGATTAATCATTTACACCATGGCTCTGACAATGTTAGCCGCCACCGGTTGCAAGGGCAACAAAGACTGCCCGGCCGACCCCGAAATCCAACAAAAAGTGAACGAGTATGCCGAGTTCGAACTGACCTCAGACCTCATTCAGACCCTCTCCGCCAACGAGAAAGAACTGGTCAAAATCTTCATCGAGATTGGCCAGGTGATGGACGACATCTACTGGGACGAGTATTTCGGCTATGCCAACCGTGCCAGCCTCGACACGCTCTGCGACCCCGCCATGCGTGCCTTCGCCCGCATCCAATATGGCGCCTGGGACCGTCTCAACAGCGAGAAGCCCTTCCTTCCGGGCTACGGCGAGCGCCCCAAAGGCTGCAACTTCTACCCTGTCGACATGACAGCCGAGGAGTTTGAAGCGCTGGAAGACACCTTGAAAAACAGCGAGTACAGCGTCATTCGCCGCGACGAGAACGGCAAGCTCTACGTCCTCCCCTACCACGAGGCCTACAAAGAGGAGCTCACCAAAGTCGACGCCCTGCTCGAGAAAGCCATTTCGCTGGCCGAAAACGAGGGCCTGAAGAAATACCTCGAGGCTCGCCGCGAAGCCTTCCGCACCGACGACTACTTCAACAGCGACATGGTGTGGATGGACATGAAAGACAGCAAACTGGACTTCGTCGTGGGACCCATTGAGAACTACGACGACGCCATCAACGGACTGAAATGCAGCCATGAAGCCTTCGTGCTGGTGAAAGACGAGCAGTGGAGCAACGACCTCAGCAAATTCGCCGCCCTCCTGCCCGAGATGCAGAAACTGCTGCCCTGCGAAGACAAATACAAACAGGAAGTGCCCGGCACCGACTGCGACATCAACGTCTACGATGTGGTCTACTACGCCGGCGACTGCAATGCGGGCTCGAAGACCATCGCCATCAACCTGCCCAACGACGAGCGCGTACAGCTGGCCAAAGGCAGCCGCCGTCTACAACTCAAGAACGCCATGAAGGCCAAATTCGACAACATCATGGTGCCCATCGCCAAACTGATGGTCTGCGACGAGCAGGTCGACAGCGTCACCTTCAACGCCTTCTTCGGTAACACCTGCTACCACGAGGTGGCCCACGGCCTGGGTATCAAGAACACCATCACCGGCCGCGGTCCCTGCCGCCAGGCCCTCGGTGCCCAGTACAGCGCCTGGGAGGAAGCCAAAGCCGATGTCTGCGGCCTCTTCCTCACCGAGCAGCTCATCAACCGCGGCCTCATCACCAACACCACCGTCAACCAGAACTACATCACCTTCATCTCCGGCATCCTCCGTAGCGTCCGCTTCGGTGCCACCGAGGCTCACGGCGTAGCCAACATCATGTGCTACAACTACTTCGAACAAGCCGGCGCCTTCACCCGCAATGCCGATGGTAAGTATGTCATCAACGTGGAGAAAGCCCGCGAAGCTGCCCGCAGTTGGGCCGCCCTCATCATCAAGATGGAAGGCGAGGGCGACATGGCCGCCGCCAAGGCCTACAGCGACGTCAACGGCAAGATTGGTGCCGACCTGCAGAAGGATCTCGACGCCATCCGCGACGCCAATATCCCGCGCGACATCATCTACAAACAGGGTGCCGCCGTGCTGGGTTTGTAATATTTCTTTAACATAATTTTAACAATTCCATTGAGGGAGCCTCCATTTTCGAGGCTCCCTTATTCATTTCCATGGTGTTATACTACGTATCATCTACCTACCAACGCCTTACCAACTCCTAACCAACTCCTACCACGGTAGGTGTTGAGAGGTCATTCTTACGGTGATTATGTTAAGTAGAATCTTCGTCCGAGGCATCGGGTCGTGAAATGCATGGAACCTCTATGACAAGACAAAGAAAGTTGCACTTTTTATAATTATTTTTATATTTTTAAAAAAAAATGTATATTTGCAGTAGACTTTCCATGCATCGCGAAAAACGTTTAATGCTGGAAATGATAGGGTTGCGGCAACGCCCCTGGATAGGGGTGCCCGTGAATCAGAACCTAAAACACTGATAAACCTGCCAGAAACTCCAGCCCTTATACAGGAGGAGAGGAAGGTTTGCCCCTGCCGCAACCGTAAGAAAGCCACCACAGAATGGCCGAAGAAACCTTGCACTGGTACGCAATGAAGGTCTACTTCAACCGAGTACAACAGCTCATCGGTGAATGCCGCGAACTGGGGTTGGAGTTCTTCGCGCCCGCCGATGTCATCAAGTCGCTGCTGTTTCTGCGCTGTAGCGAGGAGGAGGTGACACGCTTTGTTACCGAGAGATGGCAGCATGTGTGGCTCTACCGCAGGACCGAGAGCCGCCAGCCGGCAGCAATCCCCGACCGCGAGATGGAGGTGTTCCGCTTTGTGGTCACCGCCGGCCGCGAGGGACTCACGCTGCTGGGCGACGACCGGCCGGAGTACCACATGGGCGACCGTGTGGTGGTGACCGGAGGTCCCTTCAAGGGTGCCGAAGGCCATATCAAACGAATCCGCCGCGACCGCCGCCTGGTGGTAACCATCCCTGGCGTGGTAGCCGTAGCCACCGCCTACATACACCCAAGTCTTCTCCAAAAAGTAGCGCAATGAAAAAAGCACTTTTCCAGCTGCAATACGAGTTCGACGGCGACATATCCTACACAGAGCAGGGCTCCGACCGTGGGGCGAAGCTTTCGATGGACAACATCGACAACGAGGAGGTCAAAGCCCTCCTGTCCGAGACGTCCGGCATGACACAGAGGGAACTGCTCAAATGGATCAACACCAATAAGGAACGTTTCTCAGGGACAGTCATCGTCCCGCTGACCACCTCGACCCCCGAGGCACTGCAATTCCGTGTCGGCGACCGCCATCCGGGACTGCTCTACCTCACACGTCCACTGCACACCATGGACAATGTGAACCGTTTACTTTACATGGCCAACTATCTGCTCGACACGGGCGCCTATCTCTGCTGTCACTCGATGACTGCCGCACTGAAGCGCAAGATGCTCCACAAGAAATATCCCTGGGGAGTGCGCAATGTAGTGATTGGCATGGATTACCTATGGCACCGTGTATGTCCCAAACTGAAGCTGACATACCGCCTGTACTACGCTCTCACGCACGGCAAAAGCCGCACCTTCACGCGGGTGGAAATCCTGGGAAGGATCTACCGCGCCGGCTTCGAGGTGCTCGACGAACAGTTTCGCCATGGCGAATTCTTCGTGGTAGCCCGCAAAGTCAAAGCACCGGTGGACGACCCCACGCCCAGCGGCTCGCCCATCATCCACCTGCGCCGCAAAGGCAAGGACGGCAAAGAGATTGTAGTACACAAGTTCCGCACCATGTACGCCTACTCGGAATACATACAGTCCTACGTCTACCAGTACCAGCAGCTGAAAGATGGTGGCAAGTTCCGCGACGACTACCGTGTGAACTTCGTCGGCAAAATGCTCCGCATGTTCTGGCTCGACGAGTTGCCGATGGTGTGGAACCTGCTGAAGGGCGACATTAAACTGGTGGGAGTGCGCCCGCTGAGCCGCCAGTATTTCAACCTCTACACCCCCGAGATGCAACAGCTCCGCACACGAACCAAACCGGGACTGCTGCCACCGTTCTACTACGAGCGCAATACTCCTGTGACACTCGACGAAATACAGGCCAGCGAGCGCCGATACCTCGAAGCCTACCTCCAACACCCATTCCGCACCGACTGGCGCTACTTCTGGGGCATCCTCGGCAATATCCTGTTCAATAGAAAACACTCGGCATGAAAGAAGAAGAGAATTCCTGGACCACCGTCATACAGCCAAAGGAAAAGCTACTACAGGTCGACTTTAAAGAGCTTTGGCGCTATCGCGACCTGTGCATGCTATTCGTGCGGCGCAATATCACCACACAATTCAAGCAGACCATCCTCGGACCACTGTGGTATCTCATCCAGCCCGCCATGACGGTCATCATGTACATGGTAGTATTCGGAGGTATTGCCAAAATATCCACCGATGGGCTGCCGCAGCCGCTGTTCTACCTCAGCGGCATCTGCCTCTGGCAGTATTTCAACGACTGCCTTAGCAAGACTTCCTCGACATTCACGGCCAACGCTGGCATCTTCGGTAAAGTATATTTCCCGCGCATGGTGGTTCCGTTCTCCACCGTAATCAGCAATCTCCTGCGCTTTGCCATACAGTTCGGGCTCTTCCTTGTGGTCTATGCCATCTACCAGTTATTCATCATCCCTGGTCAGATACACACCAACTGGTATGTCCTGCTGCTGCCACTGCTGATAGTGATGCTGGCGGGCTTGGCGTTGGGATTTGGCATACTCTTTTCGAGTTTCACCACCAAGTACCGCGACATGACATTGCTGCTCGACTTCTTCGTCAGACTCTGGATGTACGCCACCCCCGTCATCTACCCCCTGAGTACCATCACCAACGAAAAGCTGCGCTTTGTAATGAGCCTCAATCCTTTAACAGGCATTGTCGAGGCATTCAAATATGGCATGCTTGGCGAGGGACAATTCAGCTGGGGCATGCTGGCCTACAGCTTTGGCTTCATGGTGGTACTGCTGGCGATAGGGATTGTGATTTTCAACCGAGTGCAACGGACGTTTATGGACACGGTGTAAGACTACGAGTCTACAAGTCAACAAGACAACAAGATTCTTTTAGTTGAGTTTTATTCGGATTATTCGGTTAGAGAAATAAATACTGATAGTTGACTCTCTATATTCAATTTAATTTTAAGGTGTTCGCAGGCATACCACTTTTAGTTCTGATTGAGGTTGAAAACAGAAAATGACATAGTGTTCGCCTTACTGAAAAGCGCCCTTAATGGGACGCTCCCCGAGATAGAGCCGTTAGAGACCTCACGCTGGTGGCAAATTTTCCGGCTGGCACAGAGGAACCACGTGACAGCACTGGCGGCCATAGCATTGCCGGCTGGCACACCCCGCGAGGTGTTGATACCCTGGCTAGCCGAGCAGCAGAAAGCAGCCAACTGGTACCGGTACCAACTCAAAGTGCAAGAAGAGGTGGTGGCAACTATGAAAGCCCACGGCATCGAGACCTTGGTGCTCAAAGGCACCCACTTGGCTCAATATTATCCACGGCCAGAACTGCGCGAGTTCGGTGATCTGGACCTCTACTTCTACGACCGTCACACCGAAGCCGATGCTATCGCCAGTCGCGAACTGAAGGTTACGGTGGAGAAAGAGATGCACCACCACACCAAGTACGACTATCACGGCGTGACCGTGGAGAGCCACTACGACTTCTTCAACAGCCACTACCCTAAATCAAACAATCGATACAACCAAATGCTGGCCTCACAGGTCTCCTCGCCGTCTTTCGATGTGCTGCACTTCCTCCGTCACGCGGCCATCCATTTCGCGGCCAACGGGCTAAATCTACGAGACCTGTGCGACTGGGCACTGATTGTTTCCAACAATACGAGAGTGGACTGGGTAGCAGTCAAATCGGTGGTGGAACGTTTCGGGATGAGCGACTTTATGGCCACTCTCGACAGTGTTACACATGAAAAGCTGGGGGTTGCCTCACCCATGTTTTCCCCTACCCTCTTCGACCCTACCTTGTCCGAGCGTTTGCTGGAAGACATCCTCATCAGCCGTTCGCAAATCGATGGCCTCAGACAATATCTCCACAGCCATTGGAAACACAAACTGGCCTTCAACGACACCCCACTCAGTCTGTTGCTCCACAAAACCATCTCACACCTTTCGCATTAACATAACCCATGAAGAAAGCACTCATTACCGGCATTACCGGCCAGGATGGTAGCTACCTGGCCGAATTCCTCATCGAAAAAGGCTACGAGGTGCACGGCATACTGCGCCGCAGTAGCTCGTTCAACACTGGCCGCATCGAACACCTGTACCTCGACGAGTGGGTGCGCGACATGCACCGCAAACGCCTCGTGGAACTCCACTGGGGCGATATGACCGACAGCAGCAGCCTTATCCGCATCATCAACGAGATACGTCCTGACGAGATATACAACCTAGCAGCACAGAGCCATGTAAAAGTTAGTTTCGACGTGCCGGAGTTCACGGCTGACACCGATGCCAACGGTGTGTTGCGCCTGCTGGAGGCTGTGCGCATCACGGGCCTCACAAAGACCTGCCGCATCTACCAGGCCTCCACTTCCGAACTCTACGGCAAAGTGCAGGAGGTGCCGCAGAGTGAGACAACACCCTTCTACCCACGTTCGCCCTATGGCGTCGCCAAGCTCTACGGTTACTGGATGATGAAGAACTACCGCGAGAGTTACGGAATGTTCTGCTGCAACGGCATCCTCTTCAATCACGAGAGCGAGCGGCGTGGCGAGAACTTCGTCACCCGCAAGATTACCCTTGCTGTCGCCCGCATCGCACAAAGGTTTCAGGACAAACTCTACCTCGGCAACCTCAACGCATTACGCGACTGGGGTTATGCTAAAGACTACGTCGAGTGCATGTGGCTCATCCTGCAGCAGGAGCAGCCCGATGATTATGTCATTGCCACCGGCCAGTACCACAGCGTCCGCGAATTTTGCACCCTGGCCTTCAAAGAAGCTGGCATAGAGCTACGTTGGGAAGGTGAAGGCGTCAACGAGAAAGGCATAGATGTGAAGACCGGCAAGGTGCTCGTCGAGGTCGACCCGAAATACTTCCGTCCTGCAGAAGTTGACCAACTCCTAGGCGACCCGAGCAAGGCCAAGCACCTCCTCGGCTGGAACCCACAGAAGACAAGCTTCGAAGAGCTTGTCAAGATCATGGTCCAGCACGACATGAAAAAAGTCAAGAAGTTATACTCACAAGAGAATGGCTTTTAATACATCAAGAATTAGAGAATTTGAGAATTACTATTATCCCATTTGCATGATATGATTTGTGCTGTTGCTTGCGTCAGCAGAAAATTCTATAATTCTCTAATTCTTGATAAATAATATCGTTCTCTAATTCCCAAATTCTTGATATAAAAATATGGCACTGTTATATCCTGAACTAAGTAATGAATTACTTGGAATTGCCATGCAACTGCATCGTGAGATGGGGTGTGGTTTCAAGGAAAAAGTGTATCAAGATGCCTTTGAAGTTCTTTTGAAAGAGAATAAAATAGAGTACGAAAGAGAAAAACATATTGAACTTGTCTTTCACGGAGTAAAACTCGAACACGATTTCTATTATGACTTCTTGATAGAAAACAAGATTGGGGTAGAGCTAAAAGCCTTTTCAGAAATCACTGGAGAATTTGAATCACAGATAATAAACTATCTACATGTGAGCAATCACAAGTTAGGCTTATTGTTGAATTTTGGCACCACCAGCTGGAATACAAATGGTATCCAAACGAGTGGCACTATCGCGACAGAGCGAGTATAGGATAATATTTCATCAAGAATTAGAGAATTGAAGAATTATTTTTTTCAACTTAACAGCAAATGCGTCAGCAAAAATTCTCTAATTCTCCAATTCATGATATAAAATAAGTCTAGAATTAGCGAATTTGAGAATTACTATTATCAAACCCACATGATGCAATTTGTGATATGCGCAAGCACATAATTCTATAATTCTCAAATTCTTGATATAAAACCAGATATTCTCTAATTCTGAAATTCTTGATAATAGAAAGAAATGAATCTTGATTCAAAAATATTTGTGGCGGGGCATAGGGGAATGGTAGGTTCTGCCATTGTGCGGGAACTGCAGCAGCAGGGATATCACAACCTGGTGTTGCGGACACACAAAGAACTGGACTTGACTCGTCAAGCCGATGTCGAGGCTTTCTTCGCACAGGAGAAGCCGGAATACGTCTTCCTTGCCGCCGCCAAGGTAGGTGGCATCGGAGCAAATAGCGCCGAACCTGCCGACTTCATGTACCTGAACATGACACTGGAGATGAACGTCATCCATGCCGCTTGGCAGAACGGCGTCAAGAAACTTGAGTTCCTCGGCAGCAGCTGCATCTATCCCCGCCTGGCTCCGCAGCCCATGCCCGAGAGTTGTCTGCTGACCTCTGCCCTCGAGCCCACCAACGAAGCCTATGCTTTGGCCAAAATCAGCGGCCTGAAATACTGCGAATACCTCAACCGCCAGTACGGCACCGACTACATCAGCGTCATGCCCACCAACCTCTATGGCCCCAACGACAACTACCATCCCGAGCACAGCCATGTGCTGCCGGCCATGATACGCCGCTTCCACGAAGCCAAAGTGGCGGGAGCCCCCAGCGTCACCTGCTGGGGCGACGGCAGCCCGTTGCGAGAGTTCCTATATGTCGACGACCTCGCTAACCTCTGCGTCTTCCTGATGAATAATTACAGCGGTAACGAGACCGTCAACGCCGGCACTGGCAAAGAGCTCACCATCCGTGAACTGGCCGAAACCGTAGCCGAGGTAGTGGGCTATAAAGGAGCCATCCTCTGGGATGCTTCACGGCCCAATGGCACGCCAAGAAAACTGCTCGATGTCAGCAAGGCAACCCAACTGGGATGGGCCTACAAGACCGAGCTGGCCGACGGCATACGCCTGGCTTATGCCGACTTCTTGAAGCTCAAACAAAACTATAAAAACTAATAACTTCTTTCCAAATCTTTTAAAATCTGATTGAGACAAAACAAGTTCTGATAGTTCTTTTAGCTCTGATTGATATAAAAAAGTAGTTCTGATAGATAAAACTCCAACAGATTGTAAAAGATTGTAAAAGAACTATTCTTTAATTCTCCAATTCTTGATAAATAAACCTAGATGACAACAGCTATAGAATTCAATAACATCAGCAAGATCTACCGCCTCGGCTTGGTCTCCACCGGCACCTTGGCGCACGACCTCAAGCGCTGGTGGACCATGAACATCCGGGGCAAAGAAGACCCCTACCTCACCATCGGTGAGACCAACGACCGCAGCACCAAGGGCGAGAGCGAATATGTGTGGGCCTTGCGCGATATCGATTTCAAAGTCGAACAGGGCGACGTGGTGGGCATCATCGGCAAGAACGGTGCCGGCAAGAGCACCCTGCTGAAGATCCTCTCCAAAGTCACCGCCCCCACCACCGGCACCATCCGTGCCCGTGGCCGCATCGGCAGCCTGCTGGAGGTCGGCACTGGCTTCCATCCCGAAATGACGGGACGTGAGAACATCTATATGAACGGTGCCATCCTTGGCATGACCAAGGCCGAGATCACCAAGAAGCTCGACGAGATTGTCGACTTCAGCGGCTGCGAACGCTATATCGACACACCTGTCAAGCGTTACAGCAGCGGCATGATGGTTCGCTTGGGCTTTGCCGTTGCCGCCCACCTCGACCCCGAGATATTGGTCGTCGACGAAGTCCTCGCCGTCGGTGACGCCGAATTCCAAAAGAAAGCCATCGGCAAGATGCAGGATGTGAGTAGAGGCGAAGGCAGGACGGTGTTGTTTGTGAGCCATAATATGGCTAGTATTCGAACATTATGTCATACCGGTATACTGCTAGAGAATGGACACATTAAGTGTCAAGGTTTAATTGATTATGTTGTTGACGAATATCTTACGGGATTTGATTATTCAAAAAGGTATTCTGAATGGGAAATAAACTACAATAAACCCATTTCATTCAAAAGTATTCAGTTATTTGTTCCCGGAAAAAGTGAAGACCAAGCCATTGATATTACAGATGAAATCCATGTCCGAATTAAATATTATGTTAAAGAAAACATATCAAACACAAATATCGCTCTATCGCTATACTGTAACTCAATTCTGCTTTTCAACACATGGGATATAGACGAATCCCCTAATTTATCCACCCTTCGAGAAAAAGGGACACATGAAACAGAAATAACACTACCTAATATATTATTACCAGGGAAATATAGTATACGCATAGGAGTCGGCGTCCCAAACATTGGAGCAATCCAAGACGAACTAGACTGCATAATGTTCGAAATAACTAATACTCAAATTGACGACAATCGGAAATCTATCTCACGTGGTGGTATTGTTAAAACACTACTTTCATGGCAGGATAAAATATTATAAAAATTAATCCGAAAGTTTTTTTTCTAAGAATGCGAACAAAACACCCTCTATATAAAGACGATGGAAGAATAGCAGAAACACTTTCTGAAAAACAAACCCACTTTTTAAAACACTTGAGAAACGACATTGCCTCCAGAAAACTCCATCTTATTTCAAATCATTGTATTTGCAATAACAAACACTCCGAGCGTGACATCGTAATATCAAAAAAAGACCGTTACGGTTTACCTATTCCGCAAATTCTGTGTTCTCATTGTGGCATTGTTCGAAGCAAATATGTCTTTGACGAAACCTCCAACAATCTCTTTTATAAATCATATTATAGAAATGTTTACTCCTCTGGAATGTCAATGGAGGATTTTTTCTATAATTGGCAGGTCTACCAAGGGAATCATTTTATTCAATTACTTAAAGAGCATAGTGTATTTGACAATATTTCGGAAGTTGTTGAGATTGGATGTGGCGCAGGCGGCATCCTACTCCCTTTTAAAAAAGAAGGGAAAAATGTTTGTGGTTATGATTTTGACATGGACTATCTAAACTATGGTAAAAGTAAAGGAGTGGAAATAAAATATGGCGATTGGTATGTACAAACAGCAGATAATAGCTGCGATTTGATAATTCTCTCTCATGTTTTAGAGCATTTCTTGAATCCGTTGGCAGAATTAAAAAAAATCATATCTAAAATAAGGGTTGGTAAATACCTAATGGTAGAGGTTCCTGGAATACTTAATATCCATAATGCTTATGGTAATCCCATTCTTTACTTTCAAAATGCACATGTTTATAATTTTTACGAGCAATCATTACGGGTATTCTTCGAAAAATTGGGTCTAGAAGTAGTATATGGAGACGAGTTCTGTACTTTTATCTGTCAAAAAACAAACGATACAATTCCAAACATCTCATTCATTTATGATGATGGTCTGGCGGAGTATCCACAAAAAATCGCCAATTATCTTATAGAAACAAAAAGAACATTTGAAAGAAAAAATAAAAAAACAATAAAGCAAGAATTGTTCGACATGGCCTGTCTATTCGGCTGGAAAAAAATCCGACCGTACATTAAACACAAACAATACAACGATTAACGATGGAACCTCCAAAAATTATTGCAGAAATAGGTTGTAATCATAAAGGTGATATCAATATTGCCAAAGAAATGATTTTGACGGCAGCGACATATTGCAAAGTAGATGTTGTAAAGTTTCAAAAGAGATGCAACAGAGAATTATTGTCACCTGAAGAATATAATGCGCCACACCCTAATCCAGACAATTCCTATGGCAAAACTTATGGAGAACACAGAGAATTCTTGGAATTTAATCTGGACCAACATCGTCAATTGAAAAAATGGTGTGAAGAATGTGGGGTTGTATATTCCACATCGGTATGGGATTTGACTTCTGCAAAAGAAATAACATCTCTTAACCCACAACTCATCAAAATACCTTCTGCTTGCAATCTTAACAAGCCCATGTTACAATACCTATGTGACAATTATGGAGGTGAGATTCATGTATCCTTTGGAATGACAACCAAAGTAGAGGAAGAAGGGATTGTGAACTTCTTTGAACAAAATGGAAGAGCCAAAGATGTTGTATTGTATAACTGCACCTCGGGATACCCAGTTCCCTTTGAAGATATCTGCCTTCTTGAAATTACTCGTATGAAAGAACAATATGGGCATCGCGTTAAATCCATTGGGTTTTCTGGGCATCATCTTGGTATTGCCGTTGATACTGCAGCGGTAGCCCTCGGGGCTGAATGGATAGAGCGTCATTTCACCTTAGACCGTACCTGGAAGGGAACCGACCATGCAGCATCTTTAGAACCGGATGGTGTCCGGAAGTTAGCAAGGAATTGTAGAGCAGTCGCCACCGCACTTACATTCAAAAGCAAAGATATACTCGATATTGAGATGGTACAACGTAAAAAACTCAAACATATAATTTGCTAGGCAATGATTAATAAATTTGATGAATCCAATAGTTTTTTTTACGAGAATGGGTTCTACCTAACCAGTCAACCTTATCGCATAGGTAACATCCTCTCACATTACGAAATATATAAAAAAATACTCAACCTTCCTGGTTTCGTTTTGGAAGCTGGTGTATTCAAAGGAGGATCCTTAATCCAATGGGCAACCTTTAGAGAATTACTGGAAAACGAAAATTCAAGAAAGATTGTTGGATTTGACACCTTTAGTGCATTCCCAGAATCGACAACAGTACAAAGCGATAAAATGTTTGTGGAGAAATGGAATAAACAATTTGCGAATGAATTTGTTTCAAAAGAGGAGATTGAGCAGAGCCTCTCCATAAAAGGAATGGGCAATGTCCAATTAATAAAAGGGGACATTCGAGTCACATTACCTCAATTCTTACAAAACAACCCTGCACTAAGAATCGCCCTGTTGCACATAGATACCGATGTATACGAACCATGCAAAGTCACCTTGGAAACATGCTGGGATAAAATAGTACCTGAAGGCATAGTATTATTTGACGACTACGCGACAATTGAGGGAGAGACCGTTGCTGTCGATGAATTCCTTAAGGGGAAATCCTACAAAATACAGAAGTTCTCCTTTTCTCACGAGAAACCAAGTTTTATTGTAAAAGAATAGCCAAAGATGGTTACAAATCGTACAATTGCGTTTATTCCTGTTCGTGGAGGTAGCAAGTCAATCCCATTGAAAAACATCAAGCCCTTATGCGGGAAACCCCTGGTGTGCTGGAGTATTGAAGCAATAGAAAAATGCACCTCTGTGGATGAGATTGTTGTAGCCACTGATTCTGATAAAATTGAAGAAGTGGTAAAACAACAACATTATGCAAAAACAAAAGTGTATCGTCGCTCTACAGAAAATGCCAGCGATACAGCAAGCACCGAAAGCGTCATGCTGGAATATCTAGGCCAAACCCAATTACCCACAGCCACTGTATTCATGCTTGTGCAGGCGACATCCCCTCTTACCGAAACAAAACACTTTGAAGAAGCTTTACTTATTTTCTCCACTGGTCAGTATGACTCCATATTAACATGTACACGAAATAAACGATTCTTTTGGACGGAAGGTGGCACATCACTAAACTATGACTATCGAAATCGTCCCAGACGACAGGAATTCGGAGGAATGCTAATGGAAAACGGGGCATTCTATATCAATACTGTTGGCAATATATTGCATGACAAAAATCGTTTGAGTGGAAAAATTGGTATTTATGAAATGCCAGATTATACCGCCACTGAAATTGATGAGCTCGATGACTGGATGATACTCGAACAATTGATGAAGCGACATGTCTTGTCAAAAAACAAACCAATTAATGAAATCAAGTTGTTTCTAACCGATGTGGATGGGGTTCTTACCGATGCTGGAATGTATTATTCAGAAACAGGAGATGAACTGAAGAAATTCAACACACGAGATGGCATGGGATTGAAGTTGCTTCAACAAGCTGGAATAAAAACAGGTTTTATCACCACGGAAATCACAAATATTGTCACTAACCGAGCCAAAAAACTCGGTATCGACTATCTCTACCAGGGGAAACGTGACGGAGGGAAGTTATCTGCTGCACAAGAAATATGTAATGAAATGGGAATAACCCTAAACGAAGCCGCCTATATTGGAGATGACATAAACTGCATGGAAGTACTTTCCCATGTAGGCTATGCCGCTTGTCCAGCTGATGCCGATGAGTCCATAAAGAATATCCCTGGAATACACATTATGGAGAAAAAAGGAGGAGAAGGTTGTGTGCGAGAACTAATTGAACAGATACTAAACCAGAATTAAAATGAGGCTGAAAAGAATCATTAAACTTTTTGTTCCGCCTATTATCCCAAAGATAATCCACAGAATAAAAAAGACTCCTGATTTCACATTGGAACCGAGTCCGCTGCCTCAGATTGAACACCATTCCGAGAAGATGATTATTCTGGGAAACGGTCCCTCTTTGAATGTATCTGTTGAGAAAAATAAAGAGATAATTAAAAACAATGATTGTATTGTAGTTAATTATTTTGCATTAACAGATTTGTATGAACAACTTCAGCCTTCTATTTATGTATTGGCAGACCCTGCATACTTTTCAACAGAAGGAGAATTCAAGAACACTGTACAAGAACTAATACAATCCCTAATTGAAAAAACAACATGGCCTATTAACCTAATTGTTCCATATAGCTCCGCAAATAGTCTTTCCATCAATAAAATAAAAGGAAACAGAAACATCAAAGTGTTGCCGTATAATGACATAGGGAATATTCCGCAAGGTCTTTCTTTGTATGAATCCTGGGATATGAATTACTCAACACCACCTGTACAAACAGTTTTAAATCTCTGTATTTATCTCTCTATTTATTGGGGCTATAAAGAAACATTCTTATTGGGTGCTGACACTTCTTTTATTTCAAATTTGCGAATAGACCAAAAAAATAATAAAGTATANNATCTATTTGATAGCACAAAAATGCGTCCTTTGAATTGTCCTCTTTGGCAAGAACTTCTGGCAATAACAAATGTATTTAAAAACTACATGGAATTACAAAAATATGCTGAATATAAAGGTCAACGTATATATAATGCCAGTGAATATTCATGGATTGACGCATTCGAAAGAAAATTAATAGACGAATAGTTGGCTCTCAATAATTACATTTATTCTTTTGTACATAAAAAGCAAAAAATGACTGAACAGATAAAAAACAACAACCAACGTCTAGCCATTATCCTACGGGCCAACGAGCATACTGATGGCATAGAGTTCTTTACTCCAGGGAATTTCTCTCAGCAGTTGGGGTATATGAATCGACCAAAGAATTATATCATTCCACCCCATGTGCATAATCTTGTAGAACGCAAGGTGGATATGACCCAGGAGGTGCTTGTGGTACGCTCAGGAAAAGTACGTGTGGACTTCTATGATGATGACCGAAATTATCTTGAGAGTCGCATTCTCTATACCGGAGACATTATTCTTCTAGCTCACGGTGGCCATGGATTTAAAATGCTCGAACCCACTGAAATGGTAGAAGTGAAGCAAGGTCCGTATTGTGGCGACCAAGACAAAACCCGCTTTGAGGCAATAGATGATAACCAAGTAATAATAAAGTAATGAATTTCAATACTTACAGTAAATACTACGACCTACTATACAAAGACAAAAACTATCAACAAGAAGCAGATTATGTTTTTGATTCATTGTCATCACTTTGCCCCCCCCATCCTCATTCATGTAAGATACATGAAGTTCTTGAGCTAGGATGTGGCAGTGGAAATCATGCTGCCTGGTTAACCAAGAAAGGGTGGAGTATTACCGGCATTGAGCAGTCAGAAAGTATGGTAGAGTGTGCCAAAGAAAAAAACATCAAGGATTTTCACCCCATTGTGGGCGATATTTCGAATTTCAGTCTCGATAAACATTTTGATGCTGCCATATCATTATTCCATGTTATCAGCTATCTGAATACCAACAAATCTATACTCAACTGTTTCCGATGCGTAAACCAGCATCTTAACAATGGGGGCATTTTCTTTTTCGACGTATGGTTCACCCCAGGAGTTTACTCTTTGAAACCCGAAACGCGAATCAAACGGATGGAAGATGACGATGTGGAGGTAACGAGGCTTGCAGAGTCTGTAATGCACCATGACACCAATGTTGTAGATGTATACTACCAAATGATGGTAAAGAACAAATCCACCAATGAATGGTCAACATTCAGCGAACTTCACCCTATGAGACATTTCTCAATGCCAGAGATTGAAATGATTGCTCATGTCACAGGCTTTGAAGTAATAAATGCTGAAGAGTTTGGAACTCATCGTAAACCATCAGATACCACCTGGGCTATTTGTTTCACATTAAAGAAAACTACTGATGTCTGACAACCATTCCATTCCCGTCTGTGAACCAACGCTTCTTGGTAACGAATTGAAATATGTGACAGATGCTGTGCAAACCGGCTGGATTTCCTCAGCCGGAAAGTATGTCACAGAGTTCGAACAAAAATTTGCTAAATATTGTGGTTGCAAATATGGTGTCGCAGTATGTAATGGGACGGTGGCATTGCATCTTGCCTTGGTTGCTCTTGGAATTGGTCCGGAAGATGAAGTGATTATCCCAGACTTTACCATGATTGCCACAGCTTTCGCTGTGTGTTATACTGGGGCCACTCCTGTCTTTGTTGATGCCGACCCAAACACATGGAATATTGATGTCACAAAAATAGAAGAAAAGATAACCTCTCATACAAAAGCCATCATACCCGTACATCTCTTTGGGTTGATGTGCAACATGGATGCCATCAACACCATTGCAAAGAAACACAACCTAAAGGTATTGGAAGATGCCGCAGAAGCCCATGGCGCAGAATACAAAGGTCGTCGTTTGGGATCATGTTCCGACCTTGCAGCCTTTAGCTTTTTCGCCAATAAAAATATCACTACCGGGGAAGGTGGCATGGTGGTAACCAACGACGAAGAGCTGTACAACAAGTTACGCTACCACAAGAACATGTGCTTCCCTTTGGATGGTCCTCGCAATTACCTGCATAATGATATTGGATTCAACTATCGCATGAGCAACGTGGTAGCTGCCATCGGCTTGGCTCAGGTTGAAAAGGCAAACGACTACCGACAGATGAGAATCCACAACAACCAACTTTATCGGGAATTATTAGATGATATCCCCGGAATTCAATTCCAGAAACACAACAATGACTATCTGAATGTAGCCTGGATGAATGCCATCCTTGTCGATGAAAAAGAATATGGGCACACAAAACATGAACTTTTAGAATATCTGAGAAGCAACAATGTTGACACACGATTGTTTTTTGAAGGCATGCACCGACAACCTTCATTGAAAAAACACGGCTGCGATTGTAGTGGAATGTTCCCCATAACAGAAAAGCTGACCGCACAAGGCTTTTACTTACCCTCTGCAAGTAGCTTGCAAGAAAAAGATATCGAATATATCTGTCAACTAATCAAAACATTTGCAAAATGAAAATTGGCATCTGGCTTAATCCTAATTATTCACCGACTGTGGGCGGAGGCTTTTCTTACTATGACCGTTTAATAAAGGGCATTGATAATTACACATTTGCAAAAGAACTGGAAATATGTTTTATCACGACAAGCCAGAATCCAATAGAGCTAAGACATCCAGTAATTCAACTATCCTTCTCTTACAAAGTGTCTACCTGTGAAAAACTGAAATGTCGTATACCTCTTTTACGTAGTAGAACCAGAAAGATAATTGCCGCCCAAACCAACCAGAAACGTAAGTCCTCCTACACTCAAATGCTAAAAGAGAATGGCATAAGACTTATCTTCTATCCAACACCCTACATGTGCGAACTACCCGACTTCCCATTCGTCACAACACACTGGGATATTGGACACCGGAGTACATTCACCTTCCCGGAAGTAGCAGAAGGGGCCACCTTCTACGACCGTGAAAACTTCTATACTAACATACTACCCAAAGCATTGCTTGTCCTAACAGAATCAAATGCAGGGAGGCAAGAACTTATCAATTATACACATCTCAATCCAGACCGAATAAAAGTAGTCCCTCTATTCGCCGGAGATAGTGCATCTATTAAGCCAGACTTGCAACGACAGCAGATCATTTTGCAACAATTCAATCTGGAAGAAAAAAAGTATTTCTATTATCCCGCGCAGTTCTGGGCTCACAAGAACCACTATACCCTACTTAAGGCTTTTTCTCTGTTGAAAAGCGAATATCCCAATTACAAACTAGTCTTCTCTGGGTCCGACCAAGGGAATCTGGATTATATCAAACAAGTCGTTAACACACTACGTTTGAATGACAGCGTAGTATTTGCCGGTTTTATAAACAATGAAGCAGTAAATACCCTTTACAGAAATACCGTAGCAATGGTGATGCCCACTTTAATGGGGCCAACCAATATGCCACCTCTGGAAGCAATGGAAATCAGGTGCCCTGTAATATGCTCTGACCTTCCTGGCCATCACGAAGAGCTGGGCGATGCTGCAATTTATATCAACCCATTGAGTGAGGAAAATATTTCTCAGGCGATGAAAACGATGATTGAACAACGTGAAGATTACGTCAAAAGGATAAACGAACAACGCGAAAAGTCGGTTTTCCGTCTCGAGCATGCTCTTGAAGCCATCAACACTCACCTGCGTCATGCTGTATCTATCCGTGACTGTTGGGAATAATAAAGGCGATGCCTCGTTGTTGGTTCGTACCAACATGCTACCTGCACCGCCCTTTGGACCTTCCTTGGACTGTCGATGCACCATACCTCGACCATAATAGATGGTTGAAATATGGTCGAAGTATGGTTAAACGATGGTCGAAGTATGGTCGAACGAATGGCGCAAGTACGGCGCAGATAGGAGGCAAGTATGAGTAATATAAGTCTCCAAGACTACAAGTCAACAAGATTCTTTTCAAATCTTTTCAAATCTGATTGAGATAAACTATGGCAAACGACAAAATCAAAGGTCTAAACATTACTGGAAGACTAAAAGAAAGCGGGATAACGATATATTTCCGCAACGGGAAGGCGGTGGCACGTACCGCATCGAGCCATCAGCCCAAGCGTCGCACCCGCAAGCAGTTCATTGCCCGTCAGCAAATGCTTCACAGCACACGGCTGTGGACGTTACTGAAATGGGCCGGCACACCGTTGTTCCCCGTCCAGCCGACGGCCTACACCCGTTTTCTAAGCCTGATGCATCGCACGGAGGTGGTCTTCCTGCCACAAAAAGGAAAGCTGGACGGGGCGACCATGCTGCTGCCCGAAATGCCATTGAGCGAAGGACTGCTGCCCACCGTGAAGCAACAGCTCGGTGAAGTAGACGGCAATCCAGCGCTCATCACCAACCTCGACAGCCTCCGCAGAGGCGACAAACTGATACTCTACACCCTGACGCAAGACATCAATGGCACGCCGATGGTTCGTATTAGTCGGCGCGAGGTACAGTCCAGCGAAATGACGGAGACATCCAACGGCCTGGCTTTGGTCAGCGACGAGTTTTCCGACGACATGAAAGGCTGGGCGCTGGTGCATGTGCATGGCGACCGCTGCTCCACCCAGACGGCCGTCACCCGCTGCACCTACTACAAGCAGTTCACCACCGAGGAGGCCCTGCAGGAAGCCGCCGCCAGCTACGGCGGGCTAACTTACACAATCTGAAGGCCACACCCACAGCGACCTGAAGGCCGCTATACTTGACAACGCCATTGGAAACAAGTACCAACACCAAACTGAAACGCAGCCACTGGCATGACTACCATGAGCCATGCATCTACCTCGTCACCGTGACGATGGTGAACCGAGAGCCGCTACTAGGACAGGTGGAAGGAGATGCCTTAAAGGCTCGGATTAAGCTTAGCGACATCGGTAGAGCCGTGTGGAGGGAGATAGAAAAGATACCCGAGCGCCACCCTCAGGTGATGGTGATGCAACACCAGATAATGCCCGACCATGTGCATCTAGTGCTCCGTATCACGGAGCGTCTACCGGAGGCGCTGCCTCTGGGCAACGTGGTGGCGGCATGGATGCTGGCTTGCGGCAAAGCGGCATCGCAGATGCGCGACCCTCTTCGCGACCTAAAGGCCACGGCACAGAACAACACCAGCGATACAGATGGGTTGTCCCGTGAGGTGGCCTTTAGGTCGCCCGAGAACCACCCCTACCGCCCTCTCTTCGCCAAGGGCTACAACGACAGCATCCTCACCAGCCAAGGGCAGCTGCACCACATGATGGCCTATGTGCGCGACAACCCACGCCGTCTGCTTATCAAACGGCAGCACTGCGACTTCTTCGTCATCCACCGTGGCATCCATGTGGCGGGAATAGGCTTCGATGCCGTCGGCAATCTCGCCCTGCTGCAAACCCCACAGATGGCCGTCCATTGCCGCCGTCGCTGGACGGAAGCCGAGCAACAAGACTACCACGCACGTTGCCTTCGTGCTGCCGAGGGCGGCACCGTCCTTGTCGGAGCTTTCATCTCCAAAGCCGAACAGGCCATTGCAAAGGCCGTCCGAGAAAGACACCTGCCATTGATACACCTCGTGGAGAACGGATTCAACAACCTATACAAACCCATAGGCGAGGCCTTCTATGCCACCGCCGAAGGACGCCTCTTGCAACTCGCCCCTTGGCCCTACCATAACGACAGCCACCCTATCACACGCCAGCAATGCGTGGAACTGAATCGGATGGCGGAACAGATTGCCATTAGCGCGACCTGAAGGCCGCTGCACAGGACAACCCTGAACCCAACAACCAAGGCAATGAAACTATCCATCATCATTCCCACCTTCAACAGTGGTGCCGTCATAAGCAGAGCGCTTGATAGCGTCGTTTCTCAGACTTTCACTGACTGGGAGGTACTGGTGATGGACGGAGTATCTACAGACAATACCCTTGAGATTGCAAACTCATACAACGACAACCGGATACGCATCTATTCAGAGCCAGACAAAGGCATATACGATGCCATGAACAAGGGAATAAAAAAAGCTAACGGTGAATGGCTGTATTTTCTTGGTAGTGACGACTGGCTGTTGGCACCTGATGTTCTAGAAAAGCTATTCTCTCTCGAAATCGTTCAATACGATGTTGTTTATGGTGATGTCGAAGCAGAACAATTAAGTACATTACACCATGGAGAGTGGAACATGTCAAATATAAACTACAACCGATGCCATCAAGGGATTTTTTATAGAAATACGATTTTTGATAAAATTGGATTATACAATCTAGAATTCCCCATTTGGGCAGACTATGACTTAAACCTCAGATGGTTCTTCTCAAAAAAAATACATCACCTTTATTTACCAATTACCATTGCGCACTATTCCGACGGTGGATATAGTAGCCATCAACAAGATGAAGCTTTTTTAAGAAAAGTCTCTCTCATCAAATTAAGACTTGGATACAAATGCTTTGGAAGAGGACAAAAAAGATTGTTAATTGACGACGCATTAGAACAAACTGACAATATATTTATTCGGACTTTGCTTATTGTTTGGAAAACATATCTTGTCTTTGTTCTAAAAGTAAGAAAAATTATCAAATGATTTCTGTGGCACTGTGTACATATAATGGCGCCCGATTCATTAAGGAACAAATAGACTCCATATTGAATCAGACCACCGCTGTTGACGAAATTGTGATTTGCGACGATGGTAGTACTGATGGAACTATACATATACTAGAAAACTATAAAAAAGCAGGGAAAGCAAATATAATTATTCATCAAAACACAGAGAAAAAAGGAGCCAGCAAGAATTTTGTGCAGGCAATCAACTTATGCCGAGGGGACATCATTTTCTTAAGTGACCAGGATGACATCTGGGTTCCCCATAAGGTAAAAAGAATTTGCGATTATTTTCTTACTCACGATTCCACAGATGTGGTCTTCTCAAACGCATCTTTTATTGATGAGAACGGAGACTCTCTATGGCCGAACAAGAGACTTTGGGACTTCTATTTCGATAGGACATCACAAAAACGCTGCGAATGGGGTCTTACTACAGAAGAATTCTGTTCTGCTAGCCATGCAACAGGAGCAACAATGGCATTCAAGAGTCATCTCATTTGCAAACTATCTCCAAGAGAGGATATATGGCACGACGAACAAATAACCCTGGCTGCAGTCGCTGAACATACGCTTGGATATATAGACGAAGATCTGATACTTTACAGAATTCATTCGCATCAACAAATTGGGGTTCGGGGTGCTATGTTAGAATCACAAACAAAAAAAGAAAACCCTTTACAGCCAAAACCCTGCTATCCAAAGTTCGTTTCACTCCTTTCGGATAAAAAAGATATTAGACGAACTCAGTTCTATAATTTCAGGTGTAGAATAAAACATCATGTATTTGGACCTATAAAGTCTTTACTACACACAGGAACTTACATCACGCTGTACAAGAAAAGATTCTGGCAGTTTATTTGCTATGACATTTATACATCAATAGTTCATTCCAATACCCGATTACAGCGATTACTTACAAAATGATTTCCATCGTCATCTGCAATAGATACTCTCAACTTGACCCCTCCATTGTCAGAAATATCCAAGATACAATAGGTGTCAAAAACGAGATTATTCCTATCGACAATTCCGATAGCCAATATAATATTTTCCAAGCCTACAATGAAGGCGTACGAAGAGCAAATGGAGACATCCTTTGCTTCATGCATGACGATGTAATATTTCGTAAAGAGGGCTGGGGCCAAGTGGTAGAAAAACTGTTTAACGACGATCCAAAGCTTGGTGCTCTCGGCGTGGATGGCGGCCACTTTATGCCAGATTGCCCATGCACATGGACTACCTGTCATACTACTTCGTTCAAAACTTGGCGAACTAATACCGACGGAACTCATACCGAATACAACAACAAGGCTTTTTCTAACGACAACCACCTCGTGGAGGTGGCCAGCATTGATGGTCTATGGATGTGCATTCGTCGCAGCCTTTTCGACACCATACGTTTCGACGACAAGACCTTCACGGGCTTCCACTGCTACGACTCCGACATCTGCATGCAGATTCTCGCTGCAGGCTACCGCATTATGATGACCTACGATGTTGACATCGTCCATGATAGCCACGGAACCTACAACAAACAGTTCTTCGATAATATTGAATTGTGGCATAAAAAATGGCATGACCATCTTCCTGTAGTGCGTGGTATTGAACTAACCGAGCGTGAACAGCAGATACACAAACGTTACGCCGCTGAATTAATGGAACGCCTGAGAACTGAGGCCGAACTTTATGCCCGACTGAATAGTCCAGAGTATCGGCTTGGACATCTTTTATTAAAGCCCTATCGCTTAATCAAGCGAATCATATAATGATTCCTGCTGTATCCATTGTTCTCCCCTGCTACAACGGCGCTGATTTCTTGGCACAATCTATTGACAGCGTCGTTGCGCAGACTTTTGCCGACTGGGAGCTGATACTTGTCAACGATTGTTCTACGGACAACTCGCTGGAGATAATGCAACGTTATGCAAGCGCCGATAGCCGCATACGCATCATCAACAACGAGCATAATCTCAAACTGCCAGGAGCGCTGAACCGTGGTTTCCAAGAAGCAAAAGGCAAATACCTTACATGGACCTCGCACGACAACCGCATGGCTCCCACCATGTTGGAGGAGTTTGTCAACTACCTCGACAACAACCCTGACAAGGGGCTCGTTACTGCCTGCTATGCCGCCTTCAGCCTGTCTCTTATACACATCT
>LXOW01206021.1_pt1 | contig 62781 bp, 56 predicted proteins | sample 1368591 | NCBI WGS metagenome assembly LXOW01 (sample SAMN04884650, study PRJNA319009) | bovine gut metagenome | isolation source: Cow rumen | host: Bos taurus | place: Italy: Legnaro (PD) | collected 2014-07-09
AACCTGCGCGAGGTACTCGAGCCTTTAAAAGAAGAATATCCTTATCTATATGCTCTCAGTAACGATTTACTCCTTCTCGTTTAAGCGCGGTATTCCGGTGGATGAGTCCGGTAATGGCGGCGGGTATGTCTTCGACTGCCGCAGTACTCACAACCCCGGCAAGTACGAGGAGTACAAGTCCCTCACGGGCTTGGACCAACCCGTCATCGACTTCCTTGAGCAGGACGGCGAGATACTTACGTTTCTCAACTCCGTCTATGCGTTGATCGACCATCATGTGGAGCGTTTCATCGAGCGCGACTTCACCCACCTCCAGGTGGCTTTCGGTTGCACCGGCGGTCAACACCGTTCCGTCTATTGCGCCGAGCACCTCGCAAAGCACTTGAAGGAGAAATATAACGTCAACATCCACCTCAACCACCGCGAACGCGGGATATCCCGTAAATGGTAAATGGTACATGGTAAATGATCAAATGGTACATGGTATGATCTTTTGTGCGGGCCTCGGCACGCGTCTCAAACCCCTCACGGACACGATGCCGAAAGCGCTGGTACCGTTAGCCGGCAAACCCCTGCTGCAGTGGCAAGTGGAAAAACTCCGTGACGCCGGTATCACCGATATCATCGTCAATGTGCATCATTTCCCCGACCAGATCATCGACGCCGTTCGTGCCAACAAGGGTTGGGGATGTAACATCGCCATCTCTGACGAACGCGACCAACTCCTCGACACCGGCGGCGGACTAAAGAANNGATATATTAAGCAATATTGATTTGCGCGCTATGATAACTTATTGGGAAACTCTGAGTACTATGAGTTCTCCGAATCATCCGGCAGGATTACTGGTGGTAAGCGACCGCCAAACCCAACGCTATCTCTGCTTCGACGAGACGGATACCCTTTGCGGGTGGACCAATGTAGCGACAGGAGAAGTCAAAGGGAAAGATGGTCGCCATTTAGCTTTCAGCGGCATGCAGATCCTCTCGCCTGAGGCGTTGAACTTGCTGCAGCAATATCCCAAGGACAAATTCTCTCTCATCGAGTTCTATCTCTCGCTCTGCGAGAAAGAGGTTTTAAAAGCCTACATTCCGGACGCTTACAAGATGATGGATGTCGGCAAAATCGACCAAATCGCCGAAGCAGAAGCCTTTGCTGAGAGCCTTTAAGGCAAAAAATGACCCTTTAAATGCATTTTTTTGCGATTTTATTTGGTCATGTCAAAAAAAAGCAGTACTTTTGCACCCGCTTTTCGAAAACAACTATCCGCATGGCTCCCTCGGGACGTAAACGGCGGAGCGTTTGCGGACCGAAGAGCGTAGCATGACACGTAGCGTTATACAAGCGTGAAACGCGCAGTCACGCAAGTGTCAATGTAAGCGAGTCTCCCTAGCTCAGTTGGTAGAGCAACTGACTCTTAATCAGTGGGTCGAGAGTTCGAGCCTCTCGGGGGACACAAAAGGACATCCGGCGGATGTCCTTTTTTCGTCTTTAAACTTTAAACTTTAAACTTTAAACTGAAAATTCCCCGAATTTTCTTGCGTATGTCGAAAAAAAGCAGTAACTTTGCGCCGCAAAGTTTGTGACAATCACTATGGTGCATATAGCGCATATCAATAAGTCTTTCGGTTCGCAGCAGGTGTTGCGCGATGTGACGCTGTCTATTCCCGAAGGACAAGTCCTGGGACTGCTCGGACCCAACGGTGCCGGTAAGTCCACGCTGATGAAGATTCTCATCGGTCTTTGGCGTGCCGACGGCGGTGTCGTCTCCGTGCCCGAACGAATCGGCTACCTTCCTGAGAACAACCCCCTCTACGAAGAGATGTACGTCGCCGAGTACTTGCAGTTTATGGCGAAAATGACTCAATGTCCAAATAAATGGTACATGGTAAATGACCAAATGGTAAATGACCTCATCGACCGCGTAGGCTTGACTCCCGAGCACCACAAGCATATCCGCGAACTGAGCAAGGGTTACCGTCAGCGTGTTGGTCTCGCTCAAGCGCTGCTGGGCAATCCCCAACTGCTCATCCTCGATGAACCCACCACCGGCCTCGACCCCAACCAACTCGTCGAGATACGCGCCCTCATTCGCGACCTCGCCAAATCACCAATGAGCAATGACCAATCACCAATGACAATTATATTGTCTACCCACATCATGCAGGAAGTAAGTGCTATGTGCGATAGAGTGGTGATTCTTGATCACGGAGAGATAAAAGCCGATAAAGCGATCAACGAAATAAACGACTTAGAAACCCTCTTCCACGAGGCTACTAAATGGCAAAATGGCTAAGTAAATGACCAAATCGTAAATGTCCAAATGGTAAATGATTTTGATATCCGACAACAAATGTCCGAAAAGGAGCAAGACAATGCGCTCCGCCCTTTATGCTTCGCCGACTTCGCCGGACAGAGCAAGGTGACCTCCAACCTTAAGATCTTCGTTGAGGCCGCCAAACTGCGTGGCGAGAGCCTGGACCATGTGCTGCTCTTCGGTCCTCCGGGACTTGGTAAGACCACCCTCAGTAATATCATCGCGAACGAACTCGGAGTGGGCTTTAAGGTCACTTCCGGTCCGGTGCTCGACAAGCCCGGTGACCTCGCGGGACTGCTCACCTCGCTCGAACCCAACGATGTGCTGTTCATCGATGAGATTCATCGTCTGAGTCCGATCGTAGAGGAGTACCTGTACTCGGCGATGGAGGACTACCGCATCGATATCATGATCGACAAAGGTCCTTCGGCGCGGACGATTCAGATCGACCTGAACCATTTCACCCTCATCGGTGCTACCACGCGCAGCGGTTTGTTGACGAGTCCGCTCCGTGCGCGTTTTGGTATCAACTGCCATCTTGAGTACTACGATGCGGATATATTAGCCGGTATTGTCAAGCGCAGTGCGCGGCTCCTGGGCGTGGAGATCAATGAGAAAGCGGCAGGCGAGATTGCACGCCGTTCGCGCGGTACGCCCCGTATCGCCAATGCGCTGTTGCGCCGTGTGCGTGACTTCGCCCAGGTCAAGGGAGACGGTACCATCGACCTTGAGATCGCACAGTATGCACTGGAGGCACTCAATATCGATACCTTCGGTCTGGATCAGATCGATAACAAACTGCTCACCACCATCATCGATAAGTTCCGCGGCGGACCGGTCGGTCTGAACACCATCGCTACGGCTATGGGCGAGGACGCAGGCACCATCGAAGATGTGTATGAGCCGTACCTCATCAAGGAAGGCTTCATCAAGCGCACCCCGCGCGGCCGCGAAGCCACCGAACTGGCATACAAGCACCTCGGTAAGACGCCCGTCGGCGCTGATGGTCAGCAGAGTATTTTCTAAGAAACAGGAATAGCAATCTCAAAAGATTATACATATGAAAAAGTCTATTTTAGTAGCCCTGATGGCTGTGATCTGCACGCTAAGCGCATGCGCAGACAATGATCAGTTAATCACTTTTGCCCAGTTGCCCGCTCCGGCGCAAGTTACTGTGAAGCAGTATTTCGATGAGGCGAATGTGGCTTTCTGCACGATGGACCGAGAGTGGTTCGGAAAGGAATACAAGGTGCAGTTCAATGATGGCACAGAGATTAAGTTCGAGAGCGACGGCTCTATTCATAAGATCGATTGTCAGTTCCGCGCCGTGCCGGATGCGTTGATTCCGGAAGTGGTGCTGCAGCAAGTGAAGGCGCAGTTCCCGCAGGCGGTGATTGTCGAGTGGGGTAAGGACGACCGGGGCTGGAAAGCCGAACTGAATAACCAGTTGGAGCTCAAGTTCAACAGCAAGTATCAGATGATCGGTATCGACGACTAATCAATAAAAATCCCCCGAAAATGACATGCGTCCTTGCGTATGTCATTTTTTTGTTGTTATTTAGGTAATCCCTCTCGCAAGCATTGCAACAATCCGATATAGGAAATTCCTTTATCGTCGGTCCAGGGGGCAATATCATCGCCTACAATGACAATCTTTCTGAAACTATCGTCTATACGTTTGAGCGAGTTCAACTCTTGTTCTCGTTTGGTATCATCGTCTAACCGATATGCCGATTGAATATAGTATTTCTCCTGCCCATTAGTAGCGATAAAATCCACCTCATATTGCACTTTCTGCTGCTTACCATCTCTCATCTCACGTACCTCCACGACACCGACATCTACCAAATACCCGAAAATCCGCAAGTGGTTATATACGATATTCTCCATGATATGAGTAGGCTCTTGTTGCCGGAAATTGAGTCGCGCATTGCGCAAGCCAATATCTACTGAGTAGTACTTCTTAATGGATTCAAAATATCGTTTCCCCTTAATATCATAACGCTTAGCCGATTCAAATAAGAAAGCGTCTTCCAGATACCCGATATATGATAGTGTTTTTTTTGAACTATGCAAATATTTATCCGTATTTTTGTACTAATTTGCACCACTTTTTGCACTTCGAGAAGGGTTTTTCTTATTCATTACTCATCGTCATTGGCCGGATCAACCATGGATTTCACAACCCGAATTGGCGCGGATTATAAGCGCTGAACTGGGTTGGGAATTGGACTATCGTTCCCTAAGTAAACGTCTTCGGACAGTGCATCGGTTTGATCACTCCGTACGGCAACGTATCTTCGAATTGATCGGAGATAAGGCCCTTTATGCCCCGGATTTTCGCTGGGATGCATTTTGTGGCCAATGGAATTTAGTACGTCACGAAAAACCTCTATCTTTGCACCGAAATTAGACGACTATGGAAATGGAAGAATTGAGTATTATCGAGCAGTTAGAGAAGTTGCGCATCACGAGCGGTTCGGAGATTCCACCGCATGAGTTTCTGTACACCTGGAACGGTGTGCCGTGCTACGCACGAGGTGAGTTGGTGGCGGTGACCGGAAAGGCGAAAAACGGCTATGAACTAAGCCCCTAATACACATTTTTGACGAGGATACCTGAGCCCGTTAGTACTGCATACGTCCCCCTATAAGGGGGAGTATGCGTACGTACTAAGGGCGTCGAGCGGCATCCTGTCAAACGCGAGATGGCATCTCGCATAATGGACGACGTAAACCGGCATACGATGCCGGGCTAATAAACGAAGAAAGTAGCCGGACAGAGACCGGACGTGGATGTCCGTAATGGTCGCGAGATGGTCGCGGGTTTAACAGCAAAAAGAAAGGAAAGAAATAAGATATGAAGGTGGAACTAATTATTCCGATTGACAGCCTAAGAGGCAAGTTACGGCAAGACGGGTTTTATTTCCGGAAGTACAGAGGTCAGCAGATCGTACAGAAATGTCCGGATTGGTCGAAGCACGTCAAGACACCTCGCGTTCCTCGAACGCACGATGAAAGGCCAACTGGAACTGCCGTTTGATTAGAGTTTAGCGATTAGCGGATAGGTAGCAAAGAGTTCCAAAGCCGAAGATGTTTCGGAAATGAGTTGCTGCCGTGCGAAATTCTTCGATTCGTTATCCATCAGCACCTCTCCGAGACCTTGCATCAAGATACGCGACGAATAGCCTCGTACTTTCTCAGCGCACTGCATAGCATATTCCGAAACGGGAAGTCCGGTACGCAACTGCACTATCTCCTCGTTGATCTCCGTCCGTTTCTGCAAGAAGAACCACACGTCGTAGATGTCTCGCGGTGTGATCCGTTCGCCCAACGCACACAACTTATGCGCAAACATATCCGGCAGCGTCATCACGCGGATGTCGGTGCCGAGCAAAGAGCGAATCTCATAGTGATTCGGGTACTCGCGATTGCTCACTTCCACCTTCAGCATCCGTTCGTCTTTGCCGTAGTTAAGCACCAGAATAGGTCCGTAGAACTTCATCGCCTCGTCGTCAATCGTGCCGAACTTAAGCAACAGGTTATGCAGTTCCTGATAGACGAATTCGGTTTTGGACGCGTCCAGCAGATTGAAATCCAAGTCCGTGGAGAAACGCGTTAGGCCATGGAACAGCATGAGCGATGTGCCTCCCTTGAAGGCTAACAGTCGGCTCAGTTCGGGATGACGGAAGATAGCAAGCAGCACTTGCATCATGTAATAGCGATGTTTATTGATGTCCATTGAGTAGCGCCTCCACACGCTTGGTGAGTATCGGTGAGTTATACACCGGCAAGATCTGCCGAATAAGATCTTTATTCAGTGGCCTGAGGTTGTCGAAATAGCACTGTCCGGCACTGAGATAGACCATATCCAGGAATGCACGTTCCGGTGTGGCAATGGCGATGTTATCTCGCTGTTCGATACCGGCCATGTTAGCCCAGAGCATCGGATTGATCTTCCGGAACACGTATGACTTGCCATCTATCTCCACGGTGCGAGACAGGTAACTGATACAAGTGATATCCTCGGAATATTGGAATGTGACCCCGGCTCGTGCCAAGACGTACTCCAGCGATATATACGAAGGCTTAAAGAGCGTACACGCCAACTCCTGCTCGTCGTATTTGACTTTCGTATAGATACCGCTGCGCGGTGAACGCAAGGCACCTGTCCGCACATAGTAACGCAGCGAACGTACCAGCGATTCGCGATTACGGGTAGTATCCTGCAGCGCTAACCACTGTGCCGTGAACACGGTGCGAGAACTCATTAATATCGTACTTAACACATCCATTGTGAACTATAAATAACAATTATTTGTCGTTTCAGTGCACAAAAGTACAACATTTTTTTGAATTGACCAAATTTTTCTGCAGAAAAATATCATTTATTAACCTAAAACACCTATTTTCTATGGCAAAAATCACTTTGCATGGCATGTTTGCCCGCGTGATGGGTAAGTTCAACAAGTCGGAAAGCCTCTACTTCAAGCGCTGCCCGTGCAAGAAAGAGCAGTTAGGCGTCGACCTGCTGAACCCCTCCAAGGCCAAGCACGCCAAGAACATCCAAGCGCAGAACGCGCTCAAGACCGCTGCGCAAGCAGCCAAAACCGCTCTCGCGGATCCCACCGAACGCGCGTCCCTCGAAGCAGGTTTCGCAGCGCAGAACAAGTACAAATCCCTCTTCGCCTACACCGTCGCGCAGAAGTACGTAAAGCCGAATTTTGAGTAAGATGCTCACATATTAACCCTTCGGAGTAATTCGCCCCCTGCTCAACGGATTTTGCCGTACCCCAACGACAAAATACGCCTCCGAGAGGGTTATATGCTCACTAAAAAAAATTAATCTTAAATCTAATCAACATGGCAAAAGTAAATTGGAGTGCCGGTATTGACTCTGTATCCGGAGCACTCGCCAAACCGACCAAATCCGGTCATCACAACTGTGAGAAAATGCTCCTCGGTACGCACCGCGTAGCGGCTACCACGAGCGACACCTGCAACCGCGTCTATATCCGCCGTAAGGTGGAACGCAGCACCTCCCCGTCAGCCGATGAGATCGCAGCTCGCGTTCGCTTCGCGGCAGTAGCAGCGGCTGTCAAGACCCGCAGTAAGGACCTGATGTCGATGTCGTCTGACCAGGCAGCCTTCCTCGCACAGAAGGACACCGCCGGCGGCAAAAAGACCCTCAAGGCGTACTACTGGAAGGTCTGTGGCGACGCCTACGATGCTGAGCACCCGCGCAGCTAAGCTTAAGCTAAGGCTAAGCGCCCGGGACAGGGACACCCTTCGGGGTGTCTTTTTTTTTGCTCATTTATTTGCGTATGTCATTTTTTTGTAGTACCTTTGCGCGGAATCTGCCAAAATGGCAGTTTATGCGCGTGTGGCACGCTATTTGACATTTGAAAAATGACATTTGAAATATAGAATTATGGCAAAGAAAGAACATAAAGTAAATGATGAAATGAGCCGCTCGCAAAGCGAGCTCAATGGTGAAAATGGTGACGCTTCGCTTAATGGTGCAAATGGTGCAAATGATGCCAATGATGCCAATGAAGCGTCTGAGGAACCGACCATAGAGGAGCAGTTGGCACAAGCGCAGGAGCGTATCGCCGAACTGGAGGACAAGAACCTGCGGATGATGGCGGAGTTCGATAACTACCGCCGCCGTACCAACAAGGAGAAACTGGACCTCATGGCGACCGCCGGAGAGCGTATCTTCAAGGATATGCTGCCGCTCGTGGATGACTTCGAGCGGGCGATGGAAGCCATCAGCCATCAGCCGTCAGATGTCAGCCAGTTAGGTGAGGGTGTCAATCTCATTTATCAGAAGTTCCTGGCTTTCCTGGCGGCCAACGACGTGCATGCCATCGAGACCGAGGGTGCGGACTTCAATACCGACGAGCATGAGGCTGTGACCACTTTCGCCGCCGGCGAGGACCAGAAAGGCAAAGTGATCGACTGCACCCAGAAAGGATACAAACTCGGCGAAAAAGTCATCCGCTTCGCCAAAGTAGTTGTCGGGGAATAAATTTAAGCCATCAGCTATCAGCCGTCAGCCGTCAGAAAAAAACTGAATACTGAATGCTGAAAACTGAAAGCCCAAATAAATAGATTTATGGCAGAGAAGAGAGATTATTATGAAGTGCTGGAGGTCCCAAAGACCGCGACAGCCGAAGAGATAAAAAAAGCCTACCGCAAGAAGGCGATTCAGTACCACCCGGATAAGAACCCCGGCGACAAAGAAGCCGAGGAGAAATTCAAGGAGGCCGCTGAAGCGTACGAGGTGCTATCTGACCCGCAGAAACGTGCCCGCTATGACCAATACGGCTTTGCCGGCATGGGTGGCGCAGGCGGATTCAGCGGAGGCGGCATGTCGATGGAGGATATCTTCACCCATTTCGGTGATATCTTCCAAGGCGCAGGTTTCGACCTGGGCGACATCGGCGAGATGTTCATGGGTGGCGGCGGTCGCAGTCGCGGTCCGCGTGTGCGTCGCGGCAGTGACATGCGCGTCAAGGTGCGCCTGACGCTCGAAGAGATAGCACAGGGATGCGAGAAGAAGATCAAAGTGCGCAAACTCGTGCAATGCAAGGACTGTAACGGTTCCGGCAGCGCCGACGGCAATACGGAGACCTGTCCGACCTGTAAGGGTTCGGGTCGCGTCATCCGTCAGCAACGCGGTATCTTCGGCATGATGCAGGTGCAATCCGAATGCGAGACCTGCGGCGGCGAAGGACGCGTGATCAAGAACAAGTGCCCGAAATGCGGCGGTCAGGGTGTGGTACGCGACGAAGAGATCATCACGATCACTATCCCTGCGGGTGTGGCTGGCGGTATGCAACTGACCGTGCCGGGTAAGGGTAACGCGGCGCCGCACGGTGGCGTCAACGGTGACCTGCTCGTGCTCATCGAGGAAGAGGAACACAAGGACTTCGTTCGCCAGGAGAGCGACCTGATCTACAACCTGCTGCTCGATATGCCGACGGCTGTTCTCGGCGGACAAGTGCAGATACCGACCCTCACGGGCGACGTCAAGATCACCATCACGCCGGGTACGCAACCGGGTAAGGTGCTCCGCATGCGCGGAAAAGGTCTGCCGCGAATCGACCAGTACGGCCGTAACTACGGTGTAGGCGACCTGCTGATCAACGTAGGCGTCTATATCCCCGAGCACTTGGATAAGGACGAACGGAAACTGATCGAGCAGCTGCAAGACAGCAAGAATATCATGCCGGGTTCGGCGGATAAGAAGAATTTCTTCCGGAACCTGTTTGGGATATGAAAGGTGAAAAGTGAAAGGTGAAAGGTGATAAGCGCATATGGCCTTGGTTGCTCGTTTGGGGTATAGTAGATTTGCTATGCGCTTTGTTCTGCGAGATCCATGCGGATGAAGCGTACTACCGTCTCTACGGACAGTTCCTCAGTTGGGGTTATTTTGACCACCCGCCGATGGTGGGACTGATGACGGCGCTCTCGGGTGCCCTCATACCGACTACAAGCTTGATACTCAAGAACCTGAGTGTCAGGCTTGTTACCGTTTTAATGCACGTCGCGACCGTTTTTACGATCTGGAAGACCGTAAAAACGGATAGTTTAGAGTTTAGAGTTCTTTGCCCGAGGGCACGATCTGAAGGTATGGAGAGTTTAGAGAAATTTCTCCTCATCGCAGCTTCGATGCCGATGTTCAATGCGTATGGGTTCTTGACGACGCCCGACGCCCCGCTGCTCTTCTTCGCTGCGCTGTTCTATTACGCGTATCGGCGGTATTTGGAGGAGCCGTCAGCCATCAGCCGTCAGCCGTCAGTATATCTATTATTGGGTATCAGTATGGCGGGAATGCTGTATAGCAAGTATATCGCGGTGCTGGTGATCGGTTTGGCGGTGGTGGCTAACCCGCGCCTGTTGCGCGACGGCAAGGCATGGTTGGCGGTAGGTATCGCGGCTGTGCTGATGATCCCGCATCTATGGTGGCAGTACGCCAACGGTTTTCCGTCGTTCACCTATCATCTTGTCTCGCGTGCCGAATCCTACCGGCCGCTCTTCACCTGGGAGTACCTGCCTAACCAATGGGCGGTATTCAATCCGCTTGTATGGGCGTTGATGGTCTGGCTCAGCATACGCGCATTCCGCACCGAGGACCTCTTCCGCCGCACCCTTGCATGGACGGTGTTGGGTTTTCAGGTCTTCTTCCTGCTGATGTCCTTCCGCGGACATGTCGAACCCCATTGGACGATGGTGACGAGTATTCCGGCGATACTTCTTCTGACCGAGGAAGAGCGCCTATGGCGACGCGGCATGTATGCCGCATTCGGTGTGCTTGCCGGACTGGTGCTTGTTGCCCGAATCATCCTGATGCTCAATATCTTACCGCCGCAGACCGGTATGGCGGGTAAGCAGGCGCAGTGCGAAGCGATACACGCGGAGGCAGAGGGCCTGCCGGTGGTGTTCGACGGTTCCTTCCAACAGCCGTCTCTCTACCGTTTCTTCTATGACGACCAAGCGGTGCTGGTACGCAACCAATACAACCGCTATACCCAATACGACCTCTTACACCTGGAGCGCGACCTGATCGGCAAGCCGGCTTGCGTGCGGCGCTTCGGGCAAGTATATATCACCGACCAATTAACCGAACAGGACCTGCATGAATAAATTCGTCATCTCTATATTATCGGGTATGCTTCTGACGGCATTGCCTCTTCGTGCCGCCGAGAACTTCGGTCGCGACACGGTTCGCAGTGAGTGGTTCCGCGAATGGTACCAATGGGGCGAGTTGAAGCATTACCTCGATAACCACTGCGACTTCACTACCTATATGACGGAGACGACGGGCGAGTGGGGTACACCCGAGGGCTTCATGTTCTCCATCAACGGTAACTCCTATCGATGGAACAAATATTACCTGGATGGTTTTCGGGTGGACAGTCGTGTGATGGCGGGCGATGCGTTCTATACGCCGGATATGTTCGCCCACTCGATGACGATTGATTATAACCGCGGTGCGGTGGAGTGGGAGACCGACAGCCTGCGCGACTATCATGTGCGCGTGTCGGGTCAAGGCGGCAACGTAGGCGGGTACAGTATCTCCGCGAAATGGTTGCAGGAACTACAGGAAGGTAACTCGGCCATCAAGCGCCGTAAGGATGACCGGCCGCTGAATATGCGCAAGCATATCGTCGGAGCCGGAGACGTGGACGTGGTCTATGGTATTCCTTCGAAAGGGCGCATATATACCCAGCATGTCTTCGGTACCTACGGTCGCCGGCGCTTGCCGCGGTATGACTTCGACGGCATCAGCGGCATGTACGATGCCGATTATTACCAGGCGCAGTTGGACGGTCAGTTGCCGATGGCGCCGAACCAAGTATTCGATAAGATTTCGTATATCTTCCGCGCCGCCTATCGCGCTGACGGACTGAGTGAGTTCGGCTATAACGACAATGAGATCGCGCATCAGTTGCGGCACTCTTTCTCGCTCTACGGCACGAAGGACTTTGGCAAGCAAGGTACGCTCACGACGGGTCTGACCTACGGTCTGCAACGCGACACGCATCATCAGTTGGCGTTTGCGCGGAACTTCATCGATATCGAAGCCGAGGCGCAGTCGCCTTGGTACCCGGACGGGCGTCATCATGAGTTGAACTGGGCGGTCAACTACCGCTATCAGATCCAGCCGTGGTTGCAACTGCATGTGGACGGCTATAACTCCTTGCTGGTGTTCCGCCCGACGCAGCAACACTGGTCCAACCGCGTCTATCTGCAGGGCTATAACATGGAGAATCCTTTGGATCTGTACGATTATCAATGGTCGTCGGAGGGTTTCTGCAGCGGTATCTTGGAGAACGCCGTACGACTCGAAGCGGCGTATCAGGTGCTGCCGTGGTTACACCTGAGCGGCGAAGTAGCGGCTACGTTCGACGGCATGCTGGTAGGCGGTAAATCGCTCTTCACGCCGAACTGGGAAGCGAAGGTGGCCTTTCATATCGAACCCGTCAAGTGGTTCCGCATGGATATCATCGCCGCCAACTACCGCGTGCCTTATACCTACGACCAGATCCAGTTCCTGAGCAATAACTACCTGAGCGGCGAAGTGTATTATGCCGGCACGAACACCTTGCTCACGACTACCGGAGGTAAGTACCACCGTTTGGGCAAAGGCCTTTGGCAACCGCAATATGTGGCGGTCGATATCCCCTTTGTCTTCACCATCGGACGGCATGAGATCAGCGTGCTGTCGAGTTTCAAGAAATACTATAACACCTGGTCGGTTCGTCTGGCGCCGGAGAGCGCGGACAGCTACGAACCTATCGCGGTGGTGCCGGAAGGCAATCAGGAACTGAGTTATGATATCTACCGCATGAAACCGCAGGAACGCTATTACGAGGTGTGTCCGGCGGCGCCGACAGGTACGGGTGTGTTCAATTCGCCGGTCTTCCTCTCCAACGTGCTCAAGTACACCTATAATGGCAAGAAAGTGTTTGTATCCTTGAGTTGGCAGAGTTATCTGGAGTCCGGCGTCTCGGCTATCGGCAACGGTATTCAGGCCGAAGACGTGCAGATGCTGGACGAATCGCTGGCGAGTCCGAATGCGTTGCTCAACGATGCGAATATGCACCAGACCGATGCCGGTATCCGTTCCCTTGCCCGCTTGCATCAGGACCGCGCTTTCATCGCCCGCTTTCAGTTAGGCGTGAATATCACGCAGAACTGGCAGTTGAGTCTGAGCGGTAAGTTCCGCGACGGTATACCTTTCTCGAGTACCCGCACGTACTTGTACACCGATGGCGCCGGCCATGCGCAAGCCATCACTTGGGCAGCCCATACACGCGGTCTCAATGTGCGCGACGGGAACTTCGGTCAACGTACCGATTCGTTCTTTAACTTCGACCTGCGCCTCAAATACCGCGGCGCCATCAAGGATGTGCCGTTCGAGGTACAAGCCGTATGCTATAATATATGGGATTATGCTACCGAGTTGAATGAGTCCTGCATGGCCTATGACGCGGCTACCGGAAAGGGAACGGTGGCCCAACGTTATCCGTTGAGTCTCTGTACGCCGCGCGGTCTATTGCTTACCTGCAGTATCGGTCTGCAGAAGAATAAAGATTAGTCCCACCGCCCATAAAGCCACGCTGCAGTATTTGGAAAACACACATTCCGTACACATGTTGCAGGCGAAGAGAACCGTGAAAAGAATCGCGAGTTCTTTTTGCTCTTTGGGTGCACAAAGCGGAACGGAGATCCATGCGAGAAGGAAGAGCAACAGCCCGAAGATACCCACTTCCCGCACTTCCTGCAAATACTGGTTATGACTATGCGCCTGCATGAGTTGTATGCCATCTTGTCCGGCTCCGAAGCCGAACCAGAAATAGTCCGCCGGCTGCTGCAAAGCCGCTTTCCAAATCAGTACCCGCTCGTCGGAAGGGATATCGATCGCCTGTATGCGCGGATGCATAGATATCGCTATGCCGCCTATTATCAATGCCACCACTACGATCCCTGCGGCGTAATAGCCCTTCATGCGGCGCGAGAGCCAGAAACCTAATGCGATCACCGCGATGACCACCAGACTGATGAACGCTTGCCGCGAACAGGAAAGGAGGATGCTGCCGGTCAAGAGTGCCGTCACCGCAGCCCACAGCCACCGGCGATCAGCAAACCATAGCCGCGTAGCAAGCATGATGCCCAAGATCAGTACGCTGTCGAGGAACAACCGAAACTTGACATGCGAGAGGTTGATCTGGTAGAAATACAACCAATCCGAACAACTATAGTCCCAGTTCGCCATCCAGTGCGTCGCATCAATGATCTCGCGATGGTACAACAAGATCGTCAAGAGTATCGGATAGAAAAACGCGGCACATATACAACCAATGACCAGCACTTTGCTTAGTTGTCGCCAGTCATACCGGTCATTCAGTCCCCATATACCAACCGGAATCATCACGCCGAAGGCGATGTATCGCTCTATTTGTTCCGCCCATGCCGCCGTATCCGCAGCCCACAAGCCGGACAGGATCTTGATACCGTACCACAGGCCGAAGAGGATAAAGGGGAGGGCAGATTTGAGATTTGAGATTGGAGATTGAAGATTGGAGAGCCACCGGCCTTCGAGTACCCATGCTGCAAACCATAGCACGCAGGCATACCGCAGAAAGATCTGGGGAAAAGGAAGCAGCGCTACTACCGCAAGGAAGAGGTAGTAATTGCCATTAGCCACAATGTCCGTGTATCGTTTCATAATAAGTCTGCATCATGTTGCGCGCGATGTTCTCAGCACGGAATTTCTCTGTTTGGACAAGCGCAGTCAGCACTCGTTGTTTCGTCTCTTCGCGCTTCTCCAGCGTCTCCCGAATAGCCTGTCCGATAGCCTGTTCATCGGTAGGGGATACATAGATGGCACCTTCTCCGGCGATCTCTTCAAAGCATGTACCTGAACTGGCAACAATCGGTGTCTGACACCGCGCCGCTTCCAGAATAGGAATACCGAATCCTTCGAACAAAGACGGATACACAAAGACGGCTGCTTGCTGATAGATAGCCGGCAGGTCTTCTGTACGGGCATTATCAATCAGTTGCAACGAGACCCCATAGCGCTTCGCCGTCTCCTGAAGCAACCGAACCTGCCGTTCGTTTCCTCGACCTACGATCAACAAGGGCAAGTCAATAGATGCCGCTGCCATTGCTTGGATAAGCCGTATATGGTTTTTTCGCTCCTCCAGGGCTCCGACGGACAAGATATAGGTCTTCGGGAGCTGATAGTGCGCAGCAACAACGGGTATCTGTTGCAAATCGAGCGCTTGCCAATAGAGGTCGTTGCAGCCCTGATACACCACACGGATGCGGTTCTCTGCCACGCCGAAAAACTCCATGAAGTCTTGTCTCGTTTGTTCGGAGATAGCGATGATACAGTCGGCACGTTCGCATGCGGATTGGTTGCGCCGTATAAACGATGCGCGATAGGTGGCGCTGTACAACTGCGGATAGCGCATGAAGATCGCATCATGCATCGTCACAATGGTCTTGCAGCCTACGTGCTCAATGCCTTTCGGTAACTCCTGACTCAGTCCGTGATAGATATCGATATGTTGGTCCTTGAGCGCCGGCGCAATACCGTATCGACGCCATACGGACGGTGCTATCTGCCATAAGCCCTGCGGCGTCACTTTCTCGAAAGGAGTCTCACTGAGCCAGGGGTACAATTGCTTGTCCTTCGGAGTACACAGGATATAACGGTTGTGCCCGTAATAGCGGCTCATCTGAGCCAGCAAATCACGACTGTAGTTACCTAACCCGCGATAATTCAGAAACGCGCGCTTGGCATCGTATGCAATGACTATTTGTTCGTGGTTCAGCATGCCGTATGAGCGTAGAGGTGGTACATTTTTTCAAGAAACGCCTCATAGGTATAGTGCGCAAAGAAATCCTTCTGCGCCTGTTGGCCCAAACGTAGCATCCGTTCCGGATCCGTGAGTAAGGCGCGAAGCGCTTCTGCGAGGGCGTGCGGGTTATTCGGCGGACAGAGCAAACCGTTTTCGCCATGCCGGATGATCTCCGGTTGAGAACCGGATGAGGAGGTGACGATCGCCAAACCCATAGACATGTCGTCCATCAGAGAGAGCGAACCTGCCTCTCGTGCAAGGGAAGGAGAAACGCCGATATGACAGGAACGCATAACCGCACGGATGTCTTCGCGAAAACCGATATATTCCATCTTATCGCGTACAGGCGAAGCGGCTAACAGGCGATCCCATAGCGCCTGATCCTGCGCGGCGATATGTCCCGCAAAAATCATACGGAAGGGCAATTCCTTCACTTGACTCAAGGCCTCAAAGAGCGGTTCGATACCTTTCTCGCGGCATATACGACCGTGGAAAAGGAGGTGGGGAAGGGTAGAGGCAGTTTGATGTTCCGGCACTTCTTCCCGGCGCACAGGCACGCTGTTATAGACGACGTGTACATCCTTGAAACATGTATCGCCTTTGAGCGGGCGAAGGTAGGTGTCGCGCACCAGTTGGCTGACGCATAGCAAGGCATCTATCCGGCGATAGATCCATTTCCACAAAGCACCGGTTTTGGCCGGGCGCGCCAGATGTTGCGTGGCGATGAGTCGGAACGGATGGTTCGCATGCTGCTTTGCCCATGCTGCGAGAAAATAAATCTGCCGGCTGTTGATATGTAAGATATCCGTGTGATGCGCGTCCAAGAGTTTGGCCAGTTGTCGTCCGGCAAAGGGGCTGAACCGCCAGATCTTTCCGGCATAAGGAAAAACCGCCGCCTCACCTATCCGGGCGAATCGCGCGATCATCGTCGCATCGCTATGTTTGGGAAACAAGAAGAAAGGCTGCACGTCGTACCGGTCCTTCATATGGCGTGCCAGGTCGAAGACGTACTGCTCTCCGCCACCCCAAGTAGGGGATGCTATGTAGTAGGCGATAGTCATCGGTAGTGCTCCTTCCAGTTTTGCCATTTCTGTTTGTCCTGCTCCTTGTTCTTGCTATGAAGGATGGCATATCGGTCGTCTTTCGGCAGATAGGTATAGGCTTTGTAGCCTTGTATCTTCTCGTGTAAGGGCCGATGCCACAGGATGCGTTGAGGGATGTTTCGGTACAGGCGACCCTGGTAGTCCGGCCATGCAACATGGCTCTCCTCTACTTCATCGGTTTCGTTGACAAACACATTGATGCGGGGCAGTTTGATCAGTTCTACCTCAGCGTTGCTGTCAAGGATCGTTCGGAGGTGGTCCATCACAAAGGACGAAGGACATTCGTCTGCATCCAGTTGAAAAATCCAATCGCCGTGACAGAGGGTGTTCAGGTGGTTCTTGGCTTGCGCAAAATCGAAGTTCAGTGGGTGCTCTGCGTATGCCGACACCATCGGTCGGTATGCTTGTATTACCTCCTGCACCTCTTTGGTCACCTTGCTGCTGTCGGCCTGTATGACGATCTCATCGCCCGGGCGGCAATAGGATGTCAGTATATCCAATAATCGGCGTAGCGGTTCTGCTTCATCGCATACCGAAATGGCAAAAGAGATCGTCGCAGGGCTCTCTTTCCCCTCCGATCCCTCGACGAAGACGCACCGTTTAATGTGCAGAAGTCGCGCTATCCTATTGAGGAATGGTTTAATCATAGCGATAAGTAGCCTTTCGTCCGTTACGCCAGAAACGATTTCGGTAGTAATGTATCCAGTGTCGGCATTGCTCCGGATCCAAGTGCCGCGCCTGTGCATACTCCTCTGCGAATATATCGAAGAAGGAGGAACGAGCGCACAGGCGGCGTATGCTGCGGCAGCCCTCTTTCATACTCACGGGACCAAACACCATCCGGTTTATGTCAATCACCTCGAATTGATAGCTGCCGTTGATTTTGTCCCATAGTATATTCCCCGGCGAGAAATCCAGGTGAAGAATTCCCTCTTCGTGCATATGCGCGGTAAAACGGGCAAGCGGGCGGATCGTGTCATCCAATTCGGGTTTATAATCCAAAGTGAACTCACGATGCAAGTGTTTTAGGGACGATGGCAGCATGATGAGAAACGAGCCTCCAAGTCCTCCGAAATGATATTGCTCAATATATCCAACGGGTTCCGGTGTGCCCACATGATGCGCGAGCAAGTACAGACCGTTCCCGTATGCTCTCTTTGCCTTACTGTCCCGCACATAGCGGTAGATAAATGAATTGGGGAATCGCGGAGAATGAAACCGTTTAACGCAAATCTTCAGACCATTATCCGCAGTAAGAATCCGAATCTGATTGCGGGCGTCGTAGATCAGTTCTCCTTGATTGTCGAAGAGCTGCGGCAGACGTTCTATCCACGTTCGAAGTGATTCATATTTGGGGTTAACAACGATCTTCATTCTGCTATGCGATTTACAATCTCTTGCGGCTCGATATTCATACATCTATAATCGCCGAAACGACACTCCTTGTTGCCGTAAATGGAACAAGGCCTGCATGGGAGATCGCGTTGGATACTATCTTTTTCGTCTTGTCCGAAGCCCATGAATCCTGCTTTCGGATGTGTCGCGCCCCAAATAGACACGACTCGTGTACCCGCTAACGAGGCCAGGTGCATGTTAGCGCTATCCATTGTTACCATCACTCTAAGTCCGCGAATCAATTCCATTTCTTCGCGCAAAGAGTATTTGCCTGCTGCCGAGGTAACGTTTTGATATTTTGCGGCCCAGGCATCCAATATCGCCTGTTCCTTTTCTCCCCCGCCGAAAAGGACGATTGGTTCGCCGCGCTTGCTCAACAGCTCCACTACGTGCTCCATACGTTCCGGCGGATAGATCTTACCCTTATGCGCTGCAAAAGGAGCAATGCCGATACCTGTTCCTTCCGTTTTGCGCGGCGACGGTATAGCGGAGATATTCAATTCCAGGCGTTGTAACACATTGCAATAGCGTAATACACAGTGTCTCAGCGGTTGGCGGCGGATCGCACGAGTGAGTAAGAATCGTCCGATACGGTCTTTTCGGACAGTGCGCACTTTCGCCCCGCGCAAGCGCATCATCGTTCGTACATACAACGACCGCCATACACCATGCATATCTGCCACCAGGTCATAGCGCCCCAAACCGCCTACAATCTCTCGCAGGGTCTGCTTCTTGAGATCCACCCCATGGAAGCATACGTTAGCCGGCATGTCGGCAAACAGGTCTGCCATACGTTGCTGCGAAAGCATCGTGACCTGTATGTCCGGGTATTGCTCCGCTACCGCCCGAACGACAGGCGCCAGAAGCGCTACATCGCCCAAAGCAGAAAAACGTATGACAAGCAGGGAGGTCATTTTTTGTTGTACAGGACAGGATTAAGGGCCGGATCGTTATACATCTTCATCTGCCGGTACACTTTCATCACACGTGCGCCGGTGGAGTAGTCTTCCAATAACTGGCGAATGGAAGTGGTCAGATCTTCCAGTTGCTCTTTCAGTACTGCCAGTTTGGCCATGCATTTCTCATGTTGCTCAGCGCTGACATCGGTGCGTTCGGTCTGCTCTTGCATATGCCAGATCTTCACATGTAAGATACTCAGACGGTCAATGGCCCATGCGGGGCTCTCGGTATTGATGCGTGCGTTGGGCAAAGCCGGCGTATTATGAAAAAGATCCCAGAAATAACTGTCGATACGCTCTACCAAATCCGTGCGGTCCTGGTTGCTCTTGTCAATGCGCCGCTTGATAACCAATGCCTCCGATGGATTGATTTGCGGGTCGCGGATAATATCCTCCAAGTGCCATTGCACCGTATCAATCCAATTCTTGCAATACAACTCATTCTCTATCGTACCCGTCGCATAAGGGTTCGGCATAGAAGCATCCACATCGTCCGTGCGGTGATAGTCCGCCACCGCTTGTGCGAAGATAGCATTGCATTGTTCTACAAAATTCATATTTACCAACTTTTAATTAAACCTCGTTTACTAATCGTAATCATACCACCCAAACGAGTGCCGTATTGGGTGCCGAAATCACCTCCTAAAGCGACACCGAAATCCAATCCCCATGCTTGAGGAACGGTCTTGTGTACTTCCAACAGAACCGCAGTGTTATGGTTGTTAAGGGGTCCGTGGTATGTGCCGTAATTATCTGCATAGGTGCATAATACACGGTATCGGAAGCCATAGATATCGCCTTTTATGCCGGCATGATAGGCCCATACGCGGCTATTATGCGGACTGAGCAAAGGGGAACATATGGATTGCCCCCAATAGGTCCATCCTTGCTTATACACATTATTCGAATAGTAGGAGTCATTGCCTCCAAAGACCATACCGTCTCGATCGTGCCAAGGACCGGATTGGTCGGTCATTTGGATACATTCGAATGTGAAACCGGATATATACGGCCATACGTCTTGCGCCGCGTGAATACCCCATCGGCCATCTTTGGAGTTTCTGCGACTACCAATGAGATGTACTGCGCCATCCTCTTGGAAATCCTGCCAATAGATGTCCACATGCCATTTTTGCCCTTTGGCCGTTAGGCACAACAGCTGACTGACCATGTGATTTCCCTGCATGTTTAGTTTCTCATTGAGAGTGGCACCTCCTTGCTTCCCGCTAAAGACGCGAACGAAACTATTCCAATCATTGCCTAAATCCAATTCCCCATACGCATATCCGCCCCATTGGGCCGCATGGTGTAACTCATAGGCCAGATTGACAGGCCATTTACCTCCAACCCTTGCGCCGATGAACTTATGGTGCAAGAGCGTTTTGCTTACATACGTGTTGTTATCCCATAACCATCCTTGTGTCAATCCTCCGCGCACCTCTACATATCCGTATAAGCCGGGGAAAGCCGTATAATTATCTATACCAACCGTGATGCGCGGTATAGGATGTGCATTATTGGAAAACAACAGGTCGCCAGCTGTCAGTTCTGCGTCTCCAAAAGGCGAAAGCATGGGTTTGATACCGACCGTGATGTCAACCACATACAGGCGCGCGTGCGCATATAATAAGGAGAAGAAACCGGTACCGCGTACTTCCGAACCCGAACCGGCAATCCGACCGCTTAAGACGACAGCTCCGCTCCAGTCATACCATCGATTCGGACGGGAGGCAGGTTTGATAATGCCTAGACGGATGTTTCCGCTATAGGGCATGGTGGATATCTCTCCATTCCGGTTTCCGTGTATCCAGGTGGGAGAACCGGTAGGGGACGACGCCACAGCACTCACGCCGCCGGTGTAGAAGAGTGTGTCCCGGCATGTGTCAGGTTGCGCCATAGGCAACGGCCACCAATCCCACGCGTATATACTCGTTACGCAAAACAGGAAAAATACTATGTGAACTATTTTATTTCTCAATACGATACCATGTGTTACGGATAGTACCTTTCTCGTCTTCCCCGAGACCGAAATAGGCTATGTTGTTAATGCTGACTGCCACCATGTTCTCAGTTTTGCCGCATGGCATATCGCCGCAGTGTTCCCATTGATCCGTGTCGACGCAATAGCGCATTATCTCGCCAAACACTTCTCCTCCTGTATACTCTCCTGCGAAACAGCGACCTCCGAACAGGTAGATATATTCCGTTGTTGCGCAACTTGCGCATAACTCACGCCCTTTGCCAGGGTACGAAGCACGCGGCGTCCATTGGTCATTGGCTACATCTACTTCATACCACTGTTTCGTGTTTCTCCAGGTTAAGCCTGTACCAAAGAAAAAACGTCCCGAGAAAGGTACTCCGGTTGCGCCAAAGCATGCGCCCGGACGTTTACCTGTATCGGGGATATCGCCCCAACGGTTATTGGCTATGTCATAGAAAATGATATCTTTGCTTTGCGACCAGCCGGTGCTGTATAGAACGTATAAGCGGCCGTCAGACACACAGGGAACACCACCGATCGTATTGGGGTACGGGCTATCACTCAACTTCGTCCATTGATCATCTGCCGGCGTATAGCGCCATACATCGCGCAGGTAACAACTGTCCACATATACCTTTTCTCCGGAGAACCCCAGACCGATATACAGTGATCCTTCATGAGCAGCCATCACCGCTTTCACACGCGCTTTGCCGGGACAGGAACTCAACTGCTGCCAGGTGTCTGTGCCGGGGTCGTACTGCCATAGATCATTCTGGTAGTTCTTTTTCGCATCACGACCGCCGAAAACATAGATCTTGCCTTCGTACGCGCAAGCTGACGCGCTCGCGCGGGGAGCGGGCATGGCGGCGCATGATTTGATTTGCAATGCGATCGTAGGGGTGTTGTCCGAACACGAACACAATACGATGGCCGTTACAGCAATGAGATGTAGCAGGATTTTATTCATTAACCGGTGGCTGTTATTGCACTCTCGTTTTTTTCTTTAACTCGAAATCGCGTCCTAAGTAGTTCTTACGAACGGTGGGGTTCGCAGCCAGTTCTTCCGGTGTACCGTGGAAAAGGATGCGGCCCTCAAAGAGCAGGTACGCGCGGTCGGTGATCATAAGTGTCTCATCAACGTTATGGTCGGTGATGAGAATACCGATGTTCTTGTCTTTCAGTCGCCATACCACATCCTGAATCTCCTGCACGGCAATCGGATCGACACCCGCAAAGGGTTCGTCGAGCATCACGAACTTAGGTTCGATAGCCAGGCAGCGCGCGATCTCCGTTCGGCGGCGCTCGCCACCGCTGAGGTGGTCACCAAGATTATGCCGCACGTGCTCGAGGTTGAATTCCTTAATCAGGCTCTCTAACTTCTGATCCTGGTATTCCTTGCTGAAAGTCGTCATTTCCAGCACCGCACGGATATTATCTTCTACGGTCATCTTACGGAACACGCTTGCTTCCTGCGGCAGATAACCGATACCCAACTGCGCGCGCTTGTACATCGGCAGCGAAGTCAGTTCTTTCTCATTGAGGAAGATCCTTCCTTTGTTCGCCGCCACCAGTCCGGTGGTCATATAGAAAGTGGTAGTCTTACCGGCACCGTTCGGACCCAGCAGACCGACTATCTCGCCCTGCTCGAGTTCAATGGACACATCGTCCACTACGGTGCGCTTACCGTATTTCTTAACTAAATGTTCGGTTCGTAACTTATCCATATTAATCTATCTCTACCATCACCGGACAGTGGTCCGAATGTACGGCGTCGGTTAGAATCTTCGCGTCCTTCAGGCGCGGTCTCAGACTCTCGCTCACCCAATGATAGTCGATACGCCAGCCTACGTTACGCGCACGGGCACCGGCGCGCCAGGACCACCAACTGTATCGCTCGGCACTCTGATCGAAGACGCGGAAGGAGTCCACCAATCCGCTTGCTTCCCACCGATCCATCCATTCGCGTTCTTCGGGTAAGAATCCCGATACACCGATTTGGCGCTCAGGATGGTTGATGTCAATGGGTTTGTGACAGATGTTATAATCTCCGCAGATGACGATGTTCGGACGCTCTTTGCGCAGTTCGTTCACCCATACGAGGAAGTCCTCGAGAAACTCCATCTTGAAGTCCTGACGGATGTCACCCGTCGTACCGCTCGGGATATACGCATCCACGATGGTCAGGTCTCCGAAGTCCGCACGCAGCACGCGTCCTTCGCGGTCGTATTTGGGATTACCCATACCTACGACCACTTTGTCCGGCTCGCGTTTGGTGAAGATACACACGCCGGAGTAGCCTTTCTTCTCCGCGGAGTGGATATAACTGCGGTATCCGAGTTCCTGCATCGCCAGCACATCGATCTGCTCGGGCTGCGCTTTGCTCTCCTGGATACAGAAGACGTCCGGGTTCTCCGTCGCTAACCAATCTAACAGACCTTTGCTGATGGCCGAGCGGATGCCGTTGAGATTATAACTGATGATTTTCATAATTGTTTACCGTTGAGGTCATATTCTTTACCTCCGCGAATGATCACCACTTTGCCGTCGCGCAGGATCTTCTGTGCGGCCTTACTGCCGTCCTCAATGTCCTCGATACCCTCCGGGTTACCGCGGTAGAAGAAGACGATCGACCCGGTGCGCATGGTGCGCTTGATCTCCGTAACCTCATGGTCCTCCAATGCTTTCCATTCGGTACCTCCTGCGGGGTAAACATCGGAAGCAAGACCTTTCTTGCTGGTGTTCGTTTTTCCCTCCAGGATGTCTACACCCATGTTGGAGGCATCGTTATTCACCTTGTTCTGTTGCCATTTATTTTGGTTATACGAGACCTTGGTGATCAGCAGACCTTCGCCGGGCAGGAACTCATCCCAGCCATCTTGAACACGTGTCTCCAGCATGTAGAATACTTTCGGCATGGGGTTCCAACCGCTTGACGGCATTTGGTTGCTCTCGGTGATGATAAGCGATTCGCCTTCTCCGTTGTTGATGTTAGGCAGCGTCACTTTCTCTTGCTCCACCAACAGACGCGGCGTGAGCCAACCCATGTAGAAACGCTCGTAAGCCGAGTAAGCGGGCGGGGTGTTACCGTCGTTGTTATAAGGACCGTAATCCATGATGTCCCAGTCGCACAAGGTATGAGGAGGATTCGTTTGATCGTCTGTCACATAGAAGTCCGGCAAACCCAGTACGTGACTGAACTCATGGCAGAACGTACCAATACCGTCATACACCTTGCTGACGTTATTCAATTCGCATCCGCAAGCATAGCGACCAAGGGTCTTGCCGTCAACTTTGACAGACAAGGGAGCCAACGTCCATTGGTGCGGCCATATGGTGTTTACACCACCGCCGTCCGCTTCACCGTTACCGGCATAGATGACATAGACGAAGTCCACATATCCGTCGTTATCATTGTCATACTGCTTAAAATCCACACCGGAAGCATCGGCTAACTGACATGCCTCTTTGATCAACTCGCGCGGGTTCTTGTCGTGCGCGGTGATGTTTCCTTGTGCGTCTTTCACCGGCTCGCCGTAATAGCTGTAGTTCTGACTAACTGTCACCGGACCGATCACATCGAAGGTCGGGTTGTACTGACCGTAGCTCTGGTCAAAGAAATACTTCCGCGCACTACCTTTACTCTTGATCTTGATAGTGACCGTCTCGCTGCCTGTCTTCTTCTTGTACGAGTAATTACGTGAGAAATTCTCGCCGGTCAGCATCGAATCCATTGTGGCGATATCCGTGCTGAATTCTTTATTCTGGAAATTCACCAGAATCACCAGACCATGCGGAGCCAGGTTCGGTTTGCCGCCGGCCTTGGTAGCCTCCGTAGCTTGCGGCGCGCGACGTGCTGCTTCTCTCTTCGCCATGCGGAATTGTTTCTGCGTAGCCGTCATCGGTTTGAGCGTCGTCTCATCCAACCACTCACCGGCCTCGTCGGTCATATAGCTGAAATGCTCGTCTCCATGCAGATACACTGTTTTTTCTGTACCGTCTTCGGCGACCTGAACGATCGGACCACGGTACGCGGGTTTAGCCATCACCATCCCGGCGAGGACCAAACAACTCATCAGACTAATAATTTTTTTCATAATACCTGTTGTTATGCAGTTATTGTTTCTTTATTCCATGTTTTTCCAACCATTTCTTCTCGCAGCGGCTGCGATCCTCCACATTATGCGCTTTGCGCCAATGCGAAACGACCTGACCTTTACGGTTCTTTTTGGCGTATTTGAACCAACCTTTCGTGTTCTCGATAATCTGCCATCCGTCTTCGGTCATAGCGTAGTGGAAGTGCTCGTCGCCGCGCAGATAGGTGCGTAATTCATACCCGTTGGGCAGGTCGCGAACGATCAGTCCCCGGTATGCCGGAACACCGTGTCGCTGCGGAGCAGCCTTTACTTCCTGAGCCTGTGCGCTCAATCCCATCGTAGCCATCAGGGCTACCAACAAAAGAATCTTTTTCATATGCTTAACTGTTTGCTTGTTTTACTTTTTTGAATAGATCCGACGCGAAGACGAAGTCATTGAGCGCCTCGTTCTCGCTCGTCATAATCTCATGGCGGCTACCTTGCCATTCTTTCTTGCCGCCCTTGAGGAAGATGATGTTATCGCCGATCTCCATGATCGAGTTCATGTCATGGCTGTTGACGATCGTACAAATCTTATACTCGTGCGTGATATCTTGAATCAAGGCATCGATGACGAGACTTGTCTTCGGGTCCAAACCCGAATTGGGTTCATCGCAGAACAAATATCTCGGTTCCAATACAATCGCGCGGGCGATTGCTACGCGTTTTTGCTGACCACCGGAGATTTCGCTCGGCATAAGGTGCCATACACGCTCCGGCATTTCGACGCGTCGCAGACAAAACTCCGCACGTGCTTGCATCTGCTCGCGCGTCTGGCGACTGAACATCTCCATCGGAAAGAGCACGTTCTCCATTACCGTCATGGAATCAAACAGCGCCGAGCCCTGAAAGAGCATACCCACCTCGCGGTGCAATTCACGTATCTCGCGCTCTTTCATCTTCGCCAAGTCGCGGCCGTCGTATAATATCTGTCCGCTATCAACGGTATGCAGACCGATCAGCGATTTCATGAAAACCGTCTTGCCGCTACCCGACTGACCGATGATCATGTTCACTTCCCCGTCCCGCAGCGTCGCAGAAACATGGTCCAACACCACGTTCCCGTCAAAACTCTTTACTATGTCTTTAACTTCAATCATAATAACAATTTACTTAAGATGAGGTCGAGGAATAGAATCATAATATTGCTGTTTACCACGGCATTCGTGCTCGCGCGTCCCACTTCAAGTGCGCCCCCGCGCGCGTAATAACCGTAGTAACTGGCCATACTCGTAATCACAAACGCAAACACCAGACTCTTGATGATTCCGTACCATACATAGTATGGATTGAACGCGTACTGTACTCCCACCAGGTAATCATGCACAGTGATGATGTCCGTGAATGCACCTACCGCCCATCCGCCTACCAGGCCTACGGCGGTGGAGATAATCACCAGCATAGGCATCATGGTCACAAACGCCAGAATCTTCGGCAAAATCAGGTAGTTGGCGCTGTTCACGCCCATGATCTCCATCGCGTCAATCTGCTCCGTGATACGCATCGTACCAATCTCCGACGCGATATTCGATCCTACTTTGCCTGCTAAAATCAAACAGAGAATAGTGCTCGAGAACTCCAGCAACAAGGTCTCGCGAGTCAGCAAACCTACTGTGTAGGTAGGAAGCAACGGGTTCTCGGTATTCGTCTTTGCCTGAATCGTCAATATGGCACCGATGAAAACGGAAATGATCAGCACAATTGGCAAACTCTGCAATCCTTGCTTCTCCAACTCGCGGCTGTACTGCCGCCAGAACATCCGTTGCCTGTCAGGAATCCGCAGCACTTTGCCCATAAGCAAGGTATATTCTCCTATGTGTCGTAATATTTGCATAAACAGTCCTTTTTACCCTTAAAATACAAAAATCGTGCAAAAGTACACAAAAAAAATGACATACGCAAGCGCGTGCGAAACTTTTTGAAAAAAATGTAGAAAAAAAGTGTACGATTTTTAAGATTTTAGGTTCAAGGGGACTGAACGTGGTTTTATCGGGGTCTTGTCCTGGTTAAGTCCTATGTAGAACCTGGTCAAAAAGTATACGATTATTAAGATTTGCACCTGTTTTGAAATGGCATAATTTTTGTACAATACACCATATAGGCTGTTAAAAAAACATACGGATTGCATTTTTTTAGCCTAAAAATTTGCGTATATGATAAAAAAGCCGTAACTTTGCACACTTTTCCACTTGTGGAAATGCATATAGAACATTTAATCGCTAAAACGCAAATCTTTAACGAAAAAACAATAAATTTAACTCAACAAAATGAAAAAAATCGTATCTTTAATCATTGTATTTGTCATCGCTCTGATGGCTTATGCAGTTCCGGCGAGACGCGGGTGGCAAACCATCACGCAAGTCGATGGTACGAATGTTGAGGTTCAAGTGGTGGGCGATGAGTTCTATCATTTTATGATGACGCGCGACGGGAAGATGGTGGAGGAAACGAGTGCCGGACTGCAAGTGACGGAAGAATCTGCACCGACGCCAAAGCAGGTAGCTGCTCGCCGTGCCAAGCGCGCACCGCAAGCGGTGGGAGTAAAGAATCTCGCGCCGCGCGGATTGGTGGTTCTGGCGGCATTTAGCGATGTGCCGTATCAAGAGACGAATGACAGTCTGGGCATGTGGGAAATGATGAATAAGTCCGGTTACGACTATGAGGGCGCAACAGGTTCGGCGCGCGACTATTTCATCGCGCAATCGGATAGCCAATATATGCCTGATTTCGATGTGGTGGGACCGGTGACCTTGCCGCAAAACAGGGCTTATTATGGCACCAATACGTCGAGCGGAGAAGGCACGGACACTAATCCCGTGCAAATGGTAATAGATGCCTGCCTCCTGGTGAATGATTTGGTGGATTTCACCTTGTACGACAATGATAACAACGGTTTGGTGGATTTCGTCTATGTCATCTATGCCGGCATGGGGGAGAATGACGGTGGTCCGGCTGAATCGATCTGGGCGCATAACTATAGCGTTGCTTCCAAAAACTGCTATGTGGACGGAAAGAAATTGGCGAACTATGCATGCTCGGGCGAGATTGAAGGACGGCAAGGCGTTCGAAACGGCATCGGCGTGATTTGCCATGAGTTCGGACATGTGATGGGTTTGCCGGACTATTACGACACTAATTACAGCACCAATTACGATGATTGGTTGACGCCCAACTATTGGTCTGTGATGGATCAGGGATGCTATAATAACGACACCAAGACGCCGCCTGATTATTCCATTTTTGATAAGTATTACTTTGAATGGGCAACACCCAAACACTTGGCAAAGGACGCGCAACAGGACATTCGTATGGGAACGGGGTATGGCGATGCTTATCAGATCACAGGCGGGGCGGACCTGTTGCCCTATACGACGACCGATACGGCGTATTATTTAGAGAATCGGCAGCAGACAGGTTGGGATATCGCGTTGCCCTGGCATGGAATGCTTGTATGGCGGGTGGTATATAACCAAAGCGCATGGCGCAACAACACGCCTAATAATACAGCCTATAAGCCGAGAATAACAGTCGTTCCGGCAGTGCCGGGACCTATCGGAGCGGATAACGAGACCGCATGGACGAATTCCTTCCCGGGGACAGGTGAAGTTACCACCTATATGCCATTCGCGGGCTGTGAACTGACCGAGATAGTCGAAGAGGACGGGGAGATACGGTTTAAGTTTAACGGCGGAGCGGAAGATGATCCGACAGGACTTGAGAATGAAAAATGGGCAGAAACAAGTAGAAAGATTTTCAAAAACGGACAACTCATTATTGTTCGCGGGGATAAGAAATACAATGCACAAGGCATAGAAATAAACTAAATACAAAAGCACAAAATCAAATCAATGAAAAAAATTCTATTTTTAATGATGGTATGCGTTTTTGCTGTGACAGCAAACGCAGTACCCGCAAGACGCGTATGGCAAACCATCACGCAAGCCGATGGTACAACCATTGAGGTAATGCAGTTAGGTGATGAATTCTATCACTACACCATTAACCGTGAGGGAAAACAAGTGCGTGAGATTGACGGTCAATTCCAAGTTATTGGTGAGGCTCCGACGCCTGCCATGGCTAAAGCTCGTCGCGCACAAGGTGTAGCCCGTCGTCAACGTAAGGATGTAGGTACAACGCCGAACTTGGCGCCGAAGGGTGTGGTGATCTTGGTGAACTTCAGTAACAAGTCCATGCAGAGCAGCCATACACAGGCTACTTTTGACGAACTTTGTAACTCGCTCAACTGCACCGTTAATAGCGGTTATCCTTCGGCAGGTCAGTATTTCGCAGACCAGAGTAATGGTGCTTATCATCCGCAGTTTGACGTGTTTGGTCCCGTGAAGCTGAGCCGCAACGTAGCGTATTACGGCACGGACGGTAGCGAAGAGGGCGACGACCAACACGCTACGGACGCTGTCGTAGAGGGATGCCGTCTGGCAGATGAGCAGTTCAGCATCAACTGGGCGGACTACGACTCTGATAATGACGGATATGTAGATTTCGTGTACGTGATCTATGCCGGAAAGGGTCAGGCTGATGGTGGTACATCAGAGACTATTTGGCCGCACAACTGGTCGGTAGAGGCTGCTCGTCAGAACGGCTATTGTACCTATTCGGCTACACAATGCAAAGTGGGCGGAAAGAAATTGGATAACTATGCGATGTCGAGTGAGATGTCCGGTAACTCGCTGGGTGGTATTGGTACGCTCTGCCATGAGTTTGGTCACGTAATGGGTATGCCCGATTTCTATGACACCCAATATGGTACCAACTATAATAACAGTCTTACTCCCAACGATTGGGATGTGATGGATGGTGGAGCCTATAACGGTAATGGTCACTGCCCACCGAATTATAGCCCATGGGAGAAAGAGTTCTTCGGCTGGCATAAGACCATTAACTTGGGTAACGAAGGCCAGAATGTAACACTTTATGCGAACGGAACGGCGAACTATCAGGCCTATCAGATCACGACGAACGGAAACTATGTAGGTCCGACAACTTCTGGTACGCGTTATTATATAGAGAATCGCCAGGCACAAGGCTGGGATGCTCCGTTGACAGGCCATGGTATGCTGATTTGGAAGGTGAACTTCAATGCATCTAAATGGAGTAGCAATGAGCCGAATAACACGGCGAACAACCCGTATTATACCATCGTTTCTGCGTATGGTTCGAAGATCGGATGGGATGGAAGTACCGATAATTGCAAGTGGAATACTTTCCCCGGAACGAAGAAGAAGACTTCTTACACCGGTATCAGCGGCAAACCGCTGTTGAATATTGCAGAGGCGAATGGTATAGTAACGCTGACTTATATCGAAGAACCGCAAGTGGTTATTGAGCCGTTTGATGTAGAATGGTATGTAAACGGAAAACTCTTCGATACGAACCAATGCACGGATCAAGGCAAGGTGGTTCTGCCTACAACAGAACCGGAGGCTTGCAGCGAACGTGTATTTATCGGATGGTGCGCAGACGCTTCCTATGAGAGCGCGACGAAGGCTCCGACACTTGTAAAAGCCGGCGACGATGTAGAAGAAGGCGCTAAATTCTATGCAATCTTCGCAGATCAAGAAACTGGAAGTGGTGAGGCTACAGCATTTGATGGCAATACCGGTGGTACCTTCAAGATCTACGCGGATGTAAACGGAACGAAGTATTATGCTACGGCTACGGTTAGCAATAGTAAGTTACAGAGTACTACTAGCGAAGCTAGTGCTGCTGACTTTGTATTTACAAAAGTCACCGGAGGATTTACGATCCAGACGGGCGGCAAGTACCTTAACAATGGATCAAAAACAAACGTGAGCTTGTCTAATACTGCCTACACGTGGTCTATTGAGAATGGTACGAAAGGCACTTGGCGCGTTAATTCTTCAACCAACTCAAATCGTGCGCTTAGTTTCCGTGCGGGTGACTACAAAGTATTCGGTGCATATGCCACCAGCAATATCAATGGTACAGAGTACTTCGATTTGGAAATTGGTGGCGGAGGCGGCGGAACCTCGTACAGCAACTACAGCACCTCCAGCGGATGTGTTCCGACGGGTATCGAAGAGACCGAGGTCGCAAAACCGACAGCAGTCAAAGTGATTCGCGAAGGTCGTATCGTGATCATTCGCGGTGACGAAGAATTTACCATCACCGGTGAACGTATCCGATAAATGAAGAAATTAGCAATTATATTGCTAAGTATAAGCACTCTCAGTCTTGCGATTTGCAGGGCTGAGAGTGCCGCTATCATACATAATTTCGACGAAATGAAGGTAGCGGGTACGCTGACTTTCCCCGGTGCACCCTCTGACTATTCGACAGGCGTGACCAATGAGGTCACCTATACCGGTTCTACCGGAGGCGGATTTGGTATGAGCGGAACAAAAGTGTGCATCACTTTGCCAAATAACGGTGTCATGCAGACTTCTCCCGCTATAGCGCATTTAACGCGCCTTCAATTAATCCATACCAAAGGTTCTGCGCCTAAGAATATAAAGGTGTATATCTCCACAGATAATGCCACTTGGACCGACATTTCTTCTTCGGAAGTGTGCTCGTTCGGAGATATTGATGTGGCGATGCCTACAAAGGGAGATTACTACTTAAAAGTAGTAAACAAGAGCGGCGAGAGCATAAATTTTCTGAGTTTCAGATATACCTACGATCCCTGCCATTGTCTGCGCGTAGTAAGCGAATAAATGAAGATAGCGAATGATATATTAGTTCCCGAATTGGCGCGATTGTTAGCCGAAGAGAAAGAGGTGCGTTTCACCCCTTCCGGTGTCAGTATGCGACCATTCATTGAAGGCGAACGAGACAGCGTCATTCTTGCTCCGCTTAACCGTTCTCCGAGACGCGGAGACATCCTCTTGGTACGCGCAACACAGCCCAGCGGAAACGGAACCTACGTGCTGCATCGATTGATACGAATTGAGCACAACGAGCAGGGAGAGCTCCTTGTTCTACAAGGAGACGGCAATTTGCAAGGAGAAGAGACATGCCGTCGGACGGATGTCATCGGTCGGGTTCGTCGAATAGAAGATCCCAAAGGTAGGGCAAAACTGCTCACACGAGGATTTATTTGGCATGCGTTGCTACCATTAAGACATTATTTATTAAAGATATATCGGCATACCGTTGTTCCGATTTATCGGAAGGCCGAAAAAATGAATTAGTATGAAAACAATTGAAGGTTTTAAGTTGCGTAAGTTAGGCAATGAATATATTCTGGTAGGTGAGTCGATGGCGCTCATCAATTTCAACAAGATGATCACCCTCAATGAGACAGCCGCTTTCCTTTGGAAAGAAGCCGAAGAAAAAAGCTCTTCCAATGGGGAGTTTACTGCCGCAGAATTATGCAAAGCGCTCTGCGCGGAATACGAAGTTTCGCCGGAACAAGCGATGACGGATGTCGAGGCTACAATCGCCTCTTGGCGTGAAGCCGGAGTGATTGAATAAAGGTTAGCGGTAATCGTTTATTGTTTAACGGAAAAAGTGTCCGTTTTTTAAGAAACGGCTATATATCCTTATGAATCGTGCGCGCGAGCGTGCGATTTTTTGTATATATCAAAGAAATATATTAATTTTGCGCCCGTTTTTGGATTTCCCTGTTTAGAAAAGGTACATAAATGCTTAAAAATCGATATATATTGGTCCTACTCTGTGCGCTGACGTCGTCTATTAGTGCGTGGGGCTTAACGTCTACGATCGAGCAGCTCGCATTATACAATAATTTTGATGATGATAATGTGTCGTGGACAGAAAATCATGTAACTTTCACATTTCATAGCCCAAGTTCATATCGAACGGTTCAAAATTTATATTTTCCTGATGGGGCTTCGGCTACACTTAGTTGGACTGTTGATTCTTATTATGCGATAAATGTAGAGAAAGTAACTATTCGTGTAGATCGTGCAACCTTGCCTGGTTATGTGCTAAACATAGAAGGGAAGGGAACTTCAGTTTCTGCTTCGACATTCAGTGATGGAACAACAGTGGAGTCCAATATTCTCAATTACGATGCGACAAAAAAGGTATCTATCCAATCGACAAATCTGTTGGTTTTTACAACCGTAGCGATTAAGTATATCACTATAGAATATACTATAACGCCGATTATTAATACGAAGTCAGGTTCTGTACCGGTTACTATTTGTTCGGAAGAAAAGCAGACGCTTGATTTGGAAACCTGTATTACTAATAAGCAGGGGCATTTAAACTATCATTATTCTGTTTCCGACGCCAATGCGACTATTGAAGGTACATCATTCTCTGCTACCCAGCCTGGAACGTATAAGATTCAGGTGAACGTAGACGCTAAAGACGGTTGTCATCAGGCAGCAAGTGCGAATTTTGATGTGACAGTAGAACCGGTTTCACTAACGCTAACGGCTCCTGCGGCCAGTGATATTTATTATCCGCATACTTTGGAAACCTCCGTTTTAACGGGCGGTTCAGCAACGGTCGGCGCATGTGAGGTAGAAGGAACATGGGCTTGGCAAAATCCTGCTATTGTTCCCAATTTGGGCAATGACCTGCCGTATAATGTGGTCTTTACTCCTTCCACCAATGCTTCTTGTTATACGAATTTCATAACAGTGGCTTATGTGGATGTAGTGCGCGCGCAGTACATCTACGATGGTAGCGGTGATGGCGAAGGAGACGCGGAGAATATCCAATGGGGTAAACCGGATAACTGGCAGGCAAACCAGACTCCCGATATTTACGGAGAAGTATTTATTCGTCACGATGTCACTATTACCGGAACGGTGGAGGCATATAGTGTAACGATAGAGGATAAATCGCCGGGCGAGCTGAGTAATGTGACAATCGCGCCGACGGGAAGTCTGAAGGTCGGAGCTGGAGGTATTAAGAATGCGTCTATCACGAACTTTATGTTGCAGGCGGGTACAAGCGGCGAGGAAATAGGTCAGACGGGTGCGCTGCTGATAGATCCGAGTAGTACAGAACCCATGCCGAATGCTACGGTAGAGATGTTCTCTGTTGCGTATTTTGATATGAATGAAGGGAAGCCGGATAATAACGCCGGAGCATATCAGTACGTAGGTTCGCCTATGAAGGAGGATAATGTAAAAGCGAGGGATATCTTTACCAATAGTTGGATTTATAATTGGGACGAGGCTTCTGGCGAATGGAAGAATAACCGTAGGAACCTGATCCTAAAACCGTTTGAGGGCTATTGTACTTCGCAATATTCAAACGAATTGGGTTTGAAAATCGAACATAAAGGTCAATTGGCGTCGAATGCAAACGTGGATTTGCAGCTCAGCTGTAATGGCTCTTCTGCCGAACTGCGGGGAATCAATGTCTTCGCCAATAGTTACGCGGCGCCGATAGATATTACGAAGTTTGAGTTGACGGACTTCTCGGATGGCGTAGAGGCTACGATCTATCTCTTTAATACGGGTTCTAAGAACGATATCGAGGCTCGCGAAGGACAAGCGGTAAATGTGAAAGCAAAGGGACAATTCTTGTCTATTCCGGTGAAAGCGATACCTTCAGGTTATCCGACGGTTATTCCGGCTATGCAAGGCTTCTACGTGAAAACTACCAAAGACCACAGCACAGTGACATTGAACTACGAACGCTTGGTATGGAATGCTGTATCTAAGAATACTCCTTTACACGCAAAACGAGTTTGGGAAGAGAAAAACGGTGCGCTATGTATTGCGGTAGAAGCGGATGGTTGGAAAGATCAAGTATTCTTGCTGGAGTCCGAGGGGTATGATGCAGCGTTTGAGAATGGTTACGACGCGCATAAACTGATGAGCGGTAACTTAAATATCTTTGCGCTTGAAGGCGAAGACGCCTTGGCGGTAGATGCAACGAATAGCATTGCCGGAACGAAAATAGCAGTCCGTACAGGCGCAGAGACGGCCTATACCTTGACATTCGGTGCGTTGAGCGGAGAGGCAGAGTGGTCGCTCTATGACGCGGAGACTAAGGAGACGGTAGATATAGAAGAAGGCTCGCAATATACGTTCTTTGCAGAACCGAACACGGTGCTTGCGGATCGTTTCCAAATACAAGAACGTAACGATATGCCGGCTATTACCACGGATTTGGAGTCGGTTGGTAATGACGCTAAGGCGCATAAATTTATTAAAGACGGCCGATTGTTTATCATAAAGAACGGGCTGATGTATAACGCGATGGGAATCGCAGTAGGCCGATAGTTAAAAAGTATTCATGGAGAGTCGTCGAACAATCATATTTTTCTTACTTGGAGTTTGCGCAGTGATTTGGTCGCTGTGTATCTTCTACGTAATGACGATGCCCAAGGTGGTAGAGGAGGTATATGTACGTCCGACGATGAATTACAGCTCGAGTTACAAAGGCGGTCCATCAGTATCCGTTCCTTCTTTACGTAGGCAGTCTGTGTCTTTCTCTTCGTCTCAAGTGTCCGCGCCGCAAGTAGAGATGAAGAGCACGGCGACATCGATGACTAACAGCACTATGCGAATCGCTACAACCTCTTCGGCGCGCGTGACGGTAGTGAATAGCGGCGGCATGGGAGGAGGACAAGCTTATTCTACCTCATCAGGTAATACGTCTCGAGGCATCAATTATACCACTTCTACGCTCAATATACCGCCGGTAGTGCAAGGATTTATCACTTCTGCTTCATCTGTTTCCGGTGGTCGTTCTGCAGAAGATACATACGCGGGAATACAGCAGAGATCGGGGGCAGCACATGCGAAGCAAGATTTGCTTCCTCCGGGTGTGTGTGATCAATGTCATTGGGTATGGAACGGAACCACTTGGGTTTGTACGGTTTGCGGCCATGATGTCTTAGATGGGTGTCATTGCGATGAAGACCACGGCTATTGCCGTTGTCCGATAGACGACGGCTGGGATGTATGGTTGTTTATGGCAATGCTTGCTATGGGAACTATTCTGCCTCTTCGTCGGCGAGCTCATTTATCACATTCCGCCTGACAAGAAGCATCATTTGGCAAACAATAGCCGGCAAAATGGCGACGTAATTCGGATATACCGTCGCATAGTGCAAATCTGCTATTCTGGCGATGTAATATGCCAACAGGAGGTAATAGAAACCTGCAAGTATAGCAGTAATCACGGCAAAAATAATCCGCCATCTTTCACTGAAGAAACACAAGAAACAAAGGCCTATACCTACTATCATGGCTTCTATGCAGTAATATAAACCCTTCACCGACATCGTGGCAGTAATATTGCTGATATTGGTCTTCAAATCAGTTTGCGTAACGACAAATTCCTCCTGCGTCATAGAAAAACTACGCACGTATATAATGCCTTTGTCATCCAGGAAATTACACGTTGGATGATGTAATAATACGACCGAAGCAATCAAGGCTATTGCCATGTAAGCCCACCTGCGGTGCATTGATCTTTGTTCCTTTATATTCATGATTCTTGCAATTCCGCTGCAAAATTACTGCTTTTTTTCTATATATGCAAGGGGAAAGCGATTTTTCTGCATTTTTCGACATTTAAACAGTATATTTTTTAAGATTCGGCTATACCTTATTATTAATCGTGCGCTTGCGCGCGTATAAAATTTGCGTATGTCATTTGGAAATATTAATTTTGCACTCGATTTTGGAAACTACGGCTTAGAAAATGCACATTGAATCTTAAAAATCGTACATTTGTAAAATGTAGTTTGCAAAATGGTAAAAAGTGTCGAAAGTGTCAAAGTGTCAAAAGTGTCATGCAAGTTTTTAAGGAGAGCGACACAGCGACACAGCGACACAGCGACACGGAGATAATTTGATTAGTGGGTTAGTGGATTAGTGGATTAGTGGGTTAGTGGGTTAGAGGTTTGATGTTAGGGGAAGGGATGAGTAAGAACCAACCAATAACCAAGGAATAACGAACGAATAACTAACGGTTGACAGCAAAGGGGCCCGAGAAAAGGGCTGAAAAATATAAAAAACAATAGAAATTTAAGGACAAAAAAGATATGAAAAGAATTTACTCAGTAAATAATTCTAAGGTTGTTCTCGGCTTGCTCTCAGGACTAAAGTCTAGGATTACCAGCATAAAACCAGCACTTTACCAGGTAATTACCCCGATGCTATTTGTGGCGTTTGGGCTTTTCGGCGTAAATGAGAGCGCGTGGGGAAATACGTGGACGGCGAATGTAGGTGTGGGATCCGGTAAGGGGAAGGCGGTGGCTAAGATTAATAGTGATGCATTGGTAGGCGGAGGAGTGCAGAATACATCAGCGGAAGCCACATCAACCTCGACGAAAAAGGCAACATGGTCATCTATGTTGTCTTCCACTAGAGGACACGCTATCTTTGAGGCGACTGCTGATCCCGGTTATACTTTTGATGCATGGTACACGAATACGGGATGTACGGAAAATAAGGCAACCGGTAATCCGTATAGTACTACTTCGAATAAGGGTGGAACATATACCTATTATGCTAAATTTACGCCGAATACTTATACGGTGACGTATGATGCGAATACGGGAAGTGTGTCTCCGGCATCGAAGAAGGTAACATTTGATGGTACGTATGGTAGTTTGGCGACTCCGACGAAGACAGGTTATACTTTCGCAGGATGGTACACCGCTAAGTCGGGTGGAACTCAGGTGACATCAAGTACAAAGGTAACAACGGCAAGCGATCATACTATTTATGCACACTGGACAGCGAATACGTACTATGTGGCATTTAATGGTAATGGCGCAACGAGCGGAAGTATGTCGAATCAGGCATTTACGTACGATGCTGACGCACAGGCTCTGACAGCCAACAGTTACGGACGTCAATATACGGTTTCGTATAATGCTAACGGAGGAACGACGGCTACTACGAATGCAACTAATACTACGGCGACCTATACGTTTAAGAACTGGAATAAAGAGCCCAATGGTACCGGAACGTCTTATGCGAATCAGCAAACAGTTTCTAATATTGCTACTTCCGGTACGCTTAATCTTTATGCGCAGTGGAATAGTGATTTTGTTAAGTTGCCGAATGCAACCAAAGATGGGGGTGTGTTAGACGCTTGGTATCTGGGTGATGTTAATGTTGAGGCTAATAGAGTTGGAGCGGCCGGAGAGGATTATACTCCGACGGCAAATGTGACGCTTACGGCTAAATGGATTGATAAATATACACCGGAGTTTGGCGGTAGTGACCATAGTATGAAGGTGGGCGATGCGCTGGCGAATGCATTTACCTTCAACCATACCAGTAATCCTGCTGTTCATATCTCACCTGCGGGTATCATTACGTATGATGCTACGAATAACAAGGTGACGGCGGTGGGCGCAGGAACGGCAACGATCTATTTTACGCAAGCCGGAACGAGCACTATTCTGCCCGGAGAGTCGGATCATTGGACGTTTACGGTAACGCGTGTGGCAAATACCTTGGCTTTGACTTCTACTTCGGCAAGCAAGTATGTGGAGGAGGAAGTAACGGGTATTATTACAACGAAGAATAGTGATGCAACGGTTCAGACGAGCAGTAGTGATGCTACGATTGCATATTACGATGTAAAGAATAACAAGATCGTGATCCCGAACAGCGAAGCCAAGTCGTTTACGACAAAGGAGGTAACGATTACGATTTGGCAGGCACAAACGGTGAAGTATGAAGCTTCGGGTGAGAAGGTCTTTACGCTGACTGTGAATAAGTATCCGACATCGTTTAGCGGATCGAATTATAACATGATGGTCGATGGTACACAGGTGGCGAATTACGCTTATACGAACACCTCAGCTGTGCAACCGACCGCTGATAGCAATGATGATTTCTACTATACAGTCGACGAAGTGACCTTCACCAACTCGGATAAGAATAAAGGAAATTCATTGTTGATGTTTGATCCGAGCAACAAGCAGATTACGGCTAAGAATGCGGGTACCGGAAAGATCACGCTTCGCCAGAAAGAAACGTATAAGCACACGGGCGCAACAAAGTCGTTCAATGTAGCAGTATATAAGTATAATAGTGTGTTTGCGAATGCAAATAATCTGGATGTGAAGGTTGAGGCGAATGTGACTTCGGGTTATACCTTGAGTTATGTGAAGCCGGATAACACGTATATCAGTACCGAGTCGGTGACCGCAGGAACGCCGAGTTTGAATAGCGGTGATTTCTATTACACGCTTTCACATAACGTGACGACTGCCAATACGACAGGTAGTACGGATCCGACTAAAGCGATTGAGTATATCGCAAGCACGAAGAAAGCGACAGGTAAGAATGAAGGTACCACCACAGTCCATCTATATCAGACGGAGACCTATAAGTACAAGGCTGCAGATGTAAGTTTTATTGTCACAGTAGCGAAGAATGATCCGGTATTTACTTGGAAGGCCGGACCGTACTATCACAACTCGACTGTTAACGGTATCTTCTCTTCGACGAATACCGATTTCGCGGCAACAATAGGTGAGTCCACAGATGCGTTGGTAGCAAGAGTGGACGGCAATACCTTGCACGTGCTTTCGAAAAATGGTACGGCGGACTTTACGGTAACGCAGGCTGCTAACTATAAATGGAATAGCAAAGAAGTGACCTATACGGTAACGCCGACTTCTCACTCGAACCATGTGCCGTTTACAGTTTCCGGATCGAACTATACGACATTTGTAACATCTCATTCTTCCAATTATGCATGGGATGGCTCCGGCGTTCGGTTGTGTGATGGCGGATGGAATACTAAGGATGACTACGCAGTTATTGCGTTTACGGGTATTCCTGACAAACTGACTTTTGACAAGACTTTAGAAAAGTGGGGAGCTTCGCTCCCAGGAACATACCTTTGTCAGGTATATCAAAGTGCAGACGGAACAAATTGGGGTGATGCTGTTTGGACACATAACGAACGAGTGGAGAATAAGAATGGCAATGTGGTTCAATTGGATCCTACTACGCGATATATCAAATTTGCTTATCATGGAACGGTTTATTGTAACTACAAAAATATAAACGTAACTGAGTTGAAACGTTTCAATGGCTACCCGACGACTTTAGATTTCGGCGCATGGGATATCAATGAAACGAGTGAGGCACAGACCTTTAATTTCAATTATGCGAATGCGGGACATCATGTGACGCTGAGTGTAGATGATGACCACTTCACGGTTTCTCCGAGTGTCATTACAAATGTCGGTGGTGAAAAAGTAGGAAAAGAAGTTATCACGGTTAGTTATAAAACGACCGAGATTCACAAGAATACTAACGCCAAACTGACCATCTCGGATGAGTTAGGTCATAGTGCAACCGTCACGCTGAAAGGCGAGACGCGTAAACTGACTCCGACCGTGACATGGATTCCGGATGAGACCACCTTCAACGTGGATGATGTGTTATCCGCAGTCAATGCCAACGAGCTTGACGTGACGCTGTCGGTAGAAGCTGAAGATGCCTCATACATCGAGTGTAGCGGTAATGCCGCCGTTATGTTAGCATCTAAGTCCGGCACAGTAACGGTAACGGCTCACGTAACAGGTAATGGCATCTATGCCGACGCAGACATCACGAAGGAGATTACCATTACCAACAAGACGAAGCAATATATCACCTGGGAGCAAGATTTCTCGCGCCTGAAGATCAATGACGCAACGAAATCCATCACGCTGAATGCTACTTCTTCCAGCGGTCTTCCTGTGACATATGAATTGCAAGGCGACAAGACAGGCGTGAGTCTGACACAAAACGGCAATACATGGACATTAACCTATTCCGCCACAGAATGTAAAAATACCACAATTGTGGCAAAGCAAGCCGGTAATGATGAGTATGCGCCAGCATCCAAAGTCACGCTCTCCGTGAAGGTCATCGACCCAACCAAAGAGTGTGACGGACTCGTTGCGCCTCTCTCTGATAAGGAGTTAAGAAATACATCATTTACTGTTAATGTTGATATTCCGCAAGAGGTGACGATTCAAGTAAAGCGCTCAAATACGGATTGGTATGCTACTTACACGCAGGGATTTGATGTAGAGTTCTATAGTGGTGTTAACGGAACTGGCAATAAGATTGGTGATACCCATTCACGTACGGCAAATCAGATTAATCCTACCAGCACGATTGAGGTGGGGAACCTGGATCGTAATATTAAGTCAATTAAATTGATCTCCCATTCATTGTTGTATAGTTATACGGTTACCAACTTAACCTATAAGCAGCATAGATATTGTGAACTTTCAACCAATGCCTTGAGTTTCGAGACATCCCCGAATACAGTCACTTCGGCCAAGACGTTCGACGTGAACCATGCTAACTATCCGATTTCGTTGGAGTGCAACAACAGCAAATTCAGCTTCTCTCCGGAATACTTCGGTGACTGTTTAGTGCATGGAAAACAAAAGGTATCCGTTACGTATACTGCGGGTCCGGATGAGGGAACCGACAACGGTATTCTCTATATCAAGGACAATACCGGTAAGACATTAGGAACAGTGACTTTGTCGGTGTCTATCACGCAAGTGGATCAGAGCATTAAATCACACAATATCCAGCAAGCTTACAAGACGACGGACTTGGTAACGCTGACCGCAGAAACGAACTCCGGCTTGTCGGACTTTACTTTTACGGCAACGCCATCCGACATTGTTACAGTAAACGGCAATGAGTTGACTTTCTCTAAATCGGGAACAATATCAGTTACTGTTTCCGAACCGGGAAGCAACGTCTATAGACCGACTTCGACTACTGTTAATAATATCGTTGTAAGCAAAGATGAACCATATATAGCTACTGCTCCGACGGGTGCACCGCTTGCATATCAACAAACCTTGCAGCAGAGTATATTGAATGGAGGTGCGGCGGAAGTTACTTTCCGCGGAATAGCCCATACTGCCGTTGAGGGTACGTTCGCGTGGACGAATCCTTTGCAGCAAATAGCAGAGAACACAGGTGTGCATAACTACTCTGTGACATTCACTCCGACCAACAGCGCAATGTACACGACCAAAACGTTTACTATTCCTATTAATATATCGCGCGCTGCGCAGTCGATATTGATGAATGACGGTGAAGTAAAGGTAGCGGTAGAGGGTCTGGATGCAGGTAGTGAAGATGCGTTCCTTGATCTGGATGACCTCATTAATTGGCAAACTTCTCACGTCGTAAATGACGTAGAGCGTACAGGTAGTGTAAGTTATGAAGTAATCAGCGCCAACAAGGAGGCAGCCACCATCGCCGTAGGAAATATATTCTCGGCTACGCAAACAGGCGAATATACGATTCGTGCGACGAAGGCACAAACCGACTATTATGCTGAGGCTACGGCAGACTTCACGGTAACGGTAGGTAAGCGTGCCAACACGTTGGTCGTTTCCGGAACGGCGTTTGAGCGTTTTGTGGACGAAGAAGTAACGGCAGTCCGTTCGGTACAGAACAGTGACGCGCAAGTGCAGACGAGCAGTACGTCCCCGACGATAGCTTACTACGATGTAGATAACAACAAGATCGTTATTCCGAACAGCGAAAGCGAAGAGCAGATGTTCGGAAACCAGAAGACAGTGACGATCAAGATTTGGCAGGATGCTACGGATCGTTTTGAGGCTTCGGGTGAGAAGACGATTACGCTGACGGTTAAGAAATATATAACCGCGATTACCGGAACAGATCAATTGTTGAAGGTAAACGGCACTAAGACGGCTGATTATGCATTTGCCAATACGGTAACATCGAAGCCGAGCAGTAACTTGACGGATGATTTCTACTATACGATCGATGAACCGAATTATGAGAATGCCGCGTTGAATAATGGTGAAGGTTTGATTACGTTTAACCCGAACACGAATGTGATTAGCGGACTCAATGCCGGCACGACGAAGATCACATTCTACCACAAGGAAACGCGTAAATATACGGGCACTTCGCTGATTTGCAATATCGCTGTAGAGAAAAAGGCAAATGTGATTGCCAACTCATGGAATGTATGGCAGAAGGAGATGAATGAGAGCGAGTCGGCAAACGTATCGTTCAGTTCGACCCGTGGCGATTATGCGAATAGTCCGATTGTTATTGAACGTGTGTATGGTGAGGAGGTAGCTGCTATGAGTGGTGATGCATCAGGCGCTACTATCACGACCAATACGACGGAGGGATATGCGATCTGGCACTTGTCGCAGGTAGAGAACTATGAGTATTATGCTGCTGAGGCAGACCTTATGGTGACAGTAGGTGTACCGGCTCCTCCGACATGTTATGTTTATGAGGATAATACCGAACACGTGTTCGAGACGGCTATTACAGATGCAGAGGGTCACTTTGAGACGCCGATAACGATTAGTACGCCGATTGATAAGATCTGGTATTCAGCTAAAAAGAGTAGTTGGGGTTATAATTATTTTGTCGTACAGTATTCAACGGATAACGGAAAAACCTGGAGTGCAGTTAGTTCTCCGGATTTGGGAGACGAATATACCGATTATTCGGCATCTTTCCCGACAATGACCGGCAATAAGAAAATTACTCATGTACGTTTCGGTGCCAAGACAGGTGGTACTCTCAAGAAGTGGTACAAGAATGTGAAGATTTCTCGTAAGTCGTATTTCAACATTCAAGATGCAGAGCTAAAAAATATCTCAAGTTTACCGACGATGATGTGTACGATTGATGAGACTTCTACGGCTACGGCTAAGTTCTATATTGATTACAGTACATGTGCAGAGGAGATCACTTTGCAGTCGAGTAATCCGGAGCATTTCACGGTTAGTCGTACGAAGATAGATATAGTTCCGAATAGTGATAATGTCAATTCAGCCAAAGAGGAGATTACTGTGACGTACAACAGTGCGGAACTAGGTACGCACAATGCGGTGATCACTATTCGTACGGAATACCAGACGCGTGCGTTGTCGGTAAGCGGTGAGACGACCAAACGTACACCGACCTTGACGTGGCAGGAGGGATACCAAAATAGTCCGCTGACCTTGCCGATTGGATTGACCGTGAGTGGAACTAACCCGGCAGCGGTATCTACGAGCACAGCTGCTGTGATGTATGAATCGAGCAACGAGAGTGTGATTGAGATAACTGATAATGGATATGGTTTCCGTGTTATTGGTCTTGGTTCGGCTACGCTGACGGCTATTGTTCCAGCGAATGACAAATGGAAATCGGTAAGCGACACGCGTGTAATCCATGCGACGGAAAAGACCGTACAAGAGATTGTTTGGGATCAGAGTTTCCCGCGCTTTATGGAACTAAATAGTATGATTGATTTGGACGCGAAAGTATATCTTCGTCAACTTTCCACGAATACGTTGACGTATAGCGCAGAGCGTACGTCGAACATCATCTACTCTTGTCCGGTAAATAATGTAGTTGCGATTAACGGAAACAAGATGACCATTTTGGATTATGGCGAGGTGAAAGTAACGGCTACGGTAAACGGCAATGCAGATTACGAAGCGTCTGTTCCTGTAACCATCTTAATCAATGTGCGCCAACCGTCGGAAGGTTGTGAGACACCTCTGGTAATCAATCGCACGGATATTATCGATATGTTTGAGGTGAATGTGGACTTCTCGAATTATGCTAATCTAACCACACAAGAAATGATTTCCGACGAAATAGCGATAGAGTCTGCACAAGGCAAACCGGATAAGTTGTCGTTTAGCTACGGAGGAGAGGAATTCGCATTGGGTCTCATTAAGTACTTCGGCGGCTTTATCAAGTTTGAGCAATATGTCAATTCAGAATGGAGAGAAGTGGCTAATTCACGTGTTGAGACTGAGAAGAATGCATGGAATACTTTGTCGAACTTGCAGTTGGAAGAGAATGCTACAGCCTTACGTATCATTCGTGAGACAGGTGCAACCGGACACCACAAAATTAAAGATCTCCAAGTGACTCGTAAGCAATATTTACGTGCTACAACGCAGGAGGTGATTAATTTGGGTGAGTTAAAGAAAGGACAAACGAAGAATATGACGATTGGCTTCGAGTACTCGGATATCAAGGGTGATTTGACTGCACGTACAATCAATGAGACTACCGGAGTGACGATTGCTAACAATGGCGCGATTGATTTAGATTGCGGTAGCTTCGGTCATTATGACTTACCGATCACGTTCACTCCGGATCAAGTAGGCGAATGGGATGGCACGGTTGAGATATATGACCCGCTTACCAATTTAAGTATTACGATTGCGCTTACCGCGACCGTTGCTGATAACGAAGAATTCATTTTTAATAAAGAAGGTGATTGGAATGAAGGCGGAAACTGGACTACTAACCAAGTTCCGACCGATGCGAATGTGACTATAGCTCAGAATACGACCATCAATTCGGATGCAAGTGAGAAGAGTATAACGATCAATGAAGGAGTCACAGTAACCGTAGCGAGCGGCGTAACACTGCGAATAGGTAACGGGAGTCCGAAGAGTCAGACCGCGTATGGTAATCTGTATGTGGAAGACGGCGGTAAAATTATTGTGGAAGAAGGTGGTAAGTTGAATGTCAATAACTTCACTTTAGAGGCTTCGATAGGCGGCAATGGAATACCTGCTTCGTCAGGACAAGTGAGTGGAGAGGGTGAGCTGAACGTGAATGGAGAAGAGGTATATTTCCAGATTTCCTTTGATCCGAGCGGTGCTATCTCGTATGGTTGGTATGACTTTACAGTGCCGTTTGAGGTAGATGTACTGAATGGCGTATTTGACAAGAATGGTAACAAGTTGACATATAATGTGGATTATGCGGTTATGGAGTTCAGTGAGGAAAGACGCGCGACGAAAACCGGAAGACCGTGGGTATGGTTCAGAGGAACCATGCAACCCAGTAAGTTATATACCATCACGCTGGATGATGAAAAGAATTGGAATACGTTCCTCTTTAAGAAAAAAGCCGAATCGGACGTGCTGGGGAGTAATTCTTATGCTGCAGCCTATTCGAATAGCGGCGAAACGACGGATCGAGGATGGAATGGTCTGGGCAACGGAACACTGCATTATTGTCAATTGAATAACCTACCTGCGCAAACGAAAATTCAAGTAAACGATAATGTCAATAAATGCTATGTGCAAAGGGATGCAGCGGACTATACCTATGCAGTAGGAACGGCATTCTTTGTCCAAGTGCCGGAAGAGCAGAATGTAGATCTTACCGCAGTGAGCGAGACACGTGACTTCTTGGCTCCGAGACGTTATGGAAAAACAACGGATGAGTTCCGCTTGGCATTGACGGCGGAGGATGCAGCACATGCAGCTGATCATCTTTGGGTTTCCGCAAGCGAGGAGGCTACCGGAGAATATGTTATCGGCCATGATCTGCTCAAAATGGGTACCCCGACGCAAGCTAAAATTGCGCAGATGTGGACGACTAACAATGGCTTAACACTCTGCGATATAGAGATGCCGTTTGTTAATGAGCAGGCAAGTTGTGTGCTTGGATTGTTCGCGCCGAAGGCAGGTTTGTATGAGTTGGCTATCGATGCTGCACCGGAGGATGCAGATCTCTATCTGACCTATAACGGTGAAGTTATATGGGATTTGACGGCAAGTCCTTACGTATTTGATCTCGCGAAGGGAACTACCGAAGGTTATGGTTTGCGTATAGCTGCTCATGCCCCGCAAATCGCTACCGGTGTGGATGAAACGAACGCAGATAGTAAGTCTATTCGCAAAGTGGTCATTAACGACAAGATATATCTCATTACTCCGGAAGGTAAGATGTACGATATCGTCGGAAAGAGTGTAAAATTTTAAGATAAATTTGCACAATTCAAAAAAAAGCAGTACCTTTGCGCGACTTTTTTGAGCGAAATGAAGAAAATCTATCACATACCGACTATTGAGATTATCGTCATGAGAGGATTGAATCCCATGATGGCTCTGGACGTTAGCAAGGATTGGTCCCCTGCCCCTGAGCGTCGTGTTTCAAGTGGACCGGGGGATCTACCGTACTAAATTACTTTAGTCCTTTCGCCCAGCGGCGAAGATAGATAATCCACTCTGTTGCATTCGTAGCAACGGGGTGGTTTTCTTTTGTAGCGCCGCAACAGGTGAGGTAGAAGTGTGCTGTTGCACACATTTGTGATTGGTGATTGGAAATTTGTGATTTAAGGAGGCAGAGGTTGTTCTGCTTGTCGTGGACAAGGGCGCCGGCATAGGCTTTGGGAATAAAGACCGCGAGGCCGACCGTTTCTTTGGCGTATTTGGCGCTGTCGTTCACGGGCCAGTCGGTGCCCCAGGAAGCGAGAAGAATGCCGTTGGGCAATTGAAAGTTGAAAGTTGAAAGTTGAAAGGAATCTCCTTTGGCAGGGATTGTTTGAACGCCGGTACAGAGGCCTTCTACCGCTTCGCTGAGGCTGACATCGCAGCGCATATCGCGATGTCCGGCACAAAGAGTGTATTGGACAGACATGTCCAATAGTTGAGTGTTGAGTGTTGAGTGTTGAGAGAAGTCGTTTAGTGGATAGTTATTAAGTGGTATTTCCCATCCTTTTACGGCGACCTCTATGGTCGCTTTATTATGGGACTGCGAGACGATGCGCTGGGAGCGTTCATTGATGGGTTCAATATGCACCATCTTTTGGCCGTTCCAGTACTTGACTGATCCGACGCCTACTGTGCCCGAGACACGGAGAATATCATCGCCGTACCCTGCGGCGAGCAGGCTGTCGTTGGGATACCAATGACTTGTTGCCAATTCGAGTTGCGGCGTGCGCTTGCAATAGGGATCAATGGTCTGCTTCTTGTCGAAATAGATACGATAGGCCATATGATCGGACTCCACGGCTACACCATGATGATGCAGCTGATGATAAGTGTCGCCTTTGCCTACGTAGTTGGGCTGAATCGAATCCGTCCACTCCGTAATAGGATAGCAGTGCCGCGTCTTTCCTTCGGCATGAATGACGGTATAGCCCGCGCGGGTAGAATCTGCCGGCGTGCCGATACGCCAGAAAGAGGTAGCTACCCGCGGAGAACAAGCCGCGAGCAGCATGCCTATAGCCGGAATACCGATATACCGATATGCCGATATACCGACCGATTTAATTGATCTGAACATTCTCCACCGACGGAGCGAGTTGGAAGGCTTCGCCCATAGCGGGCTTGATATCCACGTTCTCGATGATGAGGCCGTTCGTCTGGCGGAAGAGTGCGCCTTCGGTCGCGCTAATGGCGATGTTGCGAAGGGTGACATTCTGAATCTTCATCTCCGGCAGACCGTTGAAATAGATGGCGCGTTTGATATTCGCGCCTTTGACATTCTCAATGACGATATTCTTGAAGGCCGGTGTCTCTTCGCTAACGGCCGGAGCTTCGGCGTTCATGCGTGCGGCGAGTTCTTCTTCGGTCTCTTCGCCTGCGCCTTTACCGCCGTAGAAGAGGTCAAAGAGCAGTCCTTCGTTCGGGATATTGACCATGTTGACGCCGTTGATGTAGATATTCTCTACCACGCCGCCGCGACCGCGCGTCGATTTGAAGCGCAGGCCGACGTCTGTACCGATATAGAGGTTGTTGCTCACCTGCACATTCTTGATGCCGCCGGACATCTCCGAGCCGCAGACAAAGCCTCCGTGACCGTGATAAACGACGCAGTCATCGACTACTACGTTCTCCGTCGGGATACCGCGATCGCGACCGGGTTTGTCCTTGCCGGACTTCATACAGATCGCATCGTCGCCTACATCGAAGGAGCAATGACTGATCACCACGTTCTTGCAACTCTCTACGTCCACGCCGTCGCCGTTCTGGCTGTACCAGGGGTTGCGGACATTGAGGTTGTTGAGGATGAGGTTCTCGCAGCACATAGGGTGGAGGTTCCACGCCGGGCTATTCTCGAAGGTCACGCCCTCAAGGAGGATATTTTTACAGCCTACGAAATGCAGCAGAACCGGACGCAGGAAGGATTTGACAACTTGCCAGAGGCTGTCGTCGGTGATGACGGGTACGTTCTGGTCGAGGCAATAACTCTGCGCGAGCAGCGAAGCGCTGTCCGGATACCAGATATCGTTGGCTACGATGCCGCCTTTCTCCTTGAGATGTTTCTTCCATTGTCCCGGCGCCATCTTGGATTTCTTGAGCGGTCGCCACCAATCGCCGTTGCCGTTGAAGGTACCATAACCGGTGATGGCGATGTTCTCTGCGTCGAGCGCATTGAGCGGCGAGGTGCAACGCTTGGTAGGAATACCTTCGAACCACTCGTCGTAGATCTCGTACAGGTCGAGGTCATGCGAGAAGATGATGACACTGTTGCGCTCAGTGAACAGACGCACGTTGGACTTGAGCGTGATTGGTCCCGTGAGATAGATACCTTCAGGGATGATGACTGTTCCACCACCGGCTGCGGTGCACTCGTCGATGGCCGTCTGGATGGCTTCTGTGGCCAAGGCGACACCCATAGGATCAGCGCCGTAGTTCAAGATGTTGAACGTGCGGTTGGGGAACGAAGGTACTTTTACTTTCGGCATGTCAAAGCAAGCGGCTTTGGTCAAACGGTTGATCTCGCTTTGCTTCGTCGTTTGGAACTGCAGTGCGTTGGTGCACGCGCTTAAGAGTGCTGCTGCGAGCAGCAAGAGAGTCATTTTTCTCATATGAATAGATTTTTAGGATATTTGATTTCTACTAAGGACAAGCCCTCTGCGGGTGCGGAGTGACCGGCTTTGCAACGATCTTTCGCGGCGATGATATCGGCCAGTTGGGCTTGCGTCATCTTTCCTCGACCGATCTCGAAGAGGGTACCAACCACCGCGCGCACCATGTTCCGAAGGAACCGATCGGCCGTAATGACAAAATACGCTTCGTATTCGTTCTCTACCACCCACCGCGCTTCGCGCACATCGCATAGCGTGGTCTTGACGTCGGTGTGCACGCGGCAGAAAGAAGCGAAGTCCTGTTTGCCTAAAAGGATCTTAGCAGCCTCGTTCATCGCCTCAAAGTCGAGTCCCTCTTTAACGCGCGTACGTGTTTGGCAGGTAAATGGATCCTTGCGCATGGTGATGCGGTAATGATAGGTTCGCTCAAAGGCATCGAAGCGTGCGTGTGCCTCGTCAATCACGCGCTGCAGGTCGCGAATAGCAATCGAGTCGGGCAGTAAGTTGTTGAGCCTTGCCGCGAAGTTCGCCGGAACGGCTTTCTCCACATCGAAATGCGCTACCATCTTATCGGCGTGCACCCCGGCGTCTGTTCGACCCGCGAAGGTCAAAGCCACCGGTGTACGCAGGATGGTGGCAAAGGCTTGCTCCATCTCTGCCTGCACCGTGTTTCCATTCGGTTGCGTTTGCGAACCATGGAAATCCGTTCCGCGATATGTGAAGGTGATAAAGTAACGCATTGTAATGTTGAGTGTTGAGTGTTTAGTGTTTAATGAGATGTTTGATTTGCTCCCTTATTTCTGGAGAAAGCCCTGCTTTGTATGCAATCAAGGCTCCGCCGCCTAAGAGCACAAGGCTGCGAACGATGCTGTCTGCCCAGATATTCAGAGCCGGCAAGTACGTCTGCCAAGCCCAGTTGAGAGCAAAGATAGCAAGGAGCAGCAATAAGATGAACCACCACCGTCTATCCACCACATGTACGCGGCAGAGTGGTACAACGGTAGCGATGATAAGCAGGTAATACAGTCCGTACGAAACGACATTACTGATCGCGGCGCCGTCCATGCCCCACAGCGGTACCAAGTAGTTATTCAGTACCAGTGCGCTGACGGTTAGGATGAGCGAGAGGATCAGACTCAGCGCGTAGAAACGCGAGTAGTTAAGCGTCGAAAGACAAATAGAGAATGTAGCCAAAACCAATTGACTGACACCCAAGATGAGCACCACATATTTGGCGGGTGCATAGATCTCGCCGTTCGGCAAAATATGGAAGATAAGGTCGATATTGATCCAAATCAACAGTAAGATAAATCCGCCAATCAGTAGCAGGTTTCGCGTCACCTGTTGGATGAGTTTGGAGCCTTCTTCGCGGTTCTGCTCCTTGATAGCGCGCGCTAATTGTGGCGAAGCGATCGCTGTGACCGAACGATACGGCACACTGACCATCACCGCCATGTAGGTCGCGATGGCAAACACACCCGTGCTGTCCAGCCCCATCTTCGCTGTCACAAAGAATGACGAGAGGGTGGGAGCTAAGGTGGTCGTCGCCGCCGAGACGATGAGGAATCCGGTGTAAACGAGGTAACGCCGCACGAGCGGAGTGTTCGCACGCAAGAAGTTCCAATCGGGCCGCAAACTGATACGCCTAAGCGAGAAAAAGTAGCAGAGGTTGATCAATGCCGCGAGGGCGTAGTTGACGCAAAGGCCAATGACCAATCCATCCAGCGAGAGTACCTCGAAGGCATAGAGCAGATAGATCACCAGCAGGCCAACGCGAACGAAGAGTTCGCGCACCGCACGCGGCACAACGATATGCATCAGTACGTTACAAGTCGTCTCGCAGATCGACTGATACAAGATGAAGAAGGCCAATGGAAGTACGAAATAGTAGTACTCCACGAAGAGCGGGGACTTGTCGCCGAACCATGCACCCAGCGGAACACGGCATACCCAGTAGATGAGGGCGAAGAGTACAAATCCGATAAACGGAACAACCAGCGCCCAGAAGAAGAATCCGTGGTCCTCTTCGTCATCGTGAAAATAGGGATAGAAACGAATGACACTGCTGTTCGTTCCTAACTGCGCGAGGCCCACAAAGAGTACGGCTGCATCGATAAGCACCCGTGCCAACCCGATTTCCTCGGTAGTGAGGAAACGGGTTAACACGAAGAACGTGGTGACAATGCCTACGGCAATGCCTAAATAGGTAACGATCGTACCACGTATGGATTGCTTAGCGATGACGCCCATAAACGTTTGACGTTTACTTGATTTCTAACAGTTCAACCGTGAAGATGAGGGTAGCGTACGGAGGAATAGATGCACCTGCGCCGCGCTCGCCGTAACCCAAGTTGTACGGGATGTACAGTTTGTATTTCGAACCAACCGGCATCAGTTGCAGACCTTCGGTCCAACCCTTGATGACGCCGTTGAGCGGGAACTCGATCGGTTCGCCGCGTTGGTAACTGCTGTCGAAAACAGTACCATCGATGAGGGTTCCCTCATAGTGCACCTTAACGGTCTGCTCTGCCGTCGGTTTTTTACCTTTACCTTGTACGAGTACTTCGTACTGCAAACCGCTTTCGGTCGTCTGTACACCGTCGCGGAGCGCGTTCTCTTGCAGGAATTTCTCGCCTTCTGCTTTGGTCTCGCCGTATTTGAGACGCGAAACGGCTGCTTCTACATACGCGCCGGCAGACTGCATGTCGAATTGCTCGGTGTAGTTGTACAGACCGTTGATGAAACCCTGCTTGATGAGGTCGTAGTTGGTCTCCAAACCTTGGATTCCCAGCAGACCGACGGGTTCTTGTTCGCGGATCGCTTTGCCGACATTCTTACCCATCGCTACGATTTGCGGATTGCGTACGTTCTCTTTTAAGCCAATATTGATGTTGTCAATAAATTCCTCGGTCTGTTTGCCATCCTCGTCGTCTGCCAAGAGGTATAACTTGATCTGCGAACCATTGAGCAAACCGAAGGCAAAGTTGAGCGAGTCGTTATATGAATTCAGTTCAACGGTCTTTACTTTGAACGGACATTTGCCGGTGATAGCTTTGTCAGCCGTGCCTTCTGTCTGTTGCTGGTAAGCGCTCATGAAGAAAGCTTGTGCCTCGTCGGGGTTCATCACGGTGGAGTCACCATGTAGACCATTTACCAAACCCTGAAGGAGCAGTTTCTCATTTACCGTCCATGCGGAATTCTCTGCCAAACCGGTTTTCTCGAAAGACTTGAGGGAAGTACCGAATTGACGACCTGCCTGTGCGATATCACTCAGCTCCTCTTCTTTGTCCAGATATGCGGACTCGAGCGCATCGATAAACTCAGCTACTGCTTCGTCGCTGCTGTCGTTAGCCAGGTAATACATCTTGATTTGCAAACCGTTCAGCAGACCTACGGCATAGTTGATCGAGTCGGTCTCGTTGGTGAGGGTTGCATCTTTCGCTTTGTAACTGTTGCCGCAGGAAACCATTGCCAATACGGCAAACAAAAAGATTGACATCTTTTTCATTTTTGATCTGTAATTTTTGATTTGTTATTTATTATTCAATTCCTAAAAGTTCTACAGTAAAGATCAGGGCTGCGTAGGGCGGGATGGAAGCACCGGCACCGCGCTCGCCGTAAGCCAGCTGATACGGGATGAAGAATTTGTACTTCGAGCCGACCGACATCAGTTGCAGACCTTCGGTCCAACCCTTGATGACACCGTTGAGCGGGAAAGAGATCGACTCGCCGCGTTTGTAACTGCTGTCGAAAACGGTTCCATCGATGAGCGTACCTTCGTAGTGCACTTTGACGGTGTCGGTTGCTTTCGGTTTCTGACCGAGTGTAGCTTCCAGAACCTCGTACTGCAAACCGCTCTCGGTGGTCTTGACACCTTCGCGTTTTGCATTCTCCGCGAGGAACTTCTCTCCTGCGGCCTTGGCTTCTCCGGACACCTTCATCACATACTCGATGCCCGCTTTGAACTCATCATAATTGAGTTCTTTCTCTCCGTACTGCATCAAGTACTGCGCAACGGAGGTACCTAATTGAAAAGATAAACTGTTTTGATCCATAATTATTGTTGTTTATTTAATATTGCTGCATAGCGGCTGAGGTATTTGCCGAGGATGTCGAACTCGAGGTTCACCACAGTGCCTACCTCAATATATTTGAAATTGGTGTTCTCGTGTGTATACGGGATGATACATACGGACACATAGCCTTTGTCGCCCTTCACGTCGGGTTCGCACACCGTCAGGCTCACGCCGTTGATGCTGACCGAACCTTTGTCCACGCAGAAATAACCGCGTTCGATCATCTCGCGGGTACTATCATATTCGAAGCGGTAGTACCAACTGCCGTCGGTCTCTTTGGCCTCGATACAGCGTGCTACCTGATCGACGTGACCTTGTACGATATGTCCGTCCAAGCGGTTGCCCATCAGCATCGAGCGCTCTACGTTGACGAAGTCACCGACCTTCAGCAGATCGAGGTTCGTCAGACGCAGCGTCTCTTGCATCGCCGTCACGGTATAGAGGTCACCTTCGATCTTCACCACCGTCAGGCACACGCCGTTATGAGCGATCGACTGATCGATGCTCAGCGGTTCGCCGAAGGGATTGCGCAGCGTGAAATGTTTATTGGTTTGCTCGGTCTCAATCTTTACGACCTGAGCCATGGTTTCTACGATTCCTGAGAACATCTTGTATAGGAAAATCTTTACGGGTTAATACAAATAAATACAGGCCGATCAGTACAGTGCCGATAGCCATGAGGATCCATGTGTTATGGATGTAATAGAGGCGCAACGCATAATAGACGGCAAGCAGACCGATGGTCAAAACCGTATATTGACCGATACGTTTGAGATCGTACGGGATAGGTGCTTTCTTCTGACCGATGACGTAGGAGAGCAACATGATCACGAAGTAACAAACGAGACTGCTGCCGCAACTTGCCCAGTACCCGATACGCGGTACACCGACGATCTGCAGCACGAGCGTGATAACCAAACCGATCAGCGAGAAATATGCACCCCATTTCGTTTCATCGGTTAACTTGTACCAGAAACTGAGGTTGAAATAGACGCCTTGGAAGACGTACGTCCATAGTACGACCGGCACGATCTTCAGTCCCTCCCAATAGGCGCTGGAGATGATATACCGGAAGATATCCAGGTAGAAGATCACGCCCAGCAGGATGAGGTACGAGAAGATGATGTAGTACTTCATCGCGTCGGCGTAGGCTTCGACGGACTTGCGGTCTTTATGCTTGGCGAACACGAAGGGCTCGTAGGCATAGCGGAAGGCCTGCGTGAACATCATCATCACCATCGCCACCTTGAAGCACGCACCGTAGATACCCAACTGTGCCTCGGCGTCGTCGTACGGATAGAGGTACGGGAAGAGTATTCGGTCGAGCGTCTGATTCATGATGCCGGCTACGCCGAGAACGAGTAGCGGCAAGGAATAACGCAGCATCTCTTTGAGTGCCACACCGTCAAAACGACCACCTTTAGGTAGGGTAAAGGGGAGCAGACAGAGCGTCTGAATGGTAGTGGCCAGCAGGTTGCTCAGGAATACATAGAACACATCGTTCTTGCCGAGAATGACCAAGAAGAGAATGTTAAAACCGATGTTGAGCAACACAAACAGCAGTTTGAGTGCCGCAAAGAGAATCGGTCGTTTCTGGTTTCGCAGGTACGCAAACGGGATAGACGCAAAGGCATCGACGGCCACCGTCACAAACATCATCGCCACAAACTCCGCATGGTCGGCATAACCCAAGGCACTGGCCAGCGGATGTTGGAAGATCAGCACCAGCAATGAGAACAAAGCACTCGTGCTGAAGAGCGTCCAATAGGCTGTCTTATACACGCTGTTCGCGTCATAGTCTTCCCGGTTGGCGAAACGGAAGAAACCCGTCTCCATGCCATAGGTGAGCAGCACCAGCAAGAGTGCCGTCCAGGCGTATAAGTTCGTGACAATACCGTAGTCACTCGTTCGCGCCAGCACGTAGGTGTACAGCGGAACGAGCAGGTAGTTGAGGAACTTACCGATGATCGAACTCAACCCGTAGATGGCGGTGTCCTTCGCCAAGGATTTCATCTCACTCATCCTCTTTCCCTTTCACACAAATAACAATCTCGCCTTTCGGCGGGGTGGTTTTGAAATGTTGAATCAGTTCGGCGAGTGTGCCGCGCACCGTCTCTTCATGCACCTTGCTGATCTCGCGTGTCACACTGGCTTTTCGCTCTTCGCCGCACACTGCCGCTAACTGCTCCAGGGTCTTCACGAGGCGGAAAGGCGACTCATAGATGATGAAGGTCTCATCCAGAGCCGCCAAGTACTGCAAGCGTGTCTGCCGTCCTTTCTTCTGCGGCAGGAAGCCTTCGAAATAGAAGTGGTTGTTCGGCAGTCCGCTATCCACCAATGCCGGCACAAAAGCCGTCGCACCGGGCAGACACTGGATCTCCATATCCGCTTCGGAAGCCGCGCGCACCAGGAAGAAACCGGGGTCGCTGATGGCAGGAGTACCGGCATCGGAAATCAACGCGATGTTCGCGCCGGCCTTCAGCCGCTCCACGATATCCGCACTCGTCTCGTGCTCGTTGAACTTATGATGACTCTTGAGCGGTGTGTGGATATCAAAATGCTGCAAAAGTACGCCGCTCGTGCGGGTGTCTTCTGCCAAGATCAGGTCCACGGACTTCAGCGTCTCAATAGCCCGAAACGTCATGTCCTGCAAGTTGCCTACCGGTGTCGGAACGATGTATAACATTAGCCGAAACGTCTGTGAAGAGTTACGATAAACTGCTGATAGGTGCTACTCTCGGTGTCCCATCCGAAGCGGTTGATATACGCCACCGCCTCGTCGAACGAACCCAATTCGTTCAGTTCGGTGAGGGTGCGCTGCATCAGTTCGGCATTCTGACCGAACAGCTCACGTTGGTACAGGAAACGGTCGCCTAACGAGATAGCCTGACGGATATCGTCCACCGCCTTACCATACACAGCCGCCTTCGGCGAAACTGCCTCTTCCTTCACGGGCGCAGGAGCGGGGGCAGGTTGCGGTTCCTCTTTTGCAGGCTCTGCCGGAGTCTCCGGAACTTCCGGAATTTCCGGTTCCTTAATAACCTCTACCGGTTTTTCTACTACCACTTCTTTGACCACCTCTTTCTCAATCACCTGCGGCTCAGGGAGCGGGCGGCTCTTGAGTTCGTCCATCTCCGCCTCGAGGGTCGCCAGTCGGGCTTCCAACGTGGCGATACGTTCCTCGAGCGATTCGAAATATTTGATTAATTCGTTCATTATTTTGTTGCGTCTTCCAATTTATTCATCATTGCGAACATAAAGATAGCGGCAATGAGGCATACACCGATAAATACACTCCATACAAGCCACAAAGGCAAGTTGCCCCAGAGGAAGCCACCGACAGAAACCAAGAAGTTACCGAGTGCGGTAGCTACGAACCAGCCACCCATCATCATACCTTTGTACTGCGGAGGAGCTACCTTGCTGACGAACGAGATACCCATCGGCGAGAGCAATAACTCACCGAAAGTAAGAACCAGATAGGTGCCGATCAGTACATTCGCGTTCACCATCAACGGATTCTCACCTGCTTCCAAAGCAGCCTCTTGTGCGTTCGGCGTCAACAGACCTACCGAACAGAAAGCCATTACCGCATAAGCGGCAGCAGCCACCAACATACCATACGCAATCTTACGCGGAGCGCTCGGTTCTTTACCTTTCTTTGCCAACGCGCCGAAGATAGCCATGCTCACCGGAGTCAAAGCAACTACATAGAACGGGTTGAACTGTTGGAAAATCGGCGCAGAGATATGTAATTCTGCAGGATGATGCGCATATTGCAAAGCCAAAATGCCGGCAATAGCGGCGGTGACAACACCCCAGATAGTTTTTGACTTCGCAGAACCTTCGCCAAAGATACCGAACAAACCATACACGCCGATAGCTACCAGCACGAGGTTCCAGATATTAAAGGCCATCGTCTGGGTACCGGTGATAATCGGATTCACAAACTTATCGGCGAAATAGGTCAGCGTCAGACCATTCTGGTGGAAGGCCATCCAGAAGAAGATCACTACTGCAAATACCAGACACAGCGCCACAATACGTTTCTTGGTCTGCTCCGGAGTCAACTCTTCTACTTTCTGACCACTCGCAGCAGCCTGCTTGGCGGTGTTCTCTACGTGCTTGAACCAAGGACGGCAAGCGTAGTAAATAGCGATACTCAGTACCAACGAAGCGCAAGCTACAGCGAACGCAAAGTGGTAACTGTCGTTCACACTTACGCCCAGCGATTCGTGTGCCCATGCCATGATCTTCACCGCTGCTGTCGGAGCGAACATAGCACCTACGTTGATTGCCATGTAGAACAGCGAGAAAGCGGCGTCACGACGCTCGGCATAAGCAGGATCGTCATACAGGTTACCTACCATCACTTGCAGGTTACCCTTGAACAAACCTGTACCGAAGGAGATCAGTACCAACGCACCGATCATACCGGTCATTGCAACGGCTGTACTTCCGTACTCAATGCCGCCCATCGGGATAGCCAGCAGCACATAACCCAAGAACATGATGATGATACCGATCGTCACGCACTTACCGTAACCGATCTTGTCGGCGATGATACCACCGATCAACGGCAAGAAATACACAAACGCCAAGAACGTGGAGTAGATAGCACCTGCTGCACCTGCCGACAGACCGAAATTAGCGCGCAAGAACAGCGCAAACACGGCTAACATCGTGTAGTAGCCGAAACGCTCGCCTGTGTTCGCCAGCGCGAGCGCAAATAATCCTTTTGGTTGATTCTTAAACATAATTATTTTGGTTTTTTATTTTATTTTTTCGGTATTCCGGTATACCGTTATTCCGGTATCTCGATAATCTCACACCAGTGATGTCTGTCTTCCGCTCTTCCGTACTGAATATCCTTCAGCGCGTGGTATAGTTTGCTCAATACCGGTCCGGGTTCGTCGCCGAAAGAGTAGGTAACTCCTTTCTCCGTATCCACCACTTTGTCGATCGGCGATATCACGCAGGCTGTTCCGCAGGCTGCGGCTTCGCTCATATCGGCTAACTCTTCCAAGCGTATCCGTCTCCGCGTCACTTTCAGACCCATCTCGCGCGCCAGGGTCATCAGACTATTATTCGTGATACTCGGCAAGATGGCGCTGCTCTTCGGTGTCAAATATTCGTTGCCCTTTATGCCAATGAAGTTCGCGGCCGAACACTCGTCGATATACTTATGTTGCTTGGCGTCAAGGAAGAGGCAGTCGCAGCCCATCATATGTGCCGCTTCGGTCGCTCGGAAGGATGAAGCGTAGTTACCGCCCACCTTGAATTGTCCTGTGCCGTAAGGCGCCGCGCGGTCCACATAGCGATTGACGAGGAAGGTCGTGCAATGGAACTTACCAGGGTAATATGGCCCGATAGGCGAGGGGATGACGATGAACTCGAAGTCTTTTCCCGGACCTACACCCAAACGCGGCGTCGTACCAATCAGCAAGGGGCGGAAATACAGCGTAGCTCCTGTGCCGTACGGCGGTACCAACTCCAGGTTCTTCTCCAGCGCCAAGTGAATCGCGCGTCCAAACAACTCTTCCGGCACCGGCGCCATGAACAGTCCTTCGGCACTCTTTGCCATTCGTTTTGCATTCTCCCGCCAGCGGAAGATACGAATCTTACCGTCTATGCCGCGGAAAGCTTTCAAACCCTCAAAAGCCTCTTGTCCGTATTGCAGACAAGTAGCCGACACGTGCAAGTGCAGGTACTTATCCTTCGTGGCATAAGGTTCTCTCCAAATACCATCATGATACGCCGCCCGAACGATATACTCGGGTTCGGTATAATGAAATCCCAAACTACTCCAATCGATATTCATTCTTCAATCTTCAATCATCAAATAGCGTGTCCAATACGCTTATTTCCGTTTGCCACGGATGTTTGTCTGTCCATATTTGTCCGCTCCAGTCCTCCGTGCGAGCTGATAGCTGATGGCTGAATGCTGACGGCTTTTCCCTGCGCAGCAGACTCACCAGCGTGGCATTCATCTCATCATTTAAGTCCAACAACCACTTATACTCTTTTTCGTAGAACGGCCGCAAATAGTCGGCGAAGTACATGAAGTACGGTGTGTGTTGGTACGCGCTGACCAGGGTGATCCAGTGTTGGTGTTGCCACCGCGTCTGGTAACTGATCTGTATGTCGCGCGTCAGTTGTTTATGTTCCACTTTGCCCACCGGAACAGTCAGTCTCACCAATTCTCCTTTCGCATCTCGAATCAGACACCGATTCCGAAATGTCTGCTTCTCGAACGTCTCCATTGCTTCTATCGTCGCCGGCTCACGCATCAGCGCCTGCATGTATGATAGCGGTGGCAAATAGGCGGTAGGTAAAATCATCTTCCTGTTGCTTTGCGTCCCAAACGGTTCCAACGGATCTTGTGGTTGTCTTTGTCCAGACTCAGCCAGATAAATACCGGTCGTCCGACCACATGGTCTTCGGGCACAAATCCCCAAAAACGACTATCGGCACTGTTATGGCGGTTGTCACCCATCATCCAGTAATAATCCATCTCAAACTCATACTCCTCGCCTATCGCGATCGGCTTGAACTCATACGCGTCAGCGATGCGCTTATAGATCCAATAGTTCTCCTCGGTAATCATAATTCGATCGCCTTTTTTCGGAATATAAATAGGTCCGTAGTTGTCGCGCGTCCATTCGTTATGTCCCAACGGATAAACGGCGCCACCTTTTTCTTCGGGTTCGATAGCAATCGCCAGTACGTGCGGGTTTTTCTCCAACTCCGCCTTCATAGCCTGCGTCAAGGGGAAGTGCCACGTGGTGGCGTCTACCTGCACGCGATCTGCCACACTGATACCGAGTTTCTCCAAATACTTCGCGCTAAACAAATGTCCGTCGGTCTGCACGAAATAATTGTACTGCAGTCCCTCTTTCTCCGGCTCGCGTTCGCCGTTCACATAAATCACATTATCCACAATTCTCAGACTGTCTCCCGGTGTTCCGACACAGCGCTTTACATAGTTCTCGCGCCGATCCACGGGCCGAACGATGATCTCGCCGAACACATCCTTGCGGTTCTTAATCAGCGCTTCGCCGTAGTAGTGACGCAAGGTGTAGTAGTCCGGATTCTGCATCTTCTCGCATACCGTGTCACCGGCAGGGAAGTTAAACACCACGATATCGCCTTTCTGCGGACTCGTCCAACCCGCCAAGCGCTTGTAGTCCCAATGCGGTTTGTCCAGATAACTCTTGCCGCCACCTAACCATGCCGGGAAAGTATGTTGCATCAGCGGCATCGACAGCGGTGTCTGCGGCACACGCGCACCGTAGGCCATCTTGCTTACGTACAGGAAATCACCCACACGCAAGGTCTTCTCCAAACTCGAACTCGGAATCTGGTAGTTCTGGAAGATATACAGATTGATGAAATACACCGCTACCAACGCAAACACAATCGCGTCTATCCAACTGCAAAGCGTGTACAACGCCGGTTTCGTGTCTTTGTATTTGCGCCACCAGCTATAGTTGATATACTTCGTCGTGAACGCATCCACGATCAGCGGCAGCAACACCAGCCAACCCAAACTCTTCCAGTCGCCCCATGCAACCCAAAAGACGAACGCGACATACAGCGTGCTCCAAATTCCTGCGCGAATCCATCCTCCGCGCGTCACTTCATTAATTCTATCCTTGAATGATTTCATTTTAACAATTTAACGATTTAACAGTTTAACGGTTTAACTGCTCCGCAGCCAGTACTGCGCCAAGCGCGAATCCACGGCGACCTTTGGCGATATGCGTAATAACGATCGTGTCCTCTTCGCTGTCCCACATCACTTCATGCGTCCCCGGCACTTCTCCCTCGCGAATTGATTCAATTTCGATATCCCGAAATCTCGGTATCCCGATATCTCGGATACCTTCCGCGAGCGTCTTTGCTGTTCCGCTCGGTTTGTCCAATTTATGAATATGATGCGTCTCGGTAATACTCGGCGTGTACTGCGGCTGCTTTTCCATCTTCTCCGCCAACCACTTGTTCATCTCAAAGAAGATATTCACGCCCACCGAAAAATTACTGCTCCACACGAGCATCGTTTTGCCCGTCTCATCCTCAATAATAACTCGACTCCCTTCTCCTTTCACCTTTAACCTTTCACCTTTCAATTCTTCCGGTTTCCACCCAGTGGAACCGGAGATCACCGGTACGCCCTGCGCCCACGCGCGTAAAATATTCTCCTTGGCTGTCGCCGGTGTCGTGAACTCAATCGCCACATCCGCGCTCCGAAAAGCCTCACAATCAAAACTGATGGCTGAAGGCTGATTGCTGACGGCTAAAGTCGGGTCTATAATCCCGACTATTTCGTGACCTCGCTCCAGGGCGATCTGCTCGATCATATGCCCCATCTTCCCGTATCCGATAAGTGCTATCTTCATAAATCTCACAAAAAGTGCGCAAAGGTACAAAAAATAAATGACATACACAATAGTGTATGCCATTCTATGTGGATTTTTTTACTTATTCCGTCAATTTTTCCACTTATAGCACTCCCAAACTGTTCAGGAAGACGACGAGGATGGCGATGGGGACGACGAAGCGCAGGAAGAAGATGAAGAGTTTGCGGAGCCAGCGCTTGATACCTTTGTCGGCATGGAAGACGCCTTTCTGTCCGTCTTTGGGCAGGTTCCAACCAACGAAGAGTGCCATGCCCATCGCGCCTAAGGGCATCAGTACGCAAGCTGTAATCTCATCGAAAGCGCCGAAGACCGAATCCCAACAAACACAGAGGGCGATTAAAGCCATTACAATGATTGATGTAACCATCACGCTTTTGCGGCGGTCCAGTGGATGTTTGGTGTGCTCCGTGGCTTCGCAAAGGAAAGCCACCGATACTTCCATCAGCGATATAGTAGAAGTCAAAGCCGCGATGCAGAGTAGGGCGAAGAA
>LXOW01281079.1_pt1 | contig 62598 bp, 87 predicted proteins | sample 1368591 | NCBI WGS metagenome assembly LXOW01 (sample SAMN04884650, study PRJNA319009) | bovine gut metagenome | isolation source: Cow rumen | host: Bos taurus | place: Italy: Legnaro (PD) | collected 2014-07-09
GGATTGTAAAAAAATGCAAAGCGCAGAAGTTGTGCAAATACGTTCGGTAAAGTATGGCACAAGAACAGTTGTTTCTAGAATAGATGATGTTAGCATTGTCTATTGGAACAGAAAACCACAAGTACGATTACAACTTGGAGAAATAATAGAATCTAATGACTAAATTTATCAAACCTGGACAACTAATTACAGTAAATAACACTGTGTATAAAGCTCGTAAGAGAGAATGTGGTTGTCGAGGATGTGATTTGAATGATATGTCATTATGTCCAAGTGTAATCGATAGTACAACAAAAGAAAAAAGATACGACTGCGCAATGTATCAAGTAATATTAAAACGAGTCAATTTCTGATTTGTTTGATTTGTTCATAATAGCTTTAGAATCTACGGTTCGCGAGAATAGTAGATTCATCTTATAAATGCATAGAATGCAGCTGAGATCTGGAAACCTCAAGTCCAGACAACCAATTATTGAACAAAATTCTTTATGGAGCCGGTATAGTTGGAGAATGCAGAGAGGGTGCGCACTTGGGGAATAGCTCAGTTGATTAGAGCGCTAGCAAGGTGCTAGAGGTCGGAAGCTTGAATCTTCCTTCCCCAACAATATACGTCCGAGGTGGTTTGGAGGGACACGAAATCACGCTTTTAGAGAGTAGTGTGTGTAGGACGTTTTAATAAACGCTTAGTGCTGTGCGCGAAGATTGGTCTATGGGTATTTGCTCTCCCCTTTGGTGGCCATGAAAACAGCACAACGGACTTGTAGCTCAGTTGGTTAGAGCATCAGACTCATAATCTGGGGGTCTTAGGTTCAAGCCCTAACTGGTCCACGTCTGTGAAGACAAAGTGAAGCTTTAAGTTAATTGTCTCAGCCCCTCAGCGGAGGGGCGTTTGGTCTATTCGTCTATCGGTTAGGACGACAGATTTTCATTCTGTAAAGAGCAGTTCGACTCTGCTATAGACTACTAAGATTGTAGTATAATCAACACAGTGGTGTTGTAGGGTGTAACATATTTCTTATTTTTCACCGAATGGAGTCCATATCTCTATCTATCCCCGTGTACTACAATCTTCATTATAAAATACATACAATATGCTTATAGATAGTTTATATCTCATTACTGCATTAGTAACTCATTGTCCAGAAGCAATAACGGAAATTGGAGACGATTATATAATCATCGATACAGAAATTTGTAAAGGTATTGTAGAAGAGTTACAAAATCCATTTGTGAACATAAAGAGTTCGGTCAGTAAAATTGCGTTTCTGCCACCCCGAGAAGATGAGGCAGAAACTATTGAATATCCTTACGTCAATTCAGTTAAACCGTCCGTGTATATTACACGGGCACATATCAAACAAGACTTTAAATCTTCGGAGACCTGTAGCTTTAACTATTTTCATAAGAGATTCATTATATAGGAGGGTTCTTAGGGGGGAGAATCCTCCTTTTGTATGTATTTAAAATATGGATGCTGTATGGACGTGACTACGAACTGGGGTAGCGCGCAAGAAGCCACTTAATATTGAGGACCCGTGGCTAAAGATGTTTACGTTTCTACAGTTGCCGACAGAGGTCTTAAGTCGGCAGTATCATTAGCTCAGTTGATTAGAGCGTCCCGTGGGAAGGTCGTTGGTTTGAGTCCAACATGATACACAATTAACAAAATGTGTCAAGGTTTTTTCCAAGTTCCTTAAAAACTGGGTATAGCAAATAATATTATTTTCTAAATTCATTTATCAAAGATGAAAACATTCTTACAATTATTCGCTGCAGCACTTCTAGGCGCTGTAGTTTCGGTCGTAGGACTACAGATATACGACCACGCAACCAAACAATCTGTAGATGGTTCAGGCATTGAAATGCTCATGGACAGTATTGCATCTGCTAAAATAGCAGATTACACCAATCCTGTGTTTAATAGCACAGACGAACTCCTCTCATTCAGAGATTTCTACGTTGACGACAAACAGCTTGACGACGTTTTCGTACAGCTACCAGAACAGATTATACAAAATGTTGCTGGTGTATGTATATCAAAGAATGGGTGTGTAAGTAAACGTGAGCTGGTGCTAGAATATCTAGACAACCAAGACGTATATAATAATCTACCAAACGTTAAGGCTGCCGATAATCCTGCACAACCTGTCGATACCACCGCTACAGATCTAGGCGATAAACGTGATAATATTATTTCTACATCATATCACTACCGCGCCGATACTGTAAACGGAAAACCAGTAAAGNNAAAAAATAGAGTGATATGGTAAACGCGCTTATTATATTCTACGAAGGAACAAAACCTACAAAGGCCAACGTAGAAGCACTTGCTAATGGTCTGTTAACAACATCCTGGTGTGATGGTGTAACAGAGATTAAGCATTTCGACTCTGATAGCATTAGTAGAGCTATATTGGACAGAGATAGTAAACAAGAGAAGAGAATGAATACAATATCAATCTCTGCAATCGATGACGTTAAGCGCACACAAGCTGCTCATCGTCTCGAGAGTATCTTGAATATTACTTTTGCCCAAGCACTAAATATGCTTGAAAAAGGTAAAATATCAGTGCCTATTGACATTGATATAGATGACATAACAAATGTTATATGTGATGGCGGTGGATACATAACAAGTGGTCCATCTGAATATGCAATATCCCAAGCAGTATATGTTATGAATAGTTATTCTGGCAGACTGTGGGATTTGATTCATATAATTGAACAAGTTCGTGATGGCGTCCATACAAAAGAGGTCGACGCTGTTAGAAATGCGATAGAAATATTACATTCAAAAGCAGCATACGAACGTTTGATTAAAATGGATCCTAGTATGCGTTCTATCATCGCTCTTATGTAATATGTGTCATGGTAAATACGGGTTTAATGGTAAGACAATAAGGTTTAAATCAGAGAATCCAAAACACAAGGATGCAGTGCCGTACAGACGTACAGTAAAGCATAAAGCCTCAACCTATGAGGAATACAAATAAAACTTTAAGTTAAACAATTAAACATTTATCAAAAATGGCAAAAGAAAAAGAAAACAAGAAGCCCGCTGAAAATGCAGCAGAGCCTCAGGATTTCAAAGTAAACAACCACGTGGATGAAGAGTCTCTGGTAGAGGCTGCTGTCGCCGATATGAAAAAGGAGGAGGCAGACAAGAAGAAGCGCGAGATCAAAGATGCAATTGGTCTGGCCACCTATCAGAACGTCAAGACCCGTGCGGAACTCCGTGCACGTCGCCGTGAAGACGACATCACCAAGGAGAAGTTGGACGGAACAAAGAAGCTGCTCGAGCGTGTAATCGGCTTTGAGACAGAGATTGTCAATGGTCGCTTGGTTCCCACAAAGAACAAGTGCAAAGAGCCAGTCCTGACTCCTGTCGAGTACAAGGAAGAGAAGCGTAAGTTGAACGAGGAGATCGAGAAGAAGATCTCTGAGAGCAACAAACAGTTGCGTAAAGACCTTGAAGAGCTGCGTGCCAGCTATGAGGGTCGTTACCAATACTGGTGGGAGTAATCCCGTTATATGATTTTCACTCACCCAGAATCATAGAATCAGTGGTGTATAAGCAGTTCGAAAATGTAAAAATGGCATTGCGCCTGGTATGGAGAAGTAGTCTGCTTTATGTGAATTGACACATACACAAGAACCTTTGAGTCACGTGCGAAAATCAACACCGTCAGCACGGTGTAATAATATGCTGCCATTAGATCAACAATTACGACGTATGAGTCATGAACCGGTGCTACTGTGAGTGGTCAACCTCCATTAAGGGAAGCAGACACCGCGTTGTATATCAAGAATGCGAGTATATTCTGCAAGAACCATAGAGTCAGTCAGGGCAATGTACTACAAATAAAGGTTTATAAAAAAGCCTTTCTAAGCGTTTAATATGCTTAAGTGGATTAGCTACACACGAGAGTATAGAAAATGCGTCAGAGAGGCTGTAAATAGCCTTAAATCGAATCTTACAACNNGGATATGCTGTTCGGACGGCGGTTCGATTCCGCCCAGGTCCACAAGGTACAGAGAACTTGGGGTACCAACCCCTATGCACTCTACATGAAAATGCAAGAGGTGGGGGTTTTACATTGGGCTTGAATGGTTTAGACGGCAGCGGAAAGTAAGACTGTGGGAAAAGTTAAGAGACCACAAACGCTTTGATATAAAAATTAACTGGCAATTATAACATTGCAGACTACACGGGTCTCCAGGAGGCAGCGTGAAGTCGGTGTACAGGCTACCTAAGTGCCTGTGAACGGTGAATGAGTAATAACGGAACTATGGCGGGTTCGAAGCCCGCACTCATTCCAAAAATAAACACAAATGATAAAAGTATGAAAGGACTTATTGTATTATTTAAAGTAAAAGATGAAAACTTCGAAGAGTTTGATAAACTTTTAATGGAAGACTATATTCACAAAACACATAATATATCTAAACTTGCAGATGTAGAAGGTGTTTGTGGAGGTGATGATTATGAAAGTAATGAAGAAATATTCTTTCATGAATTATAATTTGTGATAAAGGTTCCTTAGCTCAGTTGGATAGAGCAACAGATTTCTAATCTGTCGGTCGAACGTTCGAATCGTTCAGGAATCACAACATCCCTATGTACTCTACGCCTGATAAAGTACCTTCAGGACAAACGCAAGAGGCGGGGATTTTTATTAGATTATGAAAAAACTAGGATATCGTGAAATGTTACGGGACCGCTGTCCCAAAGTTGTAGACCTTGCATTGAAGTTTACAAAATCTAAAAATGCATGGGTTGAACATACTTATACTCATTTTGTAAAGATTATAGGCGATAAGGTTGACAATGAAAGTAAACTTATACAAAAAGCTCCTGAAAATAAAAAGGAGATTGTGCGAGCTTTACTTGGAATTGTTAAAGGTAAACCTAAAAACTTTATATTTGAGAGAAGTATTGATTGGGACGAGCTTACTGATACAAATGACCCAAAAGATCCAAGTACGAAAGTATATTGGAAGAGGGTTGCTTCATGGGTAAACTGGTTCAGAACTAAGCATGCGCATGTACAAAATACGTATGATATCTCTAAAAAGATAGGTAGAAGTGATTTCGATATACGTGTCGAGATCATTAATACTCATCTTAGCGAACTCATGCCTTCGAGAGACGCTCCAGAAGAAGAAAAACAAGCTAAATATGCATTTGTAGATAGATTAGTTGACTTCTTAATAAAGAGTTTTGAAAAAGAGTATGTGTAGTATATTTTCCAAATATTTGACTCCAATAGGAGTAGATGACGAGAATCAAAAACCTAGTATTATTTACGATCATTTACGTATCGCATACAATCAAGGCGTAAGGGGTATAGTAGAAAATGCCAAGGTGTTTTCGTTATGTGACAACGAAGTTGATGATGAAATTCTATATGAGATTTGGCGTAATGACGATCTTCATAGTATATTAGTGTGGGTAAACAAAAAGATAGTTCTATTATTAGGACTAGCTGATTATCGAACCATAGGTGTTCGAATGCGAATAGCAACAGGTTTACTTAACAAATTAGTATATGATGGAAGATTGTCTGCTAAATTGAGTAGCAGAATACATCACAACTTTGTAACTACAATTAATGGTGAACTTTCTGAGATAAACACAGAAGATTTACCATTCTAGGGCAGAAAACCTAACGGGATTGGTATTCCCACTGCCCACTAAGCGTTTCGGTACCGCGTATAGGAGTGACACCTTAATAAACCGATAGTGCAATCGCGAAGGCGTCGACGGCACGATAAATCCAGAAGGAAACTAATTTGTTTTTGATTATGAAGAATCCTAGAATCACCCCAACTGAAGTTGACTTAATCAAAAAAGCGCAAGCAGGCGATAAGCTTGCTTTTAGTGCACTTTATTACAAGTATAAAGGCTTTGTAGAAAGTCTCTTGTTCCAATATCTAAAAGATATGGACGAAGCGAAAGACGTTGCAAATATCGTTTTTCTTAAAGTGCATGATAAACTCTCGAAATTCGTCGCATATGACTCCTTTGGAGGATGGCTTCGAGTATTAACTAATAGAACTGCAGTAGATTATTTACGTAGTATGAAGAACAAACAAGTTGCTGATACAAAAGAGGACAGACTTAACTCTAATGTTCAGGCTTATGCTGAAGATGACCTAGTCAACCATCTGACGTATAAGGAACTACTTCGTGAGTTTGAGAAACTTCCAGAGGTCACTCGTAAGATCTTTGAAAGATTTTATGTAGATAATTTAACTGTAGAAGAGATTAGTAAGACGTTTAATCCAAGAGTGCCAGTAGGAACTATAAAATCTACACTCTCTAGGACTAGACGTAAGTTAAGACAACATTTAAAATTACAATCATGACAGTAACTTTATTGTTCATTCTCGGAGTACTGTGTATATTGGGTATCGCAAGATACAACAATAGTAACAAAGTATTCTGGGCCCTATTTGTAAGCTATATACTGGCTTTCACAGTAGGAACGATTGCTTATAAGGCAACCGAAAAGAAGGAACAAAGTCAGGTCATGCTCAACCAGGCGTACCCCACACAAGGGTTGTTGGCTACACAGGGAACATTCGTATGTATTCCTGAGTATGTAGACTATACAACACCAGTGAAGGTAACTTCAAGCCTTGTGAGTCAGGATTATACGCCTGATATGGTTGAGTTTAACCAGACTTTAAGTGATGTCTGTGGGGTGACTCATAGACTATACCTACACGCTTTGCCAAATCCGCCAAACAGTGTAGAAATCGTAGATGATTCTTGAAAGTCTACTACAATCAGTTCCTTTGGTTATAGTTAAGTGGACTAACCAACCACAAGTAATTAATTTAAAAAACCGTTATCAAAATGGCAAAAGATAAGAAGCCTTCTGCAGCTGCAGCAGCAGCAGAAGCACAGGGAGCTCCTGAGGTTAAGCCCGCAGTGAAGTTGCCTGTAGATAATAACCCTAACACAAAGGGTATGAGCCAGAGCGATAAAGTCGCTTATATTGGCGCACTACAAAATGAACGTGCGTTCATGATGAACAACACCGAAAAGCCATCTCAGGGCACTATCGATGGTCTCACCATGCTCGCACAAGTTACAATCCTCGATGTTGCTATCAGTGAGATAGTATCTGGCAATAGTGTTGCAGGTCTTATCATCACAGCAAACGAGAACAACTACAACGCCTTGATGGGTATGGCAATTGAGCGTGGAATTAAACTTCCTGAGTTCAAGATGCTCCCTGCTCCTACAGAGGAACAGCTCAAACAGGCAGGTGTCGTTGGCCTTCTTCCAGCTGAAACACGCGTTGTTACAATTGAGAAGAAGGACGTGTCTGAAAAGACCATCAAAAGCAAAAAGAAGGAAATGGAATCTGTCGCCAAGGCAGTTAGCAATCCTGCGGAGATAAAGACTCCCGAGCAGTTGAAGGCATCTCTCACCGCCATGCTTGTGAAGCCTATCTCNNTCTCTCACCGCCATGCTTGTGAAGCCTATCTCTGACGGTGTTGATCGCCCAGACGCACGTGTACAGCGTACCATCAAGTTCTATCGTGGTTATTTGACCATCCAGGCCAATACCGCTGAGGACAAGACGGCTGCCGTTAACGAAGTTAAGGATAAGTCTCGCCAGAAGTTGCTGGATGAGATAGCAGAGATTGTTGGTCCTTGCCCATTCGCATTGACTGGCACTGCTTACTTTCTTCGCAAACGTTCCGCTGAGACTGGAAGTCCCATTTCATCGTTCTGCCTCTATCGTCGCAGTGCCGTTCCTGAGAAGGACAATACCGTTGACGATCAGTACGTGGCTGACATCGTTCGCATTCTCTTGCTGTGGTCATGTAACAGTAGAATAGCTGAATGCAACGAAGTTATCAAGGAGCAGAAGAAGCATCTGGAGAACGAGAAGGGCTCTGCAAAGGTAGCTACCGAAACTGCTATCCGTGCAAACGAGACCGCTATCGAGGAGTTGAACCTGATTATCACAGAAACTACTAATCCTTCATTCGAGGTAGTAGACGCTTTGATTGACAACTACAAGTCTGACAAGACTGACTCTGAGGAGTACAAACTTGCTCACCGTCTGGTTGGCAATATCATTGACACTTACTATCCTGAGTTCAAGGGTAAGGAGCTCGATGATGAGACTAACGAGGCATTGCTGAAGAATGTTCAGCAGCGTGCTGGCATTATTGTCAACATGTTCACCGATCCTCTGTCTCAGTCTATCAACTACAAAGAGAGCAATCTCGTTGAAGTTCCTGTTCCTGAGGAAAAGAAGGACTAAGTGATGTGATAGTTTCGAAATCTATCAAAGGTATGAAACTAGTAACAACAATTCTTTGTTCGCTATTGTTCGCCATCGCAGGATGGTGCTTAGCGGAGGTAAAATGTAATGAAGCGCCTATGCAGAAGCATCAGACGCTAAGCGCTGCAACGTTGCCCGATTATCGAGCATTACCGTTGCCATCTATCACTCAACCTATAGTTGAGAGACAGAACAAAACGGAGAAAGAGTATGTCCCACTAGAAATAGTGGTCGTTAAGGACACATCTCAAGCTCCGAGAGTAAAGAACCTAGTGCACAAGAAGAAGCGTACATCTGCTCGTGCCACAATAAAACGTCAGGGGTTGAGCACACCAGTTATAATTCCTGATAGTATTGTTAACAACCAAGTACGTGGGGTTCGCGAGGAGTACACCCCAGACACTATTGGACCTCCTAAAGCGTCCATTTGCCTCACAGTCGACGGTGAGGTGGTCTACAAGCGTTAGTCACTCCGGTGTATGGGGGATGTGTGAGGATTCATACATTCCCCGCCCGATGGGCGCACGTCAGCATTCGTCTACGGAGTAGGTCTCATCAACCTTAGAATGCGAATAGTACAACTTGATCCGAGAATATGTTAGCCTGCTCAACAGGTGAGAAATTCAAAAGGTAGGATGAAATGCTATAAGTTTTATGCGTACTACATAATTGAATCGCTTATAGTAAGTAGGGTGAGCGTATGTATCAGACCCTAACACTAATATATACCAGCAGAGTTCTTTATGCTCTTGCCAGGCTCTTTGAAGTGCGGGGTATTAGTAAGGAAGACGCATAAGTCCCGAATGATGGGCAAAACTGAACCGTATTCGACATACTATCTGATGATACATAAGGATAGCATAACGAAACAGGAGTCGCAACATTGAGTTTGAAGCCAACCGCTCAATGATGTATCAATTAAGCTGTAGTCTAGTGTTCCACGTCTCCACAACGTGTATGAAGGGATGAAAAATATCTGAGCATATGTGCCTAGCAGAAGGTTTGACTGTCTGCGCTGTACCGTAACTATGGTCCTTTAAGAGTCCTTGTCGTTCGATTCGACACAACTCCGTTGAAGGGGTGCCAGGGATGGGGTATGAGGAAAATGTGATGAAGATGACCGCCAGGCTTTAGTCGTTCATGCGGGATATAAAAGTAAATGACTACAAGTGGATGCGCCACTTAATCCATATGGTTCTGGAGCCTATGGTACGCGGATGAAGAGCGCGGAGAAACTCTATTTCAATTGATAACAAGTACTGGTAAGCGAGTATTATGTTTAAAGGATGAGGAAATGCGTTTTAGATGGCAACTTGACAGCCGCCATTATTTCTGTCCCAGTGGTCGATTCGAAGCCTATACATTCCAGTATAGAGAGAGATCGCTGCTGTCAAAAGCATTAAATAACCAGATGATTGCCTTATATAACTATATCGTATAACTTTAAACGGCTTGGAAACCGAGTATTATACGTGAACAATATATCGCATGTAAGTGATTCTGTATAAAAAAATGTGAGTAGAAAACAAAAAAGTGATAATTAACATGTTTAACAAAAATTGATGTTCCCAGCTGGTGGAAGGAATAAAGACAACTTTGTATGTATGCGCCATCACGCCTGGAGTTCGAGTGCCAACCGTTCCTGAGAAGCAAATAGACAAGATGAATCCTATCAGAGCATAGACAGCAAATCTATGTGTTCGGTAGAGACCGTGAAGTCATATACATTTAATCGATGGGCAGCTTATATTAAACGGCAATAGCAGTTTGGTGTATGTCTTATATCTGTACTGTCTATACAGTATATAAGTCACAGTATAAGTGGGTGACAAGAAGCGATGTATGAGGTGGAATTCCTCCAGTATTCGTGCACTATAAATAAATGAGGCAAGCACTTGCCAAGAGAAGAAAACAAGCCGTAGAGTTATTTGGTTCTGGAGCCTAGACTGTTCGATAATGAAGCATGTCCCGTGCAATGACACACGCACGTCATGATGAAAAGGGAAAAAGGTAAACAGTAGTATACACCTTAAAGTATGCAACATCAGAGAAAATCTGTGGTTAAGTAACAATCGCGTGTAGTTAGCTCTTAAGGTACTTGGGAAATATACTAACAGAGAAACTATGCAAATTTTTGTGGGGTCCTATGAGCACTAGTTGGATTTTCCAAAATTTTGCCAACGGACAAAGAATAAATATTGGATTTAATATAAATTTAATAAATGTTTACGAAAATATAAACATACCGACAAATAGGGTTAGTGTTTGATACACATATTCAGCATTCAAAGTTTTGAACCTATTGAGATGATGGGCTTAGATAATCCTACCGTTGGATTCCCGTTACATGAGTTGAGCTTCATTTTAAGGAATATAGAAGTGTAACTAGTCTCTAATAGAAGCGTGCTTCCCGTAAGCACAGCAACTGAAATTACAATAACCGTCTAACGTCAACATCTAGTAGAGCCTTGGAGCCAGATGTAAAACTTATACAAAACAAGGTAAACCTGCACCTTGAAGCAGGAATTATTAATCTTTCGTTGGTGGATCAACCACGATATCAAAAAGGAAAGAAAAATGGCAGAAAAAACTATCGACGTTAATATTTCAAACGTCATCCCTAGCACTCGTCAGGCTGCTAGTCTTATAGGTGCTTTGCTTGGCAAAGCTTACACTGAAGTTGAAATGAAGGAAATCTGGGCCGGTGGCAAGGAAGGTTTCGAGAACGATAAGAAGCAGGCTAACACTCCTGGTGTTGCTTTGCTGATTACTAACCGCTCTCCTCGCAAGTACACGCTCCGTACTAAGGACATTGTTGGTGCTTGCTTCGATACAGTAGGTATCGGTGAGGCTAAGCAGGTTGGTATCTCTATCAACTCTCGTCCCGACGGCACACGTGACCTGTTCTTCCCGCTCAACAACGGTGTTAATCCTGTTGTAACAGAGAAACCTATTGAGGACGCAATTGATGACGCCATCCACAATGAGGGTGAGAACTTCTTCTTGGACGCTGAAAAGGTTGCCAAGGTTCTGAACGATGCTAACCGTGCAGAAGTTAAGAACATCGACCTGCTGATCAACGCTCTGAACAAGATGAAGCAGAACATCCAGGGTGCAATCATCGAGAACGAGAAGAAGGCTGCTGAGATTGCAAAGGAGTGGAATGACTCCAAGATGGATGGTGTGAAAATCAAGGATATCCTTGGCGGTAGCACTACGAGTGTGATTAACGTTCATACATCTAACGAGTAGTATGAAGGTTAAATCCCTCACAGACTGGTCTATCGGCTTGATGGTCCAGTTAATGAAAAATGAGACCGTCGCAGAAAAAGTTAAAGCTGCTGGCGGAGAGGGTAAATCATACGCAATCTTCAAAGTTTGTGACAACGGAACTGTAGTTCTTGGTGAAACAAGTTTTGATTTCTGGAATCGACTGATCGGATGTCAGAAAAAACTGCCGTTCGAGAGTTGGGCATTGGCCGTATGGGATGCCCTTGTGAGTCTCTCTGTAGGTGACAACGCAGTTGCCATCGAAGAAGGACTTGGTGTTGAAATTGCTAAGAAAGCACAACGCGAAAGCGAATATGATTGGGTTGTTTCTCGTTTGTTCGAGATACACGAGCATGTATGCAACAATAAAGGCGGTGGAGCGTCTCTCGAGGGAGACCAGAGGAAGTCAGGCTCAAGCGTAGTCGTCAATCCTGTTGCAGAGCCCGTTATCGTAAACGTGAACGTATCCGATAAGCATCGCGTATTTCGCTTTCCTGATGCAACTGGTAAAGCATTTCTTAACCTAGAAACGGGAATAGTTGGAATGAGTGTAAGTACGTCCGATAAATAATCTCGAGGGATTTAGTCTGTATATGTCGAGGCATTAGCAGACAAGGATTTACAAACATTTATTCTTATATTCTTATCTTAGTTGAGAAGTGTAAAAACAACAATAAAAACAATCTCATTTATACACTTGAGGGTGTTTTGAGGAGTAGGGTCTCGCGGGACCCTCTCCTCGGAGATTCGTTTTAGCTTTATACACAAGCGATTGGGTATAGGGCACGTAGGTAATCTCGAATTCAACATAATTCACGGAAGTTTAACTAAATCAAATGTTATAGTATGACGAAATCAATTAAGTTGAATTCAAGTAAGATAATCGCTATGCGCGATGAGATTAATTCTAAGAAGAAAAAGTATTGGAATTATATTAAGGCAGAAAACCTTCTCTCTAAAAAGGAGATTAAGGCTGGTCTGCGTTCCCATGATGTGAAGAATCTCTACAATGAGATTACACAGATGGCCGAGAAACTTGTCTATATTAAGGGTATGCTTATGTATTTGAATATGGGTATTACTACTTTTGACAAGGAGGCGTTTAAGAAGACGAACAATTATAGTATTTTTATGGCTTGCGAGATGAAGGAGGCTATTTGTCAGTTGAAGATGATTCCTACTCTTGACCAGAAGACTAAGGCTCAGAAGGGTCTGAAGAATATCGGTAAGGATGAGGTATTTACATCTGCAAAGATTGCTTCTATGATTAAGGATCTCCAGTTGAAGGCTAATAAGTTTGATACTGCAATGGAGGACTTTAACACAAAGACTTCTATCGACCTTAATGCTGCAACAGCAGATATGTTTAAGATTGATATGGCAGCGTAAAATACATATGGATCAGAATGCTGGTGCGTACGTGTAAAGAAACGTACGAGCGGATCGTTCCCGCACTGATCACAATATTTCCCATTAATTAACATGTTTAACAAAATTCATTTATCAAAGATGAAACCAAAATATAAACAGGTGGTTCTGCCTCATTTTATGGCAAACGCCGATTTAAACAATCATACTAAAGATTACAACCTTAAGGCTGTATTCAATTCTGGTAAAGAAGGTATAGTATATATCTTCAAGAGAAAGAGTTTTATTACTCGTTTAATTAACAAAGTCATTAACAAATAAGTAGCATAATCAATATGAACAACAATACAAAGGTAGAAACTGCTCAGAAGAGTCAGGCTACCAACAAGAAGACATCCAAAGTTCCTACAGGTAAAGTAACTTTAATGAAGGAAACAGAGGCCCGTAAGAAGGCCCGTGAGGAACAGTACCGTAATTTCCGTATTAACGCTCTGCGTCGTCGTTGTAAGCGTATGAAATTTGACGACAAAAAGACAGAAGAGCTCGTAAAGAAACTCATAGAACAGCTCGACGCTCCTAAGGAATACAGCATTTTAATACTGTTGAATCCTGGCGATGGTCCTATGATGAAGGAAGCCCTGGCAAAGGCTAATATTACCTATAAGTATTGTGGAGATACGTTCTTCTCCATTGACGGTAACCAGGATGTACTCGCGAAGATACGCGAGATTGCTCCGCCTAAGGCTAAGATATATCCTTACGCCAAGAAGATGGAGCCTGTGATCTCTAAGGAAGATAGAGAGAAGGTGAAGAAACCTACCAACAATACGGCTGAGAAGAAGGCCGCAGCCAAGTCTTCTAAGAAGATTTCTGGTGGCAGCTATCGCTATGCACGTAAACAGAAAGGCCGTACAATACGGCTTTCAGATATACGTAAAGCATCTCGTAAAGTCAAGAAAAATCTCAAAAAGGGAGAAAAGATTGACATTAAGAAGGTGTTTAAAGTCGTCGAGGAGCGCAAGAAGGGTGCTGCAGCTACAACTGTCCAGCTTAATGCTAAGAAGGGCTCTAAGGGCCCGAAAAAGGCCTCTATGAACGTTAAAAAGGCTGCATAACATATGGTAAACCTAATAAGTAAACTAATATGGCACATAGCAGCATACGTCCTAAGGTTCGTAGAAGAAAAGTAGCGAACCTTGCAGCCTACAGTCGTCAGCATACCGTTAGAAATTATACAATATCTTCTAAAAAAGATATATTTGTAGAGTGGAAAGATGGAAAATTATATGAAAGAACATATAATATTACAAAAGACAAAGACGGTAAGGACTTAAAAGAAGAAGTTCACACTTTATACACTCCTAATTATAGTTGGAAAAATCCAAAAGAAGGATATCCTCAGCCTAAGGGTCTCAGAAAGAGATGTAAAGGCCAAAAGTGGGTAAAGTATAAGGATGGTACCGTAGAACTTAAGAAGTGGGATTATCCATCAGAGTTCCCAGATGCACACGCTCATGAGAAGAAGCTGTGGAAGAATCTCGGCAAAGCCGCTAAGATGAAGGCTTATGAAGACGAGAAGATGAAGAAGTGGGAACGTAAACATCCGAAGCCATGTCCTACAGATGATCTCTTCAAAGATGAATATATTCCTCTTTGGGAGAAAGAACGTGAGGAGGCTTTGATTCGCATCAGAGACTTTGTTGTCTCAATGTTTGACAAGTTACCGTTGACTGGTCGATATAAGACTGGTGAACATAAGTTTGAGGAGAAGCAGATCGCTGAGATCAAAGACATAAATGGTGAAGGCCATAAAGTCAATGAACTCAAGAAGGATTCTAAACTTCTCAAACACGCTCAGAAGAAAGTAAACGAAGCTTCTGCTAAAAGTGAGAAATTCGTAGCTGGAAATCTGAGAGACCATAAGCGCAAGAAAGGACGAATAATCCTTCCTGAGCGCAAGGCCGCATAATACAAAGAGTGAGTTAGCTCAGTTGGCAGAGCAGTGGGATAAGCCACTATGTCGCAGGTTCGAGTCCTGCACTCACTCCAAACAATAGAACCTTTGAGTCATGAAAATTCGGAATCGTATAGTAGTTGTATACGATATCGAGATATTCCCAAATTGTTTCCATTGTTGTTGCAAAGATACAGAATCAGGTGAATTATATAAATTTGAAATATCAGAACGAAAGAATCAAATAGATGAACTAGTTGACTTCTTTCATTATGACCATTCAGACGAACTACGACACACGAGAATGTTCTGTGGTTATAATAATCATCATTATGATGATGTTATAATAAACTACATAATTGACTATTACTATAAACTGGCAGACATTCCATACTGGAGAATCTGTCAGTCTCTTTTTAATATGTCAACAACAATAGTGGAAGATGAAGATGGAAGTCGTGAGAAGATTAAACGATGGAAGTATGCACATTACTTTGAATCGATGGATCTACTCACAATGCAATTCAGTCAAAAACTTAGAGTGGGTTTGAAAACCATGCAGGTTACAATGCACTATAAGAATGTCTATGAGTATGAGGGAGATTTCGATCAACCTTTGCCTGTAGATAAAATTGACGAAATGATTGCATACAATATAAACGATGTTGAATCGACTACTGAGTTATTAAACCGCTTGAAAGAGCAAATCGAGTTAAGATTGTTTATTGAACAAGAACACGGCATAGACTGTTTGTCTATGGACAGCGTAAAAATGGCAGAAACCTTCCTGTTAGAAGAATATTCTAAACGGTCAGGTATTCCAAAAAATGTTATAAAGGAAATGCGTTCTCCTATGGATTATATTCCGTTGAAGGATGTTATTCTGCCGTTTATAAAATACAAAAATCCAAAGTTACAGGACGTTCTTGAGGATATGAAGAAACAGATCGTATACTCTAAAGAGCGCAAAGGCTATGAGAAGAAGTTTGTTCTCTCAAATGTGGTGTATTCAGTAGGCGTAGGAGGTATTCACTCTATACATACTCCGAAGATATTCCACCCTAAAGATGACGAGCACATAGGACACGCCGACGTCACTAGTATGTATCCAAGCTTATTAATTAAGTATCAATTGGGTCCTCGACACTTAGGAAAACTTTTTTGCGATATATTCGAAGACATTTATTATGAACGAATAGAAGCAAAACGTACTGGTCAAAAGATTAAGAATCTGTTTCTAAAGATCGTGCTTAATTCTCCTACTGGTAAAATGCAACAGGAGGTAAGTTGGATGTATGATCCGTTCAATGTTTTTAAGATTAGAATAAACGGTCAGCTAATCCTTTTAATGCTTGTAGACAGGCTTTTGGAGCTTGGATGTGAAATCATTCAGGTTAACACTGATGGCGTCGTCTACAGGGCTAAAAACAACCTTAAAGAGGGTATAGAGAGAGCCATCTTAGAGGTAGAACAGATTACACAACTTGGTTTTGAAGTAGATGAGTACGAAGCATTCTATCAATACGCTATCAATGACTACTTTGGGGTCTTGAAAGACGGAGAGATAGAAGAAAAAGGTATGTTTATTACAAAAACAAAGCTTGGGAAGGGACTAGCGCCAGTAGTCATTCCAAAAGCTGTAATAAATTACTTTGTCCACAAAATTCCAGTGACAGAAACTATTGAGAAGGATAAAGATATCCGTGATTTCTTAATGTCACAAGCTGTAGATAAGAAGTTTAAAGTTGTACATGGTGATAAACCTGTACAACGTATCAATAGATTTTATGCAAGCACTAACGGTGAATACCTTTATAAGGATAATCCTGAAGATGGTAGAGACCGAACAAATATGTTAACAAAATCAGGAGTAACAATCCTGAATAAGTTTGATGATACACCGATAGAAGATCGGAAGATTAACTATCGTTACTATATCAGTGAAGCCAAAAAAATAATTGCTGACTTTACTGAACAACAACTAGAATTATTTTAGTAACACACTTAGAACCCAAGAGTCAATAGTATGATTATTGAAGTAAATACAAAGATTTTGGATGAAAATCCAGAATTAAACGCAAATCAATTATTGTTTCTGAGTATTGTATTGGATAAGAATCAGCCTAAATATCAAGACGTCCGCAAGATTGTCAGCCTAATCAGCGACGACGAAATACAATACTTACTCGACCAACATTTGGTCACTTCGATAGGGAGAGGTGATTCAGTTACATATGAACCATCAGAGAAGTTATTACAACAAATTGCTCTTAAAAAAGAGTATTTTGACCTTTTCTATGATATGTATCCTGTGTATGTTGTGAGAGCGGATGGAAGTAAATCTTATCTGCGTGCAAACGTAAATAAGTGCAGACATTTCTTCAATACTAAATGTGGGAAGAGTTCCGCAATGGCCGAACATCTTATTAAGTGTCTCGACTATGAGGTATCTAAGCGCATGAGAGAAGGTTCCTTAAGTTATATGATGACCATGTGGAATTGGTTAACACGTAGCCAATGGGAAGCTATAGAAGATGAAATGAACGATAATTCCAAAATATCAGTAAACTCTTATGGAACAGAACTTATCTAATGTACGTCCGATGAGTGTTGTGGCCCAAGAGGCTATCAACTACGTTAGAGGAAGAAGAGAGCATAATATTGTATCTCTTAAAACTAGGTGGGGAAAGTTTAATAAGCAGTGTATGGGAGGTGTTGAACCCAATACTGTCATTACCATAGCTGGTATATCTGGAAGTGGAAAGAGCTCGTTTGTTAATGAGTTAACTACCGACATAATTGATTTGAATCCAACTGAAGACATAGTTATTCTAAACTTCTCATTAGAGATGGTTGGATTTAGGCAAGTTGGAAGAACGTTGTCGAATAAACTTCGAATAACTACTTCTGCCTTGTATAGTTCAGAAATGGACCTGGACGATGAAACGTTTAAACGTGTCGTTGCAGTATCTAACCAATTGAAAGAGTATCCTATCTATTTTGTAGATAATCCAGGTACTCCTTCAGAGGTAGAACGAACTATTAAATCTTTCTATGAGTCACATATAAAGGGTTCTAAGAAACACTTTATTATTGTATACGATCACACTTTGCTGACAAAACAAGTAGGTTCTGTTATAGAGACTACATCTGAACTCGAAAGAGTGTTCATCCAAGCCAAAAAGCTCCCGATGACGTCAGTTATACAGATCGCTCAGATGAATAGAAATATTGAGTCTTCAGAGAGGATAAACAACCCATTGAGTCATTACCCAATGAGAAGTGATTTATCGTCATCTGATGCAATGTTCCAAGCAAGCGATTATGTCCTTGTGATGCATAGACCAGAGATATTGAACATCCAAGAGTACGGTCCAAACCGTTTACCTACACAAAATAAGGTGTACATGCACATGTTGAAAAACAGAGATGCAGGAAAGCCTTGTATTCTTGAATTCGAGAACGATTTGATGTACAACAATCTGGTTGAAAGTTAATGCGCAGATGGCTAGTATTAACTTAAAAAATAGGCTGAATTATGATTACAACATACACTTTTGGTAAGAAGAACAACAATAGTATTCCCTTTTCAACTAGTAGCAAACCCAACTATTCTAAGATTCTTGACGATCTTGTTATTGCTGATGTAATTAAGAAGAATAGTTATCTGTTTAACAACAGTAAGAAGAACGATGAGGACTCTGCCCTCTTCAAGGCTCTTCTGGGCAAGAAGTATGATACTAAGCTTGACAATGCTATTGATTTTCTTGCTAATTATAAGAAGTATAAGAAGAGTTACTCTATTCCGTATATCTACGGTAAGATGTATACTCTGAGTGATGGTACTCCCATTGTTTTCTACGAGGATGAGATTCAGATTGGTTTCGATTCATATAAGTATACCGATTTCTCTGATTTCAACTTCCTGAAGTCATTGAGTACCAATACCAAGAAGACTATTATTAATATCTACACCAACGGTGCAGCTAATATTAACATTAATCTTCTTTAATGATGAGTAAAATAGAATTAGCTTTTGTTATCTTAGGTATTGATTTAATACTTATTATAATAGGTACGCTATGTTGTATGGCGTATAGCTATTTCAAATATCTCAAATAATCATTAGAACTATAAGTCAATATGATAACATTACCAACTCAAAAAGTTCCTGCAACTTCGACAAATCCTCAGTATTTGGTGTTATATGGCCTTCCTAAGGCTGGTAAGACCAGTGCTGTGGCACAGTTGGAGAATAATCTCATCATAGACCTTGAAGGCGGATCTAAGTTCATTGATGCGCTAGCTGTTCAGGCACGTACCATCAATGACCTTGGAGAGATTGCACAAGCCATTCGAGCTAAGAATGATGAGTTGGGACATAATTTCTATAAACACATTACAATAGACAATGCTACACGTCTTGAAGACATTTGTATGTCTTATGCTTGCACTCTTTATAGACAAACGGAACTTGGAAAAAATTGGAAAGGAACGGATGTCACTACGCTCGCCCGTGGAGCTGGTTACAAATATCTAAGAGACGCTGTAAAGAAGGTAATTGATATGTTCAAGGACCTTTGTGACGAATTTATTCTAATAGGACATGTCAAAGATAGTATCACCGATAAAGACGGAGAAGAAGTTAACGCAAAAGAAATCGACCTCGTCGGAAAACTTGGGAAAATTATCTGTGGAATGGCTGATGCCGTCGGTTATGTCTACCGCAAAGATAATGAAACACACATCTCGTTTAAATCGGGAGGTGATGGAACGATTATGGAAGCTAGAGCAAGACATATCGCAGGTCAAGATATTGTTATCGCGACTGGAAACACAGATGGCAGTATAATAACCTATTGGGATCGTGTTTACAAACCAGAAGTATAACTCAGAGTTTAGAATTATGTATAGTACAAAAACAGCAACAACAAATAATGAGGAGTTTAGCTCTTCATATATGCCTGTAGGCATCAATGAGAATATTACCTTGAAAGAGGTAAACGTTAATAAGACACCTAATGGTCGTGATTTCTTGGAGATTATCTTCGAGAATGAAAATGGTCAAACAGCTACTATGACTGAGTGGAAGAACGAGAAGAATATGTGGATTAAGACAGATGAAGATCTTCAGCGTCGTGATAATCAGCAGTTCGGTCGTATTCTGCAGGTAATAGATGCGTTTAAGGGTGGTCATAACGATTTTGAAGGTTCTTCATTTATCGAGATGATTACTTGGGCTAAGATGTGTCTTAACGATGGAGAAAGTGGTACCGCTCGTCTTAAGGTAACTTATGATAAGAATGGTTATACACAGGTATCCAAAAACGGTATTTTCGTTGAATCTATGAGTGTAACAGAGTCTCAGATTAAGCTTTGGAAGAACGATCTTCTGGAGCGTCCTGTTGTAGCAGATAGAGAACCTGCTGCAGATCCGCTCAGTGTAACAGCTGCTCCGGTTACTGAGACTACAGGTGCTGACGACCTGCCTTTTTAAAGGAGCAGACAAGAGATTTGTTATACGATGTACACGATGTTCTGTATATGCTTCACAGTAAGCATCCAGAACTTTATGACAAATTAACAAAGAAATTGGCTGCATAATGGTCAGTGGTGGAGGACTGATTGGGTAATCTAGTCAGCCCCTAACAATATGATACAGAAACGATATCAATACTGGGCCCATGAAGGTGTTGTGTGGACACCTTGGGTAGATTATTGTGAAGATGATTCACAATTGAAAGAAATCGAAAAGATGTACAAATGGCAACTTAAGAATAAACTTAAGAATGAGTTTAGAGTTGTATGAAATATAAACCGGTAGACATTTCGTGCGGAGGGCTAATACTGAATTGACAGTTGAAAGAAGTTGTAGTGAGCTAACACGTAATTGACTTCATAGGTGGACAAAATGCGGTCCAATGGATTGACACATCTACGAGTTAGACAATGTAGTCATGGAACAACGAAATGACAGCAGGTGAAAATCCTGCATAAGGATACAGTGGGTTCGAATCCCGCTGTGTCCACAATACAAAAGAGCTTATAAGCCATGTATAGTACAAAAACAGCGATTACAATGAGTCTTAGAGACTTATTGAATAAAGTGGATGACTATACTATCTATTCTTATTATCTTGGTGCTTTTAAGCCAGGAAAACTTATGAATAGTCCTTTAAGAGGAGATGATAAAATGCCATCGTTTGCGATATTCGCAACTAAAGATGGCGCTTTATTGTTTAAAGATCATGGAACAGGAGTGTCTGGAAATGCTCTGAAATTCATGAAACTCTATAAGAACATTCAAACACGTGAAGAACTAGAGAAAGAACTGCTGAGAATCGTTAAGCGATCCAATCCAACCAGCAGTGTGGCAACTGTGACACGGTCATATACTCCTTCTGGAGAATCTGACATCGGAATAGTTCGTCAACCATTTACAGAAGTTGATAAAAAATACTGGAAGCAATTCCATATATCTCTGGATACGTTAAAGAAATTCAATGTATTTAGCATTAAGTACTTTCTTTGTAATAGAGTCGTCAGAGGAACCTACAAAGAAACTAGTCCTATGTATGCATATAAGGTTTATGATAAATTTAAAATTTATAGACCTTTAGCCTCCAAGTATACTAAATGGCGTACCAATCTGACAAATCGGCACGTTCAGGGATTAGCCGAGTTGCCCTATGAGGGAGGGAATCTCCTTATAATCACAAAGTCTTTAAAAGACGTGATGTGTTTATATGAGATGGGTTTTAATGCTATATCACCTTCAAGTGAGACTACATTCATACCTGATGATATATTGAAGTCTTTACGATATAAATGGAAACGTATTGTCATACTATTTGACAGAGACCAAACTGGTATGAGAAAAGCCCGAGAATATAGTAAGAAATATAAAATAGATGCTATATTTGTTCACAAGAAGTTTAACTCAAAAGATATTTCGGACGCGGTGAAGTCAAATGACTTTACAGAAGTGAAGAATTGGTTACAAAAAACAATACAGTATGGTTGAGACATTGATCCTTGGTACGTTTTTAGGTGCACTTATCACTACAATCGTATCACTATACATTTCATATAAGAATGCTACACAGCCTTATGTGATTAAGAGTTTATCGGATGGATACGAACTGATAGCCATAGATAGAAAGTTTGATAATGACAAGTATACCTATGCTGCTATAAGAAAGAATGATAAAATCATTGCAGCAGTTCGATTAGACGATAGAGGTGTGAAGGACATCTGTTATGATGTCGAAATCTAAAGGTAGGGTTAAAAATGCGACAGCGGTCGATGCGTATGGACTACATTTTCGTAGTAAGCTCGAACTCTATACGTATGAAGCTTTTATGAAAGCGGGAATAACTGCTAAATATGAGCCAAAGCATTTTACTCTGCTACCAAAGTTCGAGTGGATGGGTCAAAAAATAAGACCTATTACATATCTACCAGACTTCGTAGGACGAGGTTTTATAGTAGAATGTAAAGGTCTTATGGGAGATTCATTTCCTTTGCGTTGGAAGCTTTTTAAGTATTACTTGTATAAGCATCACGCGAAAACTAAGCTATATCTTGTGAGAAATCATAAAGATGTAGACGCCATGATTCAAGAACTTAAAGTCAGTAAAAATGGAAAAGAAAAATAACAAATGATGGATATATTGCAACCAAATACCGTATTACATACGTTATATCTGTATGGAAGAAATATGGAAAGATGTAGTTGGATATGAAGGCTATTACCAAGTTAGCAATTTAGGAAATGTGAGATCTATTGATAGATATGTTAAAGGCAATGGATTGACAGCTGAAAAGCAGTTAAAGAAAGGAAAAATGTTAAAACAATTTTTAAAACAAGGAGCTTGGAGTGTGACTTTAAGAAAAGAAGGAACATACAAGTTTAGATATACATATCGACTTGTCGCAGAAGCATTTATTCCTAATCCAAATAATTTACCTTTAATAAATCATATTGATGAAGATAGAACAAATTCGAGAGTTGATAACTTGGAATGGTGTGATTATAGTTATAATATAACATATAATGGGGCATCAAAAAGAGCCGGAAAATCTAGAAATAAAAAAGTAATACAATATGATAAGGAAATGAATGAAATTGCAAGATATGATAGTGTTGGAGATGCTGCGAAAGCTGTTAAAGCACATCAACAAAATATATCACAATCTTGTAGTGGAAAACAAGGACCTTGTCGAGGATTCATTTGGAAATATGCAAATTGATATACCATATTACGAGGATTTAACTCGTATAAGTAATTCGAATATAGGCTGGTTTCTAAACAAGGGACCAGCCTTTTTACATAAGATGCTTACAGATCCTCCACCAGAGGAAAAGAACTCTGTGTTGGAACGTGGAACTATGATTCATGAGTATCTGTTACAGCCTGAAGAGTTTCAAAAGGACTATGTAGTCTGGAACAAAAGTAGACCTTTCTCTGCACAGCAAGAGAAGTTCTGTCAGGCTTTAGCATCTTCTTTAGAAATAGAGCCAAATAGAGCCATTCTAAGCGCTTATAAAGAAGCATATAGTACAGCAGGAAAGTCGGAAGACAAAATGCTGTCAGAGGGCCTGAAAATAGCCTCTACGCTGAAGGATTATATAGACTTCCTTAAGTCTGATGATGAAAGGTTGATGATTACTCCTTCAGAAGCACACATGCTTGAGAAAATCAAGCAGAATGTGCAATCTCACAAGCTTGCTTACTCTATAATAGAAGCTTCTAGAGTATTACGTGATTATAAAGATGACGTAGTATTTGAGAATCACCATGAATTCCATATAAATTGGGAATGGGAAATGCTATTAGAACACTCTGGAGATGAAGCTCCTCCAGAATTCTTACATGTAGCATGCAAATCTCTATTAGATGGTCTTACTCTTGATTTTAAGAATAAGAATGCTATTATCTATGACTTAAAGACTACGGCTAAGCTATGGCACTTTGAGGAAAGTATAGAGATGTATGATTATTGTAGACAGTTAGCATATTATACAAAAGCTGTACAATGGTATTTACAAAATGAGTGCAGTGAGGATTTTGCTAAGTGGACATTTGAATATTATATAATCGGAATTGATACAACAGGTTCTAATGAGATTCGAGTGTTTAAGATAGAAAAATCTTCAGTACAGTCTAGAGTATTTACTATAAATAAAGCTTTATGCGATATTTGCTGGCATCAACAAAATAACAAGTGGGATCATAGTAGAGAATATTATGAAGGTGATGGCTCAGAGTCATTGAACCTATGAGTACACAAGTAAAACTAATAATNNTTATTATACATTGTATACTATATCCTTAATTGGAAGCAAAATGAAAAGTTTGCTAAAAGGAATTCCAAGTTTTGATAGAGCTGATGTTGAAAAAACATTAAAGTTTTGGAATTTAGAAGAATCTGATGTAAATCGTATATTACTTGGTGAAAATCCTCTTCTTGGTATAGACACATCGTCTGTACCAGAGGAGGATTATTCTTATCCAGACTTAACAACGGAATCAGGATACAAAGAAAGCCTAGCTATCGAAAAATGATAGCCAGGCTTTTTTATTAAGACTGCATATTACAGAATATTATAAAAGAAACTTTTCGTTTGATTTTAAAAGTTAACGTAACTTACGTCCGCCACGATTTGATTTTCTACCGCTCTTCTTTTTATTTCCTTTCTTCTAAACAGACTCTTTCTTAGGTATTACAAATCTATTAAGACCGGTATTCCCTAAATAATTAACGCGGTTTACCAAACCTATTTCTGTGGATTGTTCATAAGAAGCAGGATAACCAAAAGGCCTATACCAAGAATGTGCGGCACCATATTCAGATCTGGTAAAATATCCAACATAAGGTCCACCTTGCATAGGATCTTCTAGTTTACCTTGTTGACCTTCAACAATCATATTTTGTCCAGCCTCTACAGATTTTGTCATTACGTTTATTGTTGCAGAAACTGAGTTTGTAAGGTCGTTGATTGTCTGGTAATCATACGGCGCTATGCCTTCTGTAAAGTTTTTGAGAGACTAAGCAGCTGCTGCTATTTTTATAAAATCTAATTGTTTTTGAACAGCGTCCATTTTTTTACGTGTAACAGCTTTTGTAGTTCTACTAACTTTTTTAGTATAACCAAGCATCGCATCTGATTTATTTTCTGCAACTTTATCGAAGAATGGTATGTGACTAATAACTCCATCTGTTGAAGAATCGTGTACACCTTCCCAGAATTTAATCCACGTATCAGATGTCATTACAGGATCGATAACTGATTTTATACCGGTATCCATTTTATGCATTACAGAAGTTGTTGTTTCATTAAACTTTCCTCCCAAAAATGCTCTACCGTCATCGTAACGATACCATGACAAACAGAATGTTGTTATAAGCCACCACTACATCAAACGCATAAGGTCATAAATTATACGCTTAAGNNCTCTTAAACCTTTCTGGAAGCATTGTGTTTATATAAAACTGTGCTTTTCTAGCAAGATTCATAATTAATCTTCCGGCAAGTCTATTAGATCCGTTTGTATACATATTTCTCGCGTATTCGTAATAGCCTTGATTCTCGTTTATTTTATTTTTTATGTTTACAATTTGTTCGTTTATCTATTGTATTTCCATAAGAATTAAATCTCGACTATCGCTAGCTTCATATGCTCTAATCTAAGCGTTTATTGTTTTGAGTTCGACTTCTAATTTACGAACTTTAGACATAAATATACCAACATTACTTCCAGAAGACTATTTACGGTTTGTATAAAAGTTTGCAGCTGCTTGGGCTAATCCAAGACCGGCTCCAACGTATGCTCCAACAGGACCTACTATACTTCCTATAANNGACTTATTAATTCTGCTTCTATTTCAGAACGTCTATCAAAAAGCTTTTGTAGTTTAGTTTTCTTTTTATTATCAGTTAAAGACTGTTTATATACTTTAACAAGAGCCTTTCTTCTAGCCTATAATATTTCAAGCTTATGTTCAGATATATTTGGATCCTAAAAATCTGCACCATTTACAAAACGCGTTTGCAGTTCATTAATAAGATACGAACGAAGAGCAACTGTAAAACCAGCAAGTATGTTTTGTTGTATTACAGCTTTATCTTCATCAGCAACAGCTCCATTAAATTTTGGAGTCCAAGTCTATGTAGATATCGCTACATCTTGTTCTAGTTTTGTAACACCAGCTTCACCGAGCATATCTTTATACTCTTGTTTAAGTTCGAACTCAGGATCTCCAAAGAAGAATATACTATCTTTATAATTATACGCGTCTAATAACGGTAACGCATCATCGTACATTCTATCTATTTCTTTAGTTGAATATCCTAGTTTATACAGCTTGTTTTTAAACGACCGTTCTGGTAAAAACTGATCGTCTAATAGTCTGTAATTGTCGTATATGGACAATGCTGTAACTGCGTTTATAGCGTAATCACTAACTCTAAATCCACCCATACCAGAGCGCTCCATTCCAACAAATCTTCTAAAGCGATTTTTATATCCACCTTGATATTTATATTGAATTCCAGTGCTCAAATTATTCTTCTGCATTATTGCAGCTATTATATTATTTGGTAATATCTATCCAGTAGCCGAAAACAGTCTTCCAGATATTAAATATTTATCAAAAATTGCAATAGCTCTTGTTATATTTTTAACATTAAATGCGTCTCCTGCAAAAGCAAACGAGTGTAATTTTCCAGCAGCGTCAAAGAAACCAGTAGTCTAAGATAAAACATTTCTTCCTAATGCAGTTATAGTACCAAGTTTTGCAATAAATTTTGCGGTTTTTATTAAAGNNGTATAAGATGTCTGCTTCCGTCATCTGTAACAATATCTGAATCCTAACCTAGTTGCTATAATAACGCTTGGTATAGCTGCTCAACCTATTGTTTATAATAATAGTTAGATGCCATGTGTTGATAAAGTACTAGAGAACCTACAACATCTGAAGATAATAATGAAGGATCTCTAAGTTTATCAACAAATTTTAAAGGAACGCTGTTTACTCTAGTTCCGTCTGGAAGTGTAGTAAAATCATCGATTATTTCTTCGTCGGTTTCATTAGCAATAAATTTATTTGTAAACACTTCTTGTGTTGTTGATAATAAACCTCTTGACAACATTCTACTTATTACAGCCATATCAGATGCTCTCATTTGAGGTAAGAAATATTTAAGCTTTGTACTTATTGGTATGTATGTATCAGCTTCTTGTTTTACTTGCATACATAATTTATATAGTTCAAATACTTCTTTTGGTGCTTCCTTTTCAAGTACTTCGTACATCGGATTTAACTCTGTTGGTTGTACATATGAATCTTCATTTGGATCGAATTCTGAATCAACAAGAGATGGTTCTGCATATCTAGAAGAACTTGGTTCAACCATCTTATTATACTTTCTATTTGGAAGCATTAACGTATATTTAAAATCGTCTCCTATTCCAAATCTGGCTTTTACGTCGTCTGGGAAAACAGATGGTTTCATATACGAGAATATACTTAACGGAACTGTTTTTATTCCTCCAGCAGTAACAACGGTTCTTGTATATTTATCCAACGCTTCCATTTCATGTGTGTTTACACGAACACCTAAAGCTAAAGATTCTTCATCATCCAGTTGTCTCGCTTCATCCATTAACGCGTCAAATGCTGTTGTGTCTGGTTCTTTATTGTCCATAACATCATCCAACCTTGCTATACGTTTGAATGCTGAAGGAATTAAAGACCCTTTTGGCATTGATTTCATATATGCAATAATTGGTTCGTATGCAATGTCCATTTCTTCATCTATCTCCTTTACTCTTCTCCAAGAGCTTTCTGATAAATCTCTTAAATTTGGCATTGCGAATCCGCGTCTATATTTTACGATATCTACAATATCGTTTNNCAAATAAGCTGGGAATTGATCTCTATATTCTTTTTGGAGAATTTTATAAATTTCCCAAAATTTTGGATTTATTTCGAGACTTGTAGACCACTTTTCAAATTCTGATAACTCAGACGGATCTACTTTAGCTTTGGCGGCTTTATATTTATCTTCGTCTGTTTCATAAACAACGCGATCTTTAATAAGCCTTCTAAACTCTTTTATTTCCTGAGCTATTTTAAGGTCTTCTCCGTTTTTCTTTTCTCCAAGTAAAGTATATTCGTTTCCAAGATTATCTTGTTGTTTATACAAATCATACAACTGAGCACGCTCTTCTCTGGTTAACCTATCTGGACGATAAACGCCATCTTCTGTTACACTACTTTCAATTATATCTATAGAATTCTATATACTATCTTCGAGATCAATTGCCTTTCTAGATAGAGTATCTATTCTCAAATCATAATATTCTTGCAAGAATCGTTTATGTCCATTTTTACATTCAAAATCATTAACAGCGTGTGAATATTTTCTCCAATATTCATCCCACTCTTCGCCGTCTGGGAATATAGGATTGCCATAATCATCAAGCTCCATCTTGAAATATATATTTCCAGTTTTATTTTGTATATCTTTCTCGATGTCTCTTACTAGTTGTACTACAAGTTCTGCTCTACGTTTAAAGAAATTACCATAATGACGTTTTCTTGTAAACATTCCAGAAGGTGTACCGTCGTCATATCTTTCCATAAACAACATCTGGAAGTTTTTTGGTACAAACCTATATCCTGCCCACTTAATTCCACCTTTAAGCAAAGATTTCTATGCCTTTTTTAAAGCTTTTTGCAGCTATTGAGCCACATATAATGTTTCTTGATCTCGATTATAATTCAATCTGCGCAAAGAATCATGCATCATTCTTACTACCGAACTTTTGGATAAAGAGTTCATAGTAATCCATAGTTCGTAATTCTTAAGGTCCCCATATATAGCATTGTTTCTAAGCTCCCTGTGTGCGTTTTCTTTGGCATTTCTCACCATTTCGGCAGTTACTTGATTCACATCCATATGTTTGTCTATATATTTATCGACAAATTCACATGATACATTATACAATTTTTCTTTATACATGCCATCTAATGTTTTTAGCATATTAGACAACATGTTGTACATACCGATTTGTCTTGGGAATTTTGTACTGTTCGGATCNNGTTGTTTAGTATATAATTATAAAACGATACTGTATCGCTATACATACTACCAAGCTTAGAAAATCTATCGTTTATACCGGTTATATTATGGAGGTTTTGGATAGCTTCAGTAGCGTCTCTAATTTCTTGATATGCAAGTTCAAATAAACTATTAAAAATCTCTTCTTGCGAAGTGGGATCTATTTTATCAGACTACTGTAAAAACTACAAAGCTAATGAAGTTCTTGTTGTTTGTTCAGCAGATACATTAACATCTCGTTCTTGTCTTTTTATTTTGTTTTGATAATATGTTTCCAATAAATTAAAGAACGCTTCTATTTCTGATAACTAAGCCTCATTCTATTCGCCCCAAGGTTTATATTTTGTAGAATACCATTGTGCATAATAATCGATCGGACCTGTTGTCATATAACCGAATGCGCGATTCCATAAGTTGTATTGATCGTTTGTTATAAATGCTGCAGCAACTACAGATAATATCTTCTTTTTAGCCTCTTCAGACTTTACGCCGTTTGTTATAACCTAATGAATAAGATCGTCGAATTCGTCCCAAAACGATTTAAACGTTTCGTAAGACACTCCGTTTTCGAAAGCTCTGCCAACGTAAGAAGAATTTTCTACACCGACTATAGCCGGAGTTGTTATTATATCAACTAACTTATTTACAAGATACAACTCACTTCTATCATCGGTATCTCTTACAGCCTCCAAACCAGCTTTAATCAGAGGACTATCTACAAACATTGTAATATAATGATATGCTAATGCTTTATTTACAGTTGTAGATGTACCACCTGTAAGGCTTACGTTTATAAGAGTACTGGCGGCTATCAATTTATCGCTTTTACGACGTTGTATAACTGCTTCGTTTATGTAATCTTTTGCGCCTGGAACTTTGAGTGTAAACTCTTTAGACAATACTACATTTCCTAATATAGATTGCCTTAATTCGTCTTCAAATCTATCGTTTATTATATTATTTAAAAACTTCAGCCTGAGTTCTTTTACACCAGTGACAGCATTTCTTCCTCTTGTTTGTAATTCTACAGTACCGTTCGGTTTTTGTATATATACCAATCCAAAAGCTTCAGCTAGAGATCTAACTTGTTCAGTCAATATGGACTGCACTTTACGACCATACCACTATCTGCTAGCAATAACTTCTTGCTCGGCAAGTTCGGTATCTGTGGCAGATGGATGCTCTCTTTTATATTCGTTTCTATGTCGTTCTGTATACTAATCGTAGCTTTCCCTAATCAACTATTCTACAGCGTAATCAGATAAATCATCTGTAGGGCTAATTCTGGAAAGATCGCTCTATTCTATTGTTGGATGAACTGTATCCAACAAAAACTGGTGATTCATAAGACTTTCCATTTCACCAGTCATTGAACCAAGTACAAAACTTGACTTTGGTTCTCCTTTTGCATCATACATCGAAGGATCAGTCATCGAACCCATAGTCCAATCTCCGTTTGCATCAAAGAATCGCTGTGTATACAACATTGCTTTTGTTCTTATAGCTTCTTCTTCGTTGCCATAATGATTGACAAGATCTATATATAAGTCAGAATCTTCATCACTCGGTGTTTTGTCTAGCGGAAATCCATTATTCTACGATAACACGTAGTAGGCAGCTTCTTCGCTGCCTAGTATACGTGAATATCGATCTAATGCATTTATTTGTTCCGTAGACGGATTATAAATACATACCATAATTAAACTTTACAGAATTTTTTACGTGATTCGCCAAGTTGTTTTAACTCAGCTGCATTAAATACAGTGCTTACTACAGGCTTATCATATTGAACCTGTGCAGCTCTTAAAATAGTCTTCTTTAAGGTGTCATATTTTCCAAAGTTTTCAACTTTAGCAGTACCCCAGTTAAATATAATACCCGTGTTTGTTACAACATAATATATACCTCCAACCTTGACAAGATTTGCCTTGTTTATGTCAACTGCGCGTTTCCATATTACACGGTTTTTAGTATCAGCGTCAACCGGTTGTCCATTTGCGTCTACAACATCTCTTCCGTTCAGTGTATATTCGTCGTTGCGAATTACAACTTTAACAGGACCGTCTTCTACTTCAGAATACTAATTTACTTTACTATAAGCAAAGTCTTTAAGTTTTCCATATTCGTCATAATAATCAAACGGATCTGTCTTCATTTGTCCTGCATAACAATATACACAAGAACTCTTACATTCGTCATTGTATCTAAATACATCAGAATGTACACCGTAACACTTACAGAACTTTCTAGTAGCATCCTCTACTGCATCTGTCTTAAGAGAAGTAATAGCTTCTATAATTTCTGGGTCAAGACATGCAGAAGGTGTAAGTCCTGCCATATGTACAGCGCAGCTTTGTATAGATATTCCATATTTAGACATCATTTCTTGGAACATGTCTATGTATGGTTTAACATATTCGGCTTTTGGTATAAACGCTATGTATTGTGGTTTATATTTATCTTTCCCATAGTATTTCATCCAGTTGTATTCTCCAGTCTGTGTTACAGCGTCTGGATATTTTATAAACGAATCACTGTCAGACTTGAGAGCGTTGTCAACATAAGGAATTACGCTTCTATTTGGCATAGACGCATACGATTGTACAGGAGATGTAACAAACTTTCTAATACCCATGTTTGCGCCACGTTCTATGACGTGTTTTAACTGTTGAATACTAGTAACACCAACAAGAATTGGGTCTATTCTAAAAGTAGTAACTCTTGGGTCAAGAATACCTATATTTATAAGCTTTTCTATATTATCAAGCAAATCGTCTGCTTTCATAACACCAGGCTCAAATACTGTATTTCCAAGCGTTGTAATACTAAACGATACCATTGGAGCAACTCTATACTTCTTACAAGCCTCGAGAATGTTCTACATTGGTATACCGTCGTGTTTACTCCACAATTCAATAACATTTATTCTAGTCGGATCGGTAAACTGCTTAGTAGAATTTTCTCTAAGTATATTTATTACTTCTGTTGCATAGAATACAGGATCTGTGTGTCTGCTAGCACTAGTAACAATAAGCTTACCATCATTACCCATGAACTTCATATTAGGAATAGCCTATTTTATTTGCTCGGCCTCTTCCGGAGTAAAGAACGGTTCTACATCAGAGAACATCTTTCCTTCTTTTCCAGCTTTAATAGCTGTTGTATATTCCTTGTATGCCATTTCATCTCCACCTAATAAAGTAAGAGCTCTACTTTCAACATCTTTAATGGTATTATAGTTTTCTGCTATTTCTGCACGAACGCTCATAAGCGCAGCTGGGAATCCAGTCTTCCAATAAAGTCCGCCCTTCTCATGTGTTAATTCAGAATCCTCTGTAGACAACAATAACTTTGCTGCTCCTGTATTTTGTAAGAACGATTGTAGCATTATCTCGCGAATAATAGCATATGCAGTACTGTTCAATACATTATCTGGACCACCTTGATTCCACTTTTCGTTAAAGAACGCATCTCTAATACCGTCAATATCAGGTATCATTTCATGGCTTATAGAAGTAATCTTAGATCCAGTGGACTTAAATATTCTATCCTGCTTATCTTTAATACCATCCAGCACACTCTTTATTGCGGCAGCAGTTTCAGTAGATCCTTTTGCAATATCTACACCAGATAATCCGTATAAATCTTTAGCAGATTCTCTTATAAATTGCTTCATTGCTTCGAACTTAATAAGCTAGAATAATTGTTCTACAGAATTAAACTTATCAAATCCTTCTGGAGCTAATCGCAATATACGATTTATCATTCTACTTTCTGTTACATTATCGAGTTTGTCTAAAGCTTTTGCAGATTCTTTTTGCGGGAAATGCTCGTTTACAACAGATACGATAGATGGGGTAATATCAATAGACCTTATAGCAACATTAGAAAGATTTGCATATTTGTCGTGATTAGTACTCCAAATATCTATTTTCTTTTGTTCTACAGACTTTGTTTCTACAACAGTTTTAAAAGTCTTTTCGAAAACATCTCTAATCGCCTGTTTACCAGCCTCATTAATCTCTCTAGTTCCAATACCTGCAAAATTAAGAGTTAACGTTGGAGTGTCTATAGGATTAAATTGTGATCCATCCCAAGCAAACCATTGACTTTCTTCTTGGTCAAACACATATACAGGTTTCTAGTGAAGTATTGCCATTCCTACTGCATAACCAGTACCACCCTAAACACACGGATGTATTGCTTTACGAGTGTCATTTGGTTGATTCGGGAATACAGGATCACCAGGATTAGCTATATGGCCTATTGCAAATATTCCGTCTGCGTATTTAACCTGGCTCCAATTGCGAACAAGACGATCGTCTTTCATCGAATCATATTGATAACCCCAATTGTATTTTGCAGCAGCTGCAGCTTCTTTTTTACCCTCGTCATAATCACCTTCTGTTATTCTTGTATTTGCGTTTGGAGCATTAGAAGGAGATTGTTCCCCGTGATAATAATGACGCTAACTGTCTATACCATATTGAGTAGCAATTTCTCCCCAATATGTATCGGATCCTGGAGCACCTCCTGAATGCAACGTATATCTACTAGAATCTTTTATTGGTTCTGGTTTTTTAATTGATCTAAGAGAATCATTATGATCGTATTTAACATTTTTCCTATCGTATAAAACGTGATACATCGACATGGATTTCACCATTTCGTAGAACTGTGTAGCATTACTTCTTGTATACCCAATCGGAGTTCCATCTTCATATGAACCCATAATTGGTTGTTCTACCATATTTTTGGCAGTTTCTAATTTCAACTCCTCTCTTGTAACAACACCTTTTGCTATTTGGTCTTCGTTTTTCCTAAGTTCAATTTCAAATTGATCTTTTATTTGAGCAATACCTTCAACCATTTTAGCGTCAAGATTGTCTGTATACCATTTAGTATCTCGCTCCCAAGACATATCAAGATCGTCTCGATACGTAATGATATGATGTCCATACATTACTCCGCCAATCTATGATATTCTTCCATATATAGGGAAGCTTATTGGTTCTCCGTCAGCATCAAATACAGTACCCATTCTTACAAATCTATACAACTTGAAGTCTTGTGGGTTGTTATAACTATGAGCGTCATAATTATGCAACTTTATTATGAGTTTTGGTTTGTCTAATGTTGCCTCATGGAATCTTCTCATTCCATTGCCGTCTATAGTAGTTTTTACCAATGAGATTAATATAGGTTCTCCGGCAACTGTATACTAGAAATAGTTACTTACGGTATTTCCCATATCATCTTTTGATGTTTCTTGTATAGTAGGAACAAGATTGTCATCAAACCAATTGTTTCTAAGAATCAACTCATAAATACCTTCATTTTCTAATCTATCTGAGATTCTAAATTTACCTTCATCATCACCTTCTTGGCTATCGTTTATAAGCTGATCTATATATTGTATATAAGACTAATCGAGCCTATTTTTGGATTCATCTTCTCTCCACGAGAATGGAACAAGATTAAAGAATGATCCAGGTTTGTTTGTATCTCCAGATGTTATAAACGAATAAACAATCAATCGTTTTGCAAAATATTGTAAATCTTTATGTTCTTCGTCATGCAACATCTAAGTCCATCCTGCGATAATATCATTGTTGCTATTAGATTCATTTTCTTGAATTGCTCCAAAATCAACAAACTTAGGCAGCGTTTTACCGTAGTCCTATATTATATATCCTGGAATATCAGAAGGTTGTAACGATTCGAGCAGAGCGTTTGTAATGTCTCCGTTTCCATCTGTATAGTTTTTATATACAGCCGGATAATCTATAATAAGCTGCTTTATTCGCATTAATTCATTATAAATGCTCTTAGATCCAACAAACAAGTCTCTTATAGAGATATCATTTAACTAAGCATATTGTTCAATATATTCCCATTTCTGATAAGAAGATACACCATCAATAATACTCTTCATTACATCCTTAGTAAACGGAAGTACGGCTACAGAAGAAAATTCTTCAGTAAAATACTTGTAAGCTGGAGTGTAAGACAGCATCTCTTTTCCTAATATCTGCTCTACTGCGGTAGTAAACAAGTTTTGCTTTGTATCAATACTAGAATCTCGTACCATTCTCTGAACAGTTTCTGGTAACATTATCTTAGTATTTCCTCTGCTAAAGAACGAATCATATTTGTGATTATATGCCAACTATTCCGCTCTATTTTTACCTTGTTTCTTTGTTTCGATTTTACTATACTGTACAAGATTTTTCATATCTGATACAGGATCATCAATCATCATATTAGCAAGATAAACATAGAATTGAACATCTTTTACGGATATTTTTATGTCTTTATCGATAATCTCTCCGTCTTCAGTAATAACTTTTTGTTTTATTGTGTATCTTTCTTCTGGATCAAATATATCTTCTTCTCTATTATGGAACAGTGCTATATCTTGCAATATGGTACCTTCACGATCGAATCCATTATTGTCTTTAAAGCTGTTTATTTTAATAGAAGGATCTTCTGGAGAAACGCCAAATATTTGCTGTATTGCGTATACGGCGTTTGTAACACGATGATTTAACGCGTCTTTGTCTTTTGCTTTAGAACCGCCAAGAGCATCATATCTATTACGATAGGCTTTTACTGCTTTAAGCAGTTTCGTAGATTCAGCTTCCTTTCCATTTTTACCATCGTCGTCCAATAGATATTCATCTTCCAACTAAGTAAACGCTCTATTTCTACGAACCCAAACGCTTTCGTTTTTCTTATCAAACAAATAACCACCGGCTCGTATATATACTTCTGCTGCTTTACGTATTATCGGTTGTGAACAGAACCACAAAGCACGTAAACCCATACCAGCTCTAGCGAGATATATATGAATATCGTAAGTATATTCATTGATATTCAATACACCAATCCACGGGTCTTTTGCAATATCCACAGAACCAGTAATAAATGCGCCGATTGTAGCCATTACGGAGTTTCCTTCTGCGTCCAGTTTATCATACAATCTGCTTATATCAAGAGCTTGTATAAGACCTACATTATCGCTTTCTACTTCAAACAACGATGTCATTATTTCATTGTTATTATTCAAAGCGTAAGGTCCTACACTAATTCCACCAGTTCTATTTAAAGCTTTAATTTGACATTGCTTCCACAATTGTAAAGCTTGGTATACCGTAACTTTATCAACTTTACCTTCTTTGAGCAAATTAACAACCTGCATAGGAATTGATGTATCGTAGTCAATAGAGCGAACAAGCTGATTTGCATATTTGCTCTTATCCTGCGTAAGAAGCTCTAGATAACACTCTAGAAGTTCATTACCAAAGTGTTTCATAGGATCTTTCAGCTTATCAAATTCCGTACTAACTACATCTGTCTCTTCGTCGAAAGAATAGAATTTTGTAGATAAAAACAGTTTATCAATATCAAAGTCAGAACCAGTAATAGCTGTAAATTCCTCAGGAAGTATGATAGTATCTCTTACCGTACTTATTACATCTATAAAACGTAGAGCGTGTATAGACGAGTTTGCCTGCGTTGGAATACGATATGCTACAGTTTCAGCTTTTGCATTCTCACCAATTACGTTGTGATCAATAAGCCACTGTCTTGCGTCTTCGAAGGACATGTCTTCGAGTTGATGGAAGAACTGATAGAAGTAGTCGATACTTACAACAGCATCCATGCTACTCCAGTCATTAGATATGTGTAGTTTTGGAATACCGTATACTTGATTATCACCAAGAATATTATTGTCTTCCATCGCATACACAGATCTCTGTACATACGCACTACCTGGTAGATTTATATCTACTATATGTTTGTTTGCAAGAGATGTGATAATTGACTGTATCCATCCAGAATTAGACAATGCTTCTAAATGAGCACGCATTCGCTTTTGTCTTGTTTCTGGATCTAATATCAAAGACAAACCTTGTAGCATATTTGAATCAGCATCTCGTTCTCCAAGATTATCTCTAAGATATTTAGCCTTTTCTTCTACACTAGAGAATCTGTCCATTAAATCTAAGAATCCTATAGAAGCAAGGCTTCTTTCACAGTCGAATATTCTTTGTTTAAGCTACTGTCCAGTTTCTGTAGTTCCATCGCGTTTTACATAATCATCTTTGTATACGTCTAGAATAGTTAGTGCGATCTTCTTTGTCTGAGATCCTACAGATTGTAAATTCTCTTCTTTTGGATCGGTGTTCAACTGTTTTCTGAGATATTTGAAATCCTCTTTATACACATTGAAATGGAAGCTGCTAAGTTCTTCTGGAGTAGTTGGGAAATCTTGTTTACCCTGACTACCAAATTTCTTAGCTGATTCAAAACAAAGCATCATTACGTTATCCTATTCCATTTTATCCAAAATATCCTTTGTTTTTCCGTGCGCGTTTTGTCTAAACAGTGGGAAGAATGCGGATTTTGTATAATATGTAATAGGTTGGCCATTGTTCATTCTATATCCGGTGGCGGTATACTTCTATGTACCAAACAACGCGTCTGTTATTTCTTTGTATAATGTTGCGCTCTTTAACGGGTCTAATACGTTTCCTTTCTGTAGAGATTCCCACGCCCTTTCGACTTTGCCAGTAAATTTACCAATCTTCATAAGCATGTATTTGACCATAATCGGACTTACAAAAGAAGCGCCGTCCGCTACATTTATCTTAGAAACGAAATTAGAAGTATATGCTGCGATACGAGTGTTTACACCAGTAAGAAGTTTTCTTTCTTCCAGTTCGTCTTTAACTTGTTGTAAAGATAGTTGTCTTTGTCGTTTATATTCAGCACTCACAACACTGGTTTTATACGAATCTACAATTCCAAGCAAATTCTTCATGGCTATAGAATAAGCAACAATTGATTCTGACTTACTTATTGCCCCTAACCCAGAAGCAAACTTTTCTGCCCATTCGTCCTCAATTGATTTAAATATGTCTTCGTATGTGCTTAATATACCATCTGCGTTATATGCCTTTTTAAATATATCAAACGCAATTGCTTGTAGATTTGATCTCAACTTCTAAATCTATATAGAAATAGACTTTTGCTTATCTGCATACAGTACAAAACGTGATTCACTTTCTTCAAACCAGTCTTTAAGTTCTGTTATTTGCGAAGAAGTTGTCTTAAAATCTTTTAACTCGGCAACGGTGTATTCATCTGGAACATCATCCAATCTACACTGAGTTTCGCCTGTAGACATATGACCACCCAAACGCTTTGATAGATCTCCGGTATCATCTTTAACACTACCGTCTTCATTAAACAGAGTAACAAACAACCCAGGATTACCAACAAACAGTCTTTGATATTCTTCGAGACCTATTTGATGTTTAAGCATTATATCTAAAACAAACGCACATGTTGCAACACTTCGCATTGCGGCGTTTCCATATAGGTCAGACATTTTTTGTCCGTATTGTTTTTGTATAGCATTTAGATGTGCTGTATCTATAACAACAGGTTCATATCTAGAATATACAGGTTGACTCTTCCAGTTTTTACTACGATGTTTGAGAATACCCTGTGTTACCAAATATTCTAGATTCTCCTCTAGACGTCTGTTTATTATCTCAGTAAGCATAGCCTTTCGCATCTCGTATGTTACATCGTTTCCAAAGAATACTTCTTCGGCTCTTCTGAGATTATCTTCATATGATTCCGCGTTGTTGTCGTTGAAGTTAACAGTTGTCCACCTTTGTTTTCCATCAACCTCTTCTCTGACGTATACTTCATAGAATCTTGAAAATCTTAATGCTCCAGGTATCTTTGCGCCTTTAGTAGCAGTATCGTAGTTTACAACCTTTTCTCCTTCGGGAATCGTCTTCATACGTTCAGCATTCTGCTTTATCTGATAATATTCTGAGAACGCATATTTGATTAGAGTATTATAGACCTAATCAGATACTACAAATTCCTTTCCCTCAAGGCTATAATCTCCTTGTGCACGTTTAACCCATGGTTTATCTACAAGAATTGGAACATTTGTTGCACTATACACTTCTGCAGTACCATCTGCAGTTTGTGCATTATTTCTATTTGCTATATAATATATGCCAGGTAACTGTATTTGTTGCTCTGTTTTACGATCGATAATCTAAACAGGTTGATATGTTTTCTTATTAGACAATGTAGGAGGAGTGATGTCTCCCTCTATAAGAAGTGTCATCTTACTTATTGCGTCCTCTGGGTCAGTAATACTCATAAAGTCCTGTCCAAAGTCACTCTTATTGTCACTGACATATCCCGCGTTAGTATTACTCCTCAGATATACATCCCCTCTTATTAAGGCATCTATCATTATAGAACCTCTGTGATATGGGCTACTAAAGAAGTCTCTAAGCATTTTGCTATCGGGGGTATTAAGATCCTGCATAAATACATCTTGAGCATTTCTATTTGCTACTTGATAGTATCTATTCTTACCAGGAGCTCTAGTCATAAGATCTTTTGTCGTCTGTCTATATGACCAAATACCGTCAGCAAGTTGAGTTATTGCACCAATTGCGCTGTAGAATGACCCCGATACAACTGTTCTTGCATATTCTCCGTTTTCCTATATTCCCTACTCAATAGCTAATATAAGTTTACGTATACTAACACCTTTTGTTCTACCAAAGTCTTCACCATCTTGCTGGAAATACTTACGTAAAGCGTGAATATCGGTCTTTCCAAATAATTCGAACAACAGATGATTAAACTCTTTAGCGGTAACAGTAATACCTATAGTATTTAACAGCTTTAAATAATAAGCCTTAACTGCTTCTGGGTCTCTATTTACATAAATAACCTTTCCGCCAAGTTTTATTTCTCCAGTTCTCCAACCAACACTTCGTCTGTCAGTATAGCTATCTACGATAAGTTTTAATTCATTTGCTACATCTTTAAACAGATTCTTATTTGTTGCTGTATATATTACGATCTATTCTCCATGTCGCATAACTTCTGCAGGACGCACCTTGTTCATATCGTTTATAAACAATGCGTGCCATGCCTAAGTATACTTTCTGGCAGAATACCCGCCTTCTGTATCCATTCTCTAAAATACAATTGAGTTTGGAGAAGGTCTAGTACTCATAATATTGAAGAAATGCAATCTTGTACCAGAAATGTTATTGAATATAGATACAGCCATTGCTTGATTATTGCGATTCTTTTTGAAATCCAATTCGTCGACCGTATAATATTCTTCTCCGTATTTATCTTTGCCTATAACTTCTTGGAACAAACCATTATTCAGCCTTCTATATTCCTTACCGTCTGTTGTTATATAGGTTCCTTTCTTACCTCTAAGTTTAATATTATTTAACAAAGACGCAAAACGCTGAGCAATTGTAACAAAAACTGGGAATTCTGCAGAAGCATCTATAAATAATTGTAGTAATTCTTCAAGGCTATTTGCAGAATAACATCTATTCAGAGCAACTTTACATGTATTGTGGAACGGAGCAAATTGTGGAAATCCAAACTTGTTATATACAGGCTTTGTGTTTCTTACCGTGTTTATAGGCACTTGTGCAGTACTTATAGGTTGGCCGTTTTTGCTAGGAACATGTATAACTTCTCCTTCTTTAGTTTCTATATATCTAGCACCTGTTTCTGGATCTGTTTTTATAACGCGTCCCTTAGCATCTATTTGTTCTCCGTATACATTCTTCTCAACAACGTACATCGGTTCTTCATCGAACTCTTCTACAAAACGTATATCAGGAATAGTAGCAAAGAAATATTTAGTTCTTTCGGACATTTTTTGTATTTTAGATATCTCATAGTCCGCAAGCTCGTACTGATTTATATCTGCACTCTTTGCTTTACTTTCATCAGCCTCATTCTTTGCTGTCTCTTCTATATCAGACAACGTTGTCTTAAAGGTTTCTATTTCGTTTGTACCTTTGTTGTGTCTAAAATGCAATCCAAAGCGTTTGAGGCTTAAAACAACATCGCCCAAAACGTGATCCCAGTTGTCAAAGATATCTATAAATATCTTATTGATGTCATCTGGATTCTTTCCGCCTATCAGTTTCTTATATACTGAACCGTCTTTGCCAAGTTTCTATACACGCTCTTTTGTAAACTGTATTTTGGTTACCTTCTCACCAAACAAACCGGCGCCACTTTCCGATACAATATAATCAACTATTGTGTTGATAGCATCTCTATAATCTACATCAGATGGAACATTTGGAAGGTTTATGTTTTCTCCAGTCGAAGCATCATATATTGTATGATACAAAACGCCTCGTTCTTCTTTAGATATATCAAATATCCTATTAAAACGATCGATGTTTTCTTGTGATGGTTTTATATTCTTATATTTTCCACGATAAGCGTCTCTGTACATTTTATATAGCACTCGCTTATCTGCATTAAACATAGTAGTTATAAATTTCCAAATATGTCTCCAGAATCTAGACCATTTTGAAGAAGATTTTTCTTTTCTAGCGTAAGCCTTAAAGTCTTCTGCAAGACCTTCTGTTATCTATCTTGCATTGTTTGGATCTACTTCTGGATGCAAATTACTAAACGCTTTATATATCCTCTGTCTAGTCTTATCATCTATAAGAAGTTCTATTATTTTGTGGAACGCCTCGTGGAATTGTGTCCCAGCGCCTGCTAATTTACTAAGTATGATAACATTATCTAAAGTAGCACCTAGGGCTTTTAATCCGTTGTCCAATATACAAATAATGTCCTCGACAAACTCTACAGCAGCATCCCCTAAAATAGACGCAATGTCTTCTCTAGCTTCTTCTTCTGTTAGAGTTTCTTCTGGAAGTTCTTCTGTAGCATACCAATCAACACCAAATTCAAATTGATTATTCAAAAGACCAGATGCAAATGGATCTCTTATGCGCTCTTCTCTTGTTTCGGTAGATTCTTCAGAAGATTGTTCTACCTGTGCGGTAGACGTACCGTTATCAATTCTTGGATCTGATAAAGATATCGACGGTTCGTATATACCGCTAAGGTTGCTTAATAGCCTACCATGTCTGATAGACCATCCTATACCACTAAAACCTCTTCCGTTTCTATCTACGTCTTGCTCGTCAAATACCAAGTTCTTACTTATAACCAGACTCCCATTCTCTTTAATCCACTTTTTGAGTCCACTAAACATCTGATCCATCGGATTGCCTAGTTGTGCACTAAGTACATCTCTATTCTAAGCGACTTCATACCCATTGCTCAATAAGGACCTTAGAGTCTGTTCTCCAGACGCAGTAAGAATATCAATTGGTTGCGGCATCTTATCAGACTGTCTTTGTCTAAAGAATACACGGCCGTAATCGTCAACATAGAACAAAGATCTATCGCTAGGTCTATTATCGTATGTTGTAAGCATTCTGAGGATGTCTTCGTTTGTAATAGGAGATTCTTTTCCGTCTTTGGTATGGTATCTAGAAGTAAGAGTTCCTCTAAATCCTGTAGCTATACCAGATGCGTTTTGTTTAAGTATATCTATTATTACATCGATATCAGACTTATCTAGTTTTGCCGGTATGAGTTTTACAGGAATCTGACCTCCGTCAGGATATTCTGCAAAATTAAATGTATGTAATAAGAATATACTTCCAGCCTACGTACTCTTAAACTTCCACAAGATAGACTTATCTTCACCTTTGTTTATAAGCTGTACGTTGTTATTAGAATTTGCTATACCGACANNCAGTAATATCTTGTATATCATCTTCTGTCATTCTCAGCGACGGAATTTCTAACAAAGGTTTGGTTGGGCCGTAGTATCTTGGGTTTGGTATCAATCTTCTAGCAGTAACAATAATCGGTAGACCCTCTGATGTATTTTGCATCTGTATTACATCAGTAACAAACTGAGCACCTTTCTCTGTATACGCCTATATTCCTGCTTTATAATGTGCAGGCTGAACCATTATAGGATCGTATTTTACACCATTATATGTAAATACAACGTATACTCCGGATCCAGGATGTGTACTATACCCATTTAGTTTTACAAACTCTTTTGTTGTAGGATTATACCATCCATACATCAACTCAGCCTTTCCGTTTGTTATAAAGTCACTAGATGCTGTAACTGGTATACCCGAAGTAGACAATGCTGCAAGCGGATGGTTATCTGGTATTATAGGACGATGTGAATCGACAGTCTCGCCTTCGTATACAAAATCTTCAGGATTGTACACATCTGCTGTTTTGTATGCAGACAATATATTTACAATCTACTGCCATATTGTTTCTATACGTTTAATACTGTCTTTTATCTCCTGCGTCTGTTCTTGACGACGTAAAAAGTTTCTATATTTGTTTAATGCATTTTTATCATTGTCCAAGAACTGTCTTACATCAGCTCTGATTTTGCCATTAAACGACAGTTTACCGCTATAAACATCGTTTATCGCCTGCTCAAACTGTTCTAAACTTTCAAGTATTTCTTGCAACGTTAATTCGGGACTTCCGTCGCCTTCTGTAGCGGGCCTAGGACGGCTTTTCTGCTCCTGTCTTGATATATAATAAGCAAGCTCTGTATCCAGGCTGTTAGCGTAGTTTAAAGCCCTCTATTGAAGTCCAGTATTGTTGTTTATTGGTGTGGTTATAGATAGTTGTATTGGTGTGCCAGTACCCATTTGGTTGATTGGTAGTACATATACACCTTTTACAGCGAGCTATACATGTGGATCTAGTGTTGCAAACAAATCATTTGCTACTTGTGTATAATATTCTCTGCGAGTGCTTTCCTGATGATTTCCTTTATTGTCAAGATCTTCATCGGTCCACATTTTAGACGGGAATGCCATTATGTATATATTTGCACGACCATCTTCATCAATACTAATTGCGTCTATAAATGCAGATTGATTTGCAATACTTGTTTGAATATTTGTAAGAACTACGGTACCACTCCCGAATATACGCTGTCCTTCTGGAGAATTTAATAGATATTCCAGGTCTGTATATCTAGCTCTATTTGCCAACCACTCTTTTGTAGATGGATTGCCGAATTCAGAAATTTGTTCGGCAATAGACATTAACGCAGCATTGTCATTTATAACGTTGATATATTCTGCATTTATGTTGTGATCTTCCAAAAGTTTTGCTATCTCTTCCAACATGTTACTATCCCTAAGATCTGAAATCTGTTTTACAATCTTAAGTTTAGCATCTCGTCTAGCTCTAAAATCTGGATATATACTTGGAGTAAGCTTAGTAAATGACGGTACATAGAAATATTGGCCGCTATTATTTTTATATATACAGCCGTAAATAGGATTCCATTCTACCATCTTGTTGCTATATACAGAATCTACGGTCATAAGATTCTCCATCATGTCATACTAAGAACTATCTACATCCCAGCCTCTTGGTATTCTCGCTTTAAACAAAACTCTAGCTTGTTCAACAAAAGAATCGTCTATTACTGCAGGAAGAAGTGCATTCTTTGCAGCTTCAAATGCCTATGCAAATGGCTAATTCTTTTTAAATCTCAACCAAGAATCTTGTTTTTGTTTTTCGAATACTTTTTCAAAATGATATGGCGCAGGCAATGCCTTTTGATATTGATCGGCTTCAGTATCTTCTATTGTAACAGTATTGCCTTTCTGATCTTGAGCTTCTATCAAGAATTGGCCGGTGGATGGATTTATCTTTACATCACGTATTGTAAATACATTTCCAGGTTCGTTAATACTCTCTATTGTAGATCCAACTGGGAATTGAGATATTACAGGCAATGCCAATTGTGTTGTATCTGTGGGCAATCCTTGAACGCTACGATCTTCTGGTTGCTACTGTTGCTCTTCATTTACTACAGGTTCAGGCAACCCAGGCTCTTCTGGCTCTTCCTATTCCTCTTCTACGGCACCGTATAAACCTTTATTTCTATCGTCCTGCTCCTTATCAAATCTGTCGGCAATTTCTGCCATTAACTCAATGTCGTCCTATACAGACTTTTCATATTGTTCAATAAACTCTAATGCAGCACGATCTCTTGCGCTCTTTTTAGAACTTTTTACGGCCTTATCTTTTTCTTTATTCAGTTCGTTTATTCTGCCGTTGATAAAATCTAACTGATCTGCAACATAGTCATTAGCGTGAACTTTTGCATTATTTTTACCCCAAAGATTGTCTAAAACGAGAGTAGATGTTTCTAATTGTGCAGAAGCCTAATAAAGANNTGTACCACCAATCTTAGATTTAATATCTTCTACAACCGAATCTAACTTTTCGCGCTGAGCTTTGTAGTGATTTAAGTTTCTACGTTCGGCTCTAGTAAGGAATTCGGATCTAGATTCTAATTCAGAAATAAGATTATTAAGAGCATTATATTGTCCCACAATCTGATTGTTTAATGGTTGTGCCCATTCCACAAATTCAGCTGCTTTATTTATTAACTCTTTTTGTTCGTCGGTATATGCAGAATTCCATGCTTGTTCAAACAATTTAGTAACATCAAGGCTCATTCCGTCTTTTTCTAGAATTTGCTATGCCTAATCTACTAGATCATTAAACAGATTAATATTCTCCATTTGCATCTGGTCTGCATAGTTCATCAAAGATACCATAGATCTAAATCTATCGCTACCTTCTTTTATACCCAATTTTTTAGCTCTGTTTTTAGCTTCTATTGAGTTTGCGATCGCAGCAATTCTTTTAAACTGATTTCTTTGATTTTCTATTTCTTCTTCCGACAAACCAACTTTATCTGAAGCAGATTCTGATATATGTTGATGAATGCGCTCAGCTCTATCTATTGCGTTCATCATATTTACGTATCCGCTTCTAGATGTATATTTTGCCATCTCCTCGCCGTTAATAATATTGCTGCGCTGTCTTAATTTTTCAGCCATTATATTGTTGAAAAATACATCGCCTGCGCGCAATTCGCCAACAGCGTTTATTGTGTTTTGTGTAGCAGTAATAAAAGCTCCGCTATTAAGTATACCTCCGAGGAAGCCGCCGCGCATATTTGACATCAGCTCTTTATCGGGCTCTATACCCAAAAATTGACTTCCTATAAACGCAGTTCCAGTATACAGTCCAGTTGATAAATCATCTATAAGCGTACTAAATATAGAATTACTCTTTCCGGCAAATTTTCCTTCTGAGAACATTTTACCATATTCGTACTGCTTTCCTTCTTCAATTGCTTCAGAAAAACCTCTTGCTAATTGCTTACCGAGGAAATTGAATGCGTATTTACCTACTGTAGATGTATTAAATATGCCTTTTGGAGCAATTCTCGCCCATTCTGCAGCTCTTGCCATATATGTAGCAGCCTACTTAATCATTGGCTTCATAGCGCCGCTTATAGACGTCACAATAGGTTTCACTGCAACGTTGTATGGTATATTAGCCAATGGTGATAATGCGCTGGCCAACACATTAGGCTTTACTATTTTTGCTGTAGCGTGATATGCTGCAGAACCCAAATCGCTTTCTGCAACTTTTCTAAGAATTGCATACTTACTACCTTGAGGCAAAAGTTTCATAGCCTCAGCGACTTTACCTGTCGCACCAAATACGTTCAGTCCAGCATTAAATGCAACGTCTGCTGATACAGCCATCATATCGTTTTGGAACGCATTGTTTGCGCCGAACATATGACGTAAAGCAAGATCTTGTATTACTGGATTATTTGGTTTATAGTCTTTTAATATAAAATGTCTAAATACATCTTCATCGTCTCTAACAACGATACCTTTATGTTCTAGCTGTTTTTTACCGTCTTCCAAGAACTTCTTCAACAGACCTTTTTCTTGTAAAGAATTACGAAGGCCGGATATATAGTTCTATGTAACTTCAGCTCTGTTTTCATATACACCGGATACAATACCAAGACCAGCTCCAGCTGCAGTAGATACAGCGCCAGCAGCTTTTGCACCAGGGTGAGGTGCCATTAATAAACCAGCTCCTAACCAGTTAAGTCCTGTAGATAGAAGTTGAACTCCATTAAACGAAGCGGAAGATCCCAAAACACCCCACATTCCGTATTTGTACGTATCGAAATCTGTAAGATAATTTGCCTGTGCAGCCTTCTCCTTTGCTTTAAATTCTGCAGACGGTGTATGCCATTCAAGCCAATCTAATGCTTCTTGTTTGTTCCTAAGAGCCAATTCTTTATCTTTCTTTATTTCTTCATCTACATCAGACTGGAATTTATCATTTGTAGAATTTATATTGTTTTTAAGATTTTCAAATTGTGCTAAGAACTATTCGTTTATATTTCTGCCTGGAATCAGTTTATATGATTTAGCTAAGTCTAATAGCTATTGTCCATAACTTCCAACATCGTCTGGTACGAAATCAGAAAATGCTGGAAGGTTATATTTCTTTTTGAATTGTCTACCGAAATCTCCACCGTCTAGTATATTAAAGAAGAAGTCTCTAATACTTTTAAATACAGTACCACCTACTGTAGGACTGTATTTATATGTTGCTGCCTCTTCTACCTTTGGGCGCAGTTTTTCATTTTGTGCAAGAATATTGTTCATTTGAACAACCATCTGCCTCTTTTCTTCATCAGATACGTTAGGATCTTCTATAGATTCATTAAACTGTTGTTGCAGTTGTATATACTGATCTATATTGTCGCTATATTGTTTGATGATATTTGCATATTGCTTTTTTTCGCCAAGACGTACAGCAGAGTCTACATATGCATCAAACTCCGCATTGTTCTTACCAACAGACCATGTACTAATTATATCGTCTATATACTGTTTGTCTTTCTTGTCAGTAATATCGTATTGTGTTTTTATATTGCTGTTGATATTATTAGATATTATATTATTTAAAGGTTGTGTGGCATATACATTACCTTGTCCGGCTCCATACCCAGGAGTCATTAAACTTGAAGCAATATTTTCCCAAAACGTACCTTTTGCTTCCTGTTCTTCTCTTACATCAACAGGATCTCTTGGTACATTATATCTATTGCGAACATCGTTTAATCTCTATACTGGGTCTGTAGCTTGTAAATATCTACTTTCATAATCAGAAAGACCTTCTGGAGTTGGTCTATTCAATAAGGCTTGTCTTGCGGAAGAAATTGTTTCTTCAGGATCATTTATAACCTAGAACATTCCGCTTGTAGTATTATATACTACAGGTTTCGTGTAGTCATCCATTAGGCCGGTTATCGATGGAACACTTATATCTAGGTATTGTTCCTTCTTTTCCTATGGAGCATCCGCTCTTCTAGATGTTATTTCGCGATTTAGAAAACTATTGATACTTGCCCTATTGCTATCTGCTATCTCCTGTATGCTAGGTATCTTTATATCTGAAACAGCAGTTTTCTGCTGATCAACCTTTTTTTGTCTCTGTTTAGGCTGACCAGCAGGTTCAGACTGTTTTAATGTATCTTCTGCCTATTTCTACTGCTGAAGCTTTCTTTCTTTTTCAATAGCTTCTTGTTTTTCTATTTCTTCGCGGATTTTCTCCTCTTGTTCTCTTTTCTTGCGCTGAGATGCCAAATATTGATCACGAATTCTATTATATTCGCTTATAGATATTTCCAGATCTCTTTGTGCAAAGCGAGTTCTAAAATCTTCTTTAGGAACCCACAATTTCTTTTTTTCTTGTTTCATTTTTATTATCTATAAGGTGAAAGCGAAACTCCTTCTTGGTTGTATGTAACGTCTCTATTAAATGGATGTGTTGTAACTCCATACATACCCGTTGTACCCCAAGAAGCTCTTTCATTTGCTCCTCTTACTCTAGAGTTAATACCTGCTTTAGCACGACCTCTTAATTCGTCGTCTTGCATAACATAACGCCCATCTTTATCTTTCTTCCATTCTTTTATGGACGGAATGTTAATATTATATTCTCTAGTGTTTGGTATAGTATACCAGAAATCTCCCATGTGTTTTCCGGTGTGTGTGTTTATAATGGCAACTTTCCACTGTTGATCCATGGCACCGTTCTGCCCGAATCTTTGATATGATGTATATACATCTTGATATGGAACCATTCGTATTCCTTCGTATTCTACCGTTTCTTTTCCTTCATTATCTGTAGTGTTTACTTTCTAAACTGGAGCGGAATCAAACATTGTATGAATCTTGTCATAATTGGTTGCAATATGGGAATATGGATAACCATACGTACTTGTAACAACGTCTGCCTAACTTCTTAAGTTCTATAAGTCTGCTCTGGTCAAAGGAACACTTCCTTCGTTATCCATCTTTCTACCAATTACGCCTGCAAACATCATNNGCCCACGGTCCACTAAACGAACCTTTTCTCATAGATTGACCAAATCCTATTTGATCAGACATGATATTATTTAAGGCTGTTTCTTCTTGTGTATTTGCATCATATCCGAAAGCATTTGTTAGCCCGCGTTGGAATACGCCATTCATATAATTAAACGAAAGTTTTTGTTGCGGCTGTCTGTATCCTCCACCGCCACTTCCTCTTAATCTATTTTGATATCTTGCTAACGCATAAGGATCAGATTCTAGTTTTACTTGGTTTTGTTCCCAGTTTGCATTTACTATTCTGCGTTTTAATTCATTTATAGCAACTCCTACTCTATCTTCGGTACCTTCTGGTATAGATTTTAGTACTTCGCCGAGGTAGAATTTCCCAAGATCAGAATTCAGAAGTTGTGCAATATGAGTATTTACAATAGTATCCATCGTGTCCTTGCTTTTTGTATAAGCTTTGTACCCAGGATATTTCTTACTTTCTTCTGGATCAAACGACAACTCCATATCGTCAAACAAGTGATGTGTCCATTGATTAAGATCCTAAAACTTAGTGCGTTCTTTTGTACTCCACAACCCATCGTCTATGGTGCTCCATTGTGATAAATCTCTACCAAGTGCCTTTTCTAACTCAGGATTTGTAAATTCATCGAACGAGTCCAAATATTTCTTAGCAGTTTCTGCGCTCTGACGAAGCTGAGCTATTTTTCCATATGGCATACCTGCTATCAGTCTGCTTATACCAGCTCTACCTTCTGCAGAACGTAAAGGGTCTATTCCTTTGGCATACAAATCGTTTACATAATCCTAAATAACACCAGTGACATTGTTTGCATACCAATCCATGTCTTTTTGTATAGGACTAAGAAAGCCTCCATATTCCTTATAGAACTCTTTCATATCCTTTACACCCTGCTAGTAATCGTTATACAACGCATTTATGTATAAATCTCTAGCTTGTGCTTCAATATTAGCCGCAGCAGGATCAAATATTTGTGTTGGCGTATATAACTGCGGCCTTTCTAATCCTAAAAATGTCATAATCAACCTTCCCGTGTTAGTGAATTTTGATACGCTCTAGCAGCTTGTCCCAATCTATAATTTTTATACCACCATGGCATAGCAGCATTTTCTGCATCTATCAATATTTTTCTGTCGTCGTTATCCAACTGTCTATTATACATTGCTTCCATGCGGTCACGATATGCATTTGCACTTTGATCTTTTGATACTCCGTATAAATCTTTTGCTCCAGCTGCTATCAAACTTCCAAGTTGAGCCATATCAGAACGAAGAGCTCCAAATCTAGCTCCATATGCCTATTGTAACCAATTGTGTTTATTGACGTGACTTGCTATACGAGCTTGTTGATTTTTAGCGCCAAGCGCTGCCAAAGCATTGGCATACACTTGACTGTTCTTAACGTCCATTTCATTCTTTGTTGTGTGTATTTTTGCAATACTATTCAGATAGTCTGCAAAATTCATACGCTCCAACATAGCTCTACCACCAAGACCAACGCCAGCCATTCTTCTAGCAGCCCAATTAGCCATGTTTAGTTGCTTTGTTGCATCATACAAATAAGGACGCTCGTCAAATCTTTGACTAGCTAGAATATTTACAGCTTTACGACCTTCTGCGTCATCTACATACGTATCTGGTGCATAAACGTCTGCTGTTTTATCAGCATTTATATTTCCCTGTACAAGCGCCATTTCTGCAAGTCTTGGCAATCCTGTCATAAGGTAATCACCAAGTTTGCCTCCCCAATATCNNTATATCCTACATATTTAAGGCTCCTTCATAATCACCTGTCTAAGCAGCATAGTCAGAAAGGCCGAATTTATTACTTATTACAAAATCATCGCTGTCTAATGCAGCTAATTTAGTATCTTTATTATTTTTTTTACCAGCAACCCTTGTTACAGTGCCGTCTGCAAAGTTACCTATTAATTCTCCATTAGACACCTTTGCCGTTGCTTTTCTATTCATTAAACCAGATGGTGTCCATACAGGCCTTTTGCCGTAAGCAGCACTAGTTTGTCCGCTATAAAACTAATCTTTTATATCCTAGTCGTATGCTTCAGAACGAGATTGTCTATTTAATCTGGTATTTTCGTCGGTAAGAGTGTCAAGTTGTGCTCGTATTTCATCTTCATTGTCTCCAAAACCAAAAAGAGATGCTATACCGCCTGCAAGCAATCCTATACCTGCTCCAATACCCATTCCAAGAGGTCCGCCAATAGATCCTGCAAGAGCTGTGCCACCAATCAGACCTCCGGCGGAAGCCCCAAGTCCTATACTATCCATTGTCAAACCGAGTTGTTTTGCTTTTGTATTTTCTCTTTCATAAGTCAACTCGGCTCCAGAATTAAGTCCTGATTTTTCTGTATAAGTGTTACCTCCAGCAGTAGTATATGTGTTTGTAGTAAGAGTGTTGCGCATCTCGCCTAGCGAACGATGGCTTCCTGCGTTAGCTATATCAGAACCCACACTATACAAACCGTATGCTGTACCTAATGCTCCGGCCACAGTTCCAGCTGCTCCTAATGAACCTTTTGCTGCGGTAGTTCCTCCAGATAGCACGTTTCCTGTACCAAGTTTGTTTATATTGCCTATGGTACCAGACAAACTTTTAATACCAGCACCGCCCGCCTATAATGCAGATTGTCCGAAATTCGCTGCCGCAGCGTTAGCAGCAGCTGCGCCAATTTGCGTAGAAGTTCGTATTCCTTGCAACATCTACATTGGAAACTACATATTGGAACTTGCCCTCGCAATTGCGTTTGGTACTTGGTTCTAACGTATATCTTGTATATCAGGCTGTACACTTATTCCAGGATTGGTTGTAGTTAAAGAGTCTCCAATCCCTTTGTTGGGCTAATAACCTAACGTTGTAGGCTTTCTTGTTCCTAACCAATATCTAGGAAGCTTCTTTTTACTATTCTTTTTCATATCAACTATAGGATTGTCTAAACTTTGTTATTACGTGAGATACAGTAGTATAATCTGTAGGATTATCGTTTTGTATACTAACCTTCATCCACTTACCTCTCATTCTGTTTCCGTAATTTTCATTTCCGAATCTAGGAACTGCGTACAGCAAATTACCTTCTCTATCAGTATGCATATCTGTTGTATTTATATCTTGCTTAGAATATAAATCTGTTTCAAACGATAATTCAATATTGTCAAACGGTTTGTTTTCAGCTTCTGGATCGTACGCAGATCTTTTTATAGGTACTATCTGTTGATTATCAAACACCTTTACTACAGACACATTTGGATTTATCACAAAGTCTAACTTCATTGGAGCAAGATATTCAACCTCTTTCATATCGTCGAGATAGTTATACTTAACTACATTCAAACCATTTTCATCCTTATACAATCCGTACAAATGATTCTTTATATATACCGTTTCGTCGTACATTCTATTGTAGATGGATGTTGGTATGTTGTACTTAGTATTAAATACCAATTGGCTGTGATCACCGAAGAATTGACACAACAGTTCGTTGTTTTGTATATCATAATCAACATTTGGTATCACGTCCATATCTATTTTATCGTTAATTAGATTTTGTACACCAGTCTATTCTCCATAATTAACAGCCTGACCACTGTTAGCTGCAATAACAGCTTTGTTATTCATATCAACCCAATACAAGTCTTTTTCTGTATTTCTAGCACAGAAATCTTGTAATCTCATTCCGTATTTAGTACTTATATAGTCATAACGACTCAAAATACCAGATTGTCCCAGCATAATAGTATTACCATTCTGATCGTTGATAAGAGATCGTTCATTTACGCTGAACTTACCAAACGCGTGATCTTGCCAATAATACAGAATGTTTTTATCAGTATACATTTCTGTTATCTGTCCATACTTACTATCCACATCGATAAACGACAACGCTTTGAATATCAAGAAGTTGTCTATGAACTCTCCATTGGATTTAAGTTCAGAGAAATAAGCACGTTGTTTAAACATGTTCGTTTCGTTCTTGTCTGTAGATATCAAAGTAAACACGTCGTTAGAAGCATCGTTATCAGAATATATCATGTTGTACTGATGTGCAGGACGCTCCTGTGTCGTAATACCGTCGATCGATCCTGGTTCGTATATCAAGTTCGCACTATCAGTATTGCGCAAATTCATTCCGTAATCAAAGTACGTGTTTACTTTAGATTCAAGTGGAATATAGTTTGTAATCTACATGGACTGTAGGGTATCTATGGATTCGAAGTTATAGGCTTTATACATCGTTGTAAACTCGTGAGGCGTAATATATATATCTCCGTCAAACACCGTTAACTCTGTATTGTCACCAGATACCAACTCTCCATCCTTGTACGTCAGATCAAAATAGTTACCGAACCCAAAGAATTGTGTGTGTTCGTCAGATTCTATGTTATCCTATTTTGCAGCATGTTGTATATTACATACAGATGTATAGAAATTCTGATTTCCAAACGAAGGAAAACTACCAGTTTCCTTGTCCGTTGTAAGTAAGAAACAAGACGGTCCTGGGCCAATATATCCATTTCTTAAATAACTTCTATTATCTGCAGATCCGTAATAATTATTCAACCATTCGGTGTAATGAACTCTGACACCAAGAAGCTCTCTACAGAAAGGCTGATCGTCCTTCTGGTTTGGAGAATCTTCTCTTCCTGGTTGTGCATCATACTTACCAAACGAATACCAGTTGTTATATTGATACTCATCAATACTTGTATTAAATCCAGTATATTGTTTTGTTGCATCCAAAACAGAGCCGTCATCGTCGAATGTGAGTCTATCAAATCCGTCATTCCAGTTTGGAATCTTGACGTCTTTTATCTTCGATACTTTTATGTTTTCAACATCGTTAAAATTCGAATTTAAGACTTCACCTGACTTAAAGTAATTAAATATATAATAAAAATCCTTCTTATCTTCAATAGACAATTTTTTAATAGAGGCTCTGTCTATACCAATATTATCATCTTCAGTTCCTGATACAACAGTAGAAATGCTTCTTGAGTTTGTAACTACAATCAAATCTACTTCTGTGCGAGGAATCGATCCTCCAGATCCGTATCCTATCATAGATCCATAGAATTCTGTACGTCTGTTAGGTATTATATGAATGTCGCCTGTAAATTCAATATTATTGTTTAATAAAGAATTTATTTTTGGTATAATATTTTCAGACTCTCCAACTTCGAATAGCTAAGTATATGGATTTGTTTTTACAAATTTATATGACCATTTATCATCATCGTGTTGCTTTGTGGATGGAATCAGATATATTACATCCGCCCGCACATTAAAAACAGATGCATTTACAACATATTCTTGTTCATCTGCAGGACCAACTGTCTATCTATCAATCTCCTAAATATCTCCGTTTTCAGAATAATGTACATTAGACAAACCCTAAAAATAATAACTATCAAACGTTCCTGATTTATATAATGATATTTCTGCAGGAAGATAAAATTGTTCGGTTATAGTTGTATCGGATATATTAAGCCTAGAAAGTACATCATCTCTTCTAAAGTCTATCTCCGAAGAGAATATCTAGAATAATTTTCTGTTTACAGTGCTCGCGTTTAATTCTTTAGCTTCAACACCATATCTATTCCAATCTATTCCACTTGGTGTGTAATAAGTTGGATATATTGTCAGATTATTCACTGATAAAAACCCAGAAGGATAGAATGGAGATTGTTTGCTTGGAGTTATATCGTTTGTTATTTCACACAATCCCTATTGCAGCGGTCTAGCTAAAGCAACCTATATTAACGTCTTCTGATATACTTCTGAAGATGATCTTCTTACTATTTGACATCCTATAATATCTTCAGGATTTACGTCGTCCGCTTCTTTCAGCTGCGGTATCTTTATTTTTACACCAACAGGATACGCAACAAGTATATCTTTTCCGTCTATATTTTCCACACCGAACGGCATGTTTGTACCTGATATAGGATTTACCTCATAATCTCCTATAGTTTTTACATCACTGCGTCTTCCGTACTTATCGTAGTATACAATACCATATCTGTATGTTTCTCCTCTACGCAAAGAACGTAAAAGGCTAGAGGTGATTATATTGTTATAACTAGGACTAGCTAATCCTGAATTAATGTTGCGTTCTGTTAGATATGCAGATACATCAAAATCTCCGCCGAGTTGATTGAATGTATAGTTTCCCTCGTTAGGAATTGCTCCGTTCAACTCTGTAGCCAGCACCACTTTCGCTTTTACTTCCTTGAACCACCCTTCACCTTTAGGTATTTCTTGTATCTCGAGATTCTTTATAATTGTATCATCATTTACATTAGAACAGAACATATATTCTTGATTCTATTCTATCACTTGTGGTATAAGCATTACCCCAGACATGGCTGAAAACTCTTCTATAGTTAACAGTTGCAAAGGATCTATACCTACGTCATTCAATATAAATGTACTCTGGCCTTCTTTTATCTCGCCATCATATATCAAAGCGATCTCAGAATCTTGATTCGGAACAATGTACGATAATCTATATACCTGTAGACGTTTGTATGTGGTGCTGAATTCGCTGGTATCTATAGATATCTAAAGACCCATAGATGTTTCTGTATCTTCGGCATTACCTATCTCTTTGGATCTAGAAGAATCTATTATCTGTATTTTGTTTGTGAGTGGAGCTAACTGAGTGGTATTTGCATACTTATTATAATATCTATAAGTATACTATACTTGAGATGTTTTTAGTCGTCCTGATATCTTATCTTGAATGTATACTCGTTTTCTTGGCATTATTCTGTTATTTATAAGGTAATCAACATTTGTATACGTTTCTCCGCTTCTTATTGTATTTTCACCTTCTTTATCGACGCGTATAACAATCACAGGCGTGTTTCCAGGAGCTATATATAACNNATATATAACTTTATTACGTTTTCAAGTTCTTTATATAATACTGTAGATACCTGTTTCGGAGTATTATCGGCTGGCCAAAACTACTCAGATTTCCACAACAACTCGAAGCCAGATATTTCATTATTTATCTCATCTATATATGTCCTATATACGATTAAATCTCCAGCGTCATTTGTAGCTACAATCACGCACAAGTTATCAACGCTTTTTATTGACAATATTCTATCCTCAAAACCGTTTATGTTCTCTGCAGTAACTCCTTTGGGAACCGGACTTACAATACCTTCTCTTACAGAAGAATAGTCTTTTGCTCCACCTAACAGCTGATTTGATGTAATTCTTATATTCTAGCCGTACGTATACTGTGCGTTTTGTAATTGATCGAATGCCGTATCGGAGTTCATTCCTCTGGTGAAGGAGTTTATGTGCGAGTTGTTTTCATTAATAACCATTGTAGTAATCTGAGTATATAGTCTGTTCTTCACTTATATCTTTAAAGAACTGTCTGTCAAAATCCATCTCTGGAAGTAACCTATTCCATTCGTTCTTTATATTCTCCATATCTCCTGCAGTAGGCATCATAGCTTCAGCATATGCTTGGTTTCTGTAGAAGTTCCACTGCTGCTATGTATAGAAGTATGTCTCTTTTGAATACTTAGCAGCATATTTAGAATTGGTATTTGACAACTTACCCATCATAAATTTGGGGAACGTCATCTTCATTACAACATACCAGTATATAGCTTCTTGATAAGAAGTAAGATCTGGTATCAGTGGGTAACCTCTTTCATCTGTAGCAATAGCTTTGTATGAGAGTTTTACAAACCCTTTAGGCTTATTTACAACAAGCCAGCCAGGCTTAATAAAATATTCTGGCTTTTCATGTATCTTATCACCAAATATTCTATTCAAGTATTTAGTGGTGTTTATTCCATACAGCTGTGACTATGAAGTAATCATCTTGTGTGCCATTGGTTGATGTTCCTATATAAACTCAACTCTATCGTCTATGGCATAATTCTCTTCGTCATGCTGCGGTGTGCTTACAACCATTCCTTTTGGATGGTGTTTATGTTTGGGTTCTCTGAATATAGATGTAGTTGGCTACATAGGAACCCAAGGTCCTTTAGGTCCATTAGAATAAGCAACTCCGTCCAAATGTACTAGGTCTGAAGGCAATGGTATTTGATTGTCGTGTATTTGAAATACCGGAACATCGTCCGCTCCAGATTCTTTTCTGATATACTACATAGGAGCACCAATCTTGTCTACGGCTTCAAATATCCATTCTCTGATGTCGGATATTCTATTCCTAACTTCAGTAGAATCCAAATCAGCCATAATTTTAGCAATGACTGATTCACACTTTGTATAATTGTATATCATTTATATCTAAATAGTCTTGTTTATTAAATATTAACTGTGCTAGTCTTCGTTTATTTTTTCTTACCATACTCAGCTGATATTTGTATCTATCAGGGAACGTTCTTGGTATCTTAGACCAGTATAATCTATATTTATACCCATCCGAATGTTCGTTGAGGTGGTATATACGTTTATCGTATTCTTTACTAGCTTTATAATCTACAGATAGGGATTCTGTAGACAATGTTTTAGGTCTATACTTTCCTATTTGAATAAAGCCTAGTCCTAGAGGCATTTTAAAGCCATCTGAGCGCTCTAAGACGTGTTCTAGTATAACTTTACACATCTCCTCTAATATACGCTTATAGAGGCCGTAATCGACCTCTATTGGCATTGTCTTGTACATGTCCCTAAATGTAACGGACTGTTTATTCTTCATCATCTTGTGGTCCGTGTGGCTTTACGCTTGCCAACGTAGCATTGTTGCTATCATCACTAGGTCTGTTGAGCATGAATGCTAATTCGTTCTTCATAATCAGCTCTTTGATATGAGGAACCATCCAGGCTGGGATCTTTATATCCTCTTCATCTGGATCATCGCCATCGTTATTATCATCAGTATCTTCTTCTAGCTCCTTCAACCATAGTACATAGATATATTCAAGTTGTCCTTCGTCTGCAAGACCTTGAACATAAATATGACCTTTATTACTATCTTCTACGTCAGCTTTGTAGTAAGCTGTCAGTTCTCCAAATGTGTACTTTCTCCAGTAATTATAGTGTCTGCGTATGTGATTCATATACTGAATGTTCTCGCCATTCTCGTCGTGTACAGCCAAGATACCTACTTCGCTATTGTTCAGAACGTTCTCTAGAGCATCTTCAGTTACTTTTGTAAACGTAGGACTATCGTCATTTGAATCAACTGGTACCAACTTCATAGGACCAGATTCAATTTTGCGAACATATTCATCGTCGACGAGATCTTCCCACAGCAGCTGACCAAACAAAGCCTGCTGCTTTCTACGATCCTTTTCTTCTTTCCATAGTCTATGACGATATGCTTTTACCCAAGCATGTATCTAGGCTCTAGAGAGATCTTCGCTTTCACTAATATTGTTATTACGTACAAGGAGAAGTATATCATCGGTTATTGTTTTCAATGAAATCTTCGCCATTTTACTTATTTATTTCTATGACTCTAACACTGTCTGTCTGTATTAGATCATTAGTATTCTCTATTTTGTACTTTGTAGTAGTTACTTTCTTAAAGTCAAAAGTAAATAAGCGCTTCAAGAAACTCTTTTTGTTCTTGTAGTGCTTATCATTAAATACGTACAAATACTGTTGATTATTTATATTTAACCCTATGTTTATACTATCTTTACCAATACAGTAAGACACAGTAGTTAAATCATTAAACTTAATAGAGTCTTTATATATATTATCTCTATATAAAGTATCTCTTAGTTGTTTACTCTAATTAACGTTTATACTCTAGCTCTAAGTTGCAGCAGTCTTAAGTTGTTTAGATTTTATCTTAAGTTTTTCTCTAACACTATCGACTTTGTGCACGAGTATATCATTTTGTGTTTGTAGTTCGTCAACGGTAAGCCTTAAAACATTATTAGCCTACTAGGACCCCGCTAGGGAGCCCTAATAGGCCTCAATGTTATTCTAAGCCCTTTCTAGGCTTTCTGACAGCTTTTTATTCTGCTTGTGGAGAATCATCCCCCAAGACAATAAAATCGCCACAGCGACGCCTAAAACGGCCTTTATGAGCTTATTTCGATTGACTACTAACCACGTTAGCGCCGTTCCTATCATTTCCTATTTCTTTTTCAAGTTTGTTGTATTGTAAATTCACGTTGTTTAACACCTCGCGATATTTACCATTCCAATACATAGTTACTCCAAAGATACTTGCCGCATATACGAGCACTTGAGCAACATAACCAAGCACCCCGTTGGATAGATCACCTGTTTCGAAATATTGTATAAACGCAAGTGTTACACCGCTAGCAAAACCTGCTACAGCTGTGGCATATTGCGTGATATCTTTCCAATTTTTCATGATCATTCTCCTTCGTACCAGCCGGTAGCTTCATTGAGATTGATATCAAGTGAAGTACCGTTTGTTCTATCTAACGTTAGTGTATTGTTTTCAAATTCCCCATCTCTTACGTATATATCGAGATCTTCTGGATTAACATCATCACCTTCAGGTAATTTATCCATTAGTGTAGAAATATTAATAAACATATCACTATCTATACCATCTGCAGATGTTGAAACAAGTTCAAAAGCATTTGGCACATCTATTGTATACGTTTTAACATTACTACTGTTAAATCCAGGAGCGTATACTTTTGCTACTATTACAAGAGAATATACACCAGTATGAAGTTGATGTTCGGCTGGAAATATAACTTCCACCACCCCTTGTTTATTTGTAGCAGCTGTATCTGCTAGATACTCAATATCGTTTTTTACAGGAATTTCTCTATATATATCATTCCAATCTGGATTTACACCAAATCCGTGATACGAAGCGAACATATGATTTTTAGGATATGCTCTCCATGTAGGATACCCACTGTTGTGAATATTATACGGAGAAGATGCGTATTGCATCATGTGAGGCTCCATTGGGAAGCGTGATATAAACCGGCTCTTATTCTTAAGATCTTTAATGCGTTTCTGCTTAAGAGTATCATTGATAAGTATAGCTTTCACGCTTCTTATGCACACAGGATTAGTTCCAGCAGATATACTACTAGATTGTTCTCCTGCATTTGGATCATAATATAGTTCATTCCAGTTTACGAATGGGTTGTTATCCAAGTTTTCGAAATTAGAATCTTCTGGATTATATACTATACGCTCAGCAATTTTCTTACCACCAATATACTAACGAAGTTCTACAGCAAGTCTTATGTCGTTACCAATTCTAATTTTCTACATAAGCTGTTATAATAAAAAAGCTAGAAGCAGGGCAGTGCCCTACCCCTAGCTTATATCGTTAGTTTATTAAGGATTTGTTGCGTTAGCTACCTGTGGGTTAGGCAGAACGTTTTCATCTTGCTGTACGCCAGATACAAATGCATCAAGAACAGCCTTGATTGCAGAAGTATTGTGACAGTAGATCTCAAGGTTCTGCTTTGTCTTGCGCTGAATATCATCAGCAGCACGATACATGTTTTCGAACTCGAGCGTGATTGCGTCGTAATCAGCACCAAGCTGAGTCTCCATGTCAGGCTTAATGATTGGCCAAGTACCTTCACCACGGTTCAGGATACCCTGATAACCCATAGCCCAAGCTTCACGATCACGTACAAGCTTAGCTTCTGCAGGATACTGCTGACCAGGAGTCTTATTAATAGTCACGCCTTTGGGGAAGTGTTTGTTCAATGACTCCCATCCATCTGCCGTAGGATCGGTATAATAGATGTTAGCGTTGAAACGAACCTTGTTAGCCCAGCTCAATGAATCTACTGAATCGTCGTCATCGTAAGGAAGAGCAACGAGTGTAAGTACACCAGCAGCTGCACTAGCCTGTACACGAGCACGCTTCCACTCCTTGTTGATCATGTTGGCCATGCCGGTGGCAATATTGGTCTCATCATCACCAAAAGCAGTTATATACTCATAAGACTCTGTCCACTTGCGATAGCGATGAGGCATATCCTTAAACGTAAGTCTAACGATAATGCGCTTACCACCTTCAGCAAACAGATTCTTCTCAAATGTGTCAAGGTTAGTAAAATCAATTACGATAGTATCTTCCTTGGTCTTACTTGCCCAATCAGAAGCTGTCAGAATAGAATAGCTCTTGATGTCAGCAGCCTTAATCTCATTAGACCACTTAATGATAGGACGATACTCTGTAACACCGCTAGGCAGAACGATACGGTTGTTCTTCTTTGTTACAATACCAACCTTGATCGTCTGTGCGTTACCTGCATTAGCTGCAGTTACGTCCAGAGAAGCTGCGTTAGCGTCACAGTTTACGATTACGAATTTGCCTACATGAGCTGAAGGCGTAGCCATGGCGCCAGTGTTAGTGGTAGCCTGAGCATAAGTTGCAATTGCGCTCGCATTCAGATTGCTAACGAGCACAGTATTTACATAATTTACCATATTATTAATTTAATTTTTTTCTACTCCCCCTCTATTTCTACGACTAGACCTAACTAGCTGGGGTTTCCACGTTAAAAATTATTCTTGTGTTAGAACTTCGTTTGTGATAGTCTTATATCTCTGATCTTGCTGATTTTCGATATACATTTGAGCGGCTATCTTAACTATTTCTAACCAAGTGTGATTTTCGAAATCCGTATAATCTTTCAACGGATTATCGTTTGTTATTTCTTCTGGGACCTTAAGGTAACCCAGCGTATATTTATTGATTTTATACTTCTTGTCTGTAAGAAGCCTAAACCCGTCTTTTGTTCTTATTCGCAACGGTCTTGCTCTGTGATAACGATAATGAAAGTCTGTAAGAGAATTATTTATTCTATACATAAAGTTATCAGCAGTGCATTCGAATACACAAGTATCCATTAGGTGATCGTCATTTGTATCAGATATAACTACATCCTCATTAAGAACAAACATCATCTCAGATGGATATTCAAATTCATATTCATCATAACTAGCATGTTCTGCAATAGTCGGTATGTCTGTGTATACCTGTTCACGGAGCAGCTTAATTAAGTCTCTGGTCCTCTTCTCATTTTGTTCATAGGACGTTCGTTTCGGAGCATTTCCGTTAAAACGATCTTTTGCAAATTTAACAGCAGCCTGATTAATCCAATATAAAGAATCATCGGTTAGAGGCTTCTCTAATGTATTATTAAGCTTATTTATCTCAAGCTCAAACGAAGCTAATATATCTACTCCTATCATTATTGTTCCTCCTTCTTATTTTGTTTCTACTGTTGTTCTTGCATCTAACGTTTTCTAGCTTCAGCACCAGCTACATACTATACATACAAATCTACAGCGCCTGTGACAAGATCGTCAAAAGCTTCTGTAGGAAGTTCACACGCCATACCAGTAAACAAGTCCATATACCTGTCTCTTATACACATCT
>LXOW01269070.1_pt1 | contig 62571 bp, 54 predicted proteins | sample 1368591 | NCBI WGS metagenome assembly LXOW01 (sample SAMN04884650, study PRJNA319009) | bovine gut metagenome | isolation source: Cow rumen | host: Bos taurus | place: Italy: Legnaro (PD) | collected 2014-07-09
CCTCCTGATCTTTTGTCAAAAAACTATAGCCTATACTTTTTTGACAATTTTTAAGTAACTTTATTATCTCAAAAAAGTATAGGCTAGTCTATGTACTCACTGTGGAGCGTTTACAAAAGAGAGGATATCTTGTGGTTTTGTGCGTCTTTTTTGTTAGTCAGAAAAAAATATATGTGCAATGTGCAAATGTAAAAATGGAAAAAATATACAATGTGTACAGAAGGGGGGAATTCTTACAAAAAAATAAAGAAAAGGGACGTTTTTTGGACAAAAGTGTCAAAAACTTGACAAAAGGGCATTTTTTCATTATAATTACAAATGAAAACTCGTAATCAAAAATTAACAACTGCTTAACGAAACGTTAGATGGGGTAACAGCCCTGATTTTTCGGGTGGTTACAGACAGTAAAGATTGAGAATGGAGTGATTGACAAATGAAAAAGTCTTCCATAGTTAAGGCAACTCTTTGTGGAGTGACAGCTTTAGCTATCGTTGCATCAATGAACGTGCCAAAGACATCTTCGGCTACATTGAATGCAGAAAAAGGACTTGCAGGAATTTCAATAACATTGGATAAGTACTGCGCACAGGAAGCTGAGACTGTAAATCAACAGACTGTAGCTTCACAGTCAGCGATTAACCAAGGCGCTGAATATGCAAACTTGGCTATCTCGATAGCTCAGGTTTCAGTAAACATTCGTGAAGAAGAGACTACTGATAGTAAGGTAGTTGGAAAGTTATATCGCGGTGCAGCAGCAGATGTATTAGCGATTGATGGTGAGTGGGTGCAGATTAAGTCTGGATCATGCACCGGATATGTAAGTGCAGATTATTTGGCTGTTGGAGAACGCGCAGAGGAGTTGGCAGATACTTTCGGTACAAAGTACGCAAAAGTTACTACAACGACTTTGAGAGTAAGAGAAAAAGATGACAAATCATCAGACTGTTTAACTTTGATTCCACTTGGAGAGTCATACGAAGTGATTGGCCAGGAAGATGGATGGGTTAAGATTAGTATTGATGACGGTGATATAAAAGGATATGTATCTTCAGAGTTTGTGGAAGTTTCAACAAAGTTTGATCATGCGATTTCTACAGAAGAAGAGGAAGCTGCAAAAGCAGCAGCAGAAGCTGCAAGATTAGCAGAAGAAGAGGCAGCAAAAGCAGCAGCAGAGGAAGCAGCGAGAGCAGCGGCAGCAAGTGCAGCAGCAAGTGCTTCAAAGAGTACATCATCAAGCAGAAGATCAAGCAGTTCAAGTAGTAGTTCAAGAAGCTCAAGTAGATCAAGCAGTTCAAGTAGTAGTTCATCATCTACTGTGACAGCTTCAGGATCTGGTTCTGAAATTGCGAGTTATGCACTTCAGTTTGTTGGAAATCCATATGTATATGGTGGTACGAGTTTGACAAACGGTTGCGATTGTTCCGGATTTGTAATGTCAGTATATGCACACTTTGGGGTTTCATTGCCACATAGTTCAGCATCACAGGCAGGATGTGGAACAAGAGTTAGTTTATCTGAAGCAAAACCAGGAGACTTGGTATTTTATGCAAGCGGCGGAAGAGTAAACCACGTTGGTATGTATATCGGTGGTGGACAGATTGTAAACGCTGCATGTGCAAGAGAAGGTATCAATGTTAAATCTGTAAATTACAGAACTGTTTATTGTGTAAGAAGAATTGTTGGTTAACAACAAAAATAATGCGAATGTTTTTAGGCTATCACGATAAGTGGTAGCCTTTTTTATGTAATAGGAAATTGCGATGCAATTTCCTATTACATAAAAAACGCTCCGCGAGGATGCGCAGACCGCGGAAGTGGAGTTAATTGCTGTGCAATATCGTGGTCGCGCCAGAGTTTTGCAAGCAAAACTCTTTCTTGCCTAAATATTTGAAAATTGTTATACTAGTAGTAGGAAGTTTCGTGATGCTTGGAAATTGTTACATTGTGTGAAACGGGGGGACAAGTTTGGGGTACTTCGCACTTTGAATGATAATCTGAGAAAAAGTATAAATAAAAGTTAGCAGAGGGATGAGGCATAAGATGGAGAAAACGAACCAAATGAATGGAGCGTCATTATACCGCTCTATTTTTTTAGTGTCGCTGATTGCACTTTTGTTGATGGCGATAAAAGTGAATTTACATGGTTTTACGATTTTTGATGTTGATGGAACAGCAACTATGGCATCGGGGGCAAATCTGAAAAATAATCATGTGGGTGTGGCAATCAATGGTAAATGCTACGACAATGAAGAGGCAGTCATTTACAAAGGGGATTCCTATAAGGATAGTACGAAGATGGCGAAAAAAGTCAGAAAGTATATCAGACCGTATATGAAAAAGAGTGGATATGCGCAGTATACGGATGTAATTGTTGCTATGTGCGCTCAGGAAAGTCGATTTGGATCAGGAGATCGTAGAAACTGGATGCAGGTGAAGGGGTATCGAGGTGCTTCCGGTATGGAATCTGTAAAAGCGGGGGCAGATCATTTCATAAAATTGGTCAAAAAAGCTGAAAAATTACACTGCACGGATATGACAGTAATTATTCAGGCGTACAATTTTGGGACCGGATATATTGATTATTGTATGGAGCAGGGAGGAAAAGATACTCTTGCTATCCGCACAAAATTTCAAGTGAAGCAACGAAGTAAATTAGGAGTGAGAACATACGGTGATTTCTCTTATGCAGAGCGAATTGAGAGAAGAATAAAGGTAAAGAAAAAGAAGTAATAAAAATGTAAACTTTGTGTAATTGACTTGAATCGGCTGTTTTCTTATACTTAGAATAGGGTATGTCTCAGATTGAGATAGGGGGGACAGATATGATTGAGCAATTGATTGCATTTTTTATGACAGTAGCCGGGGGTATCGAGCTATATTTTGCTTATCGTTTTTCTTTTTTACAGAAAAAAAATTATAGAGAAAATAGAATGCTTTCGGCCGCTTGTCTTTCAAGTGGTATCTGGGCAATTTCTTATGCAGTTTTTTTGTTGTCCGACAATCCTGTTTCTGCAGGTTATGTGCATAAGTTTGCTATGGGGTTTTTTCTTACATGGATTATTATGATTGTTGCATTGGTAAATGTAATTTCAGGTATTGAATATAAATTTCGGCGTATGATGCGGGCGTCATATCTTTTTGGAACCTGTGTTTATATTTTTACTATTTTTGCAAATCAGATGTCATTTTATAGAGATAAAATCGGAATGGCATGGAAGATTAACAATTGGGAGACAAATTTAGTATTTGTATTGTACCATTTGGTTATGTCTTTATGGGTATTTGGTGTATGTATTTATATTATTCGTAATAGAAAGGAAATACGACTTCACACCTTTGCAAAACAGGCAATTGGAGTTAACGGTATATTAGTTGTGGGGTTTGTATTTGATGGTATTGCACCTGCGTATGAGATATCATCAATTTCCATGGTTACGATTATGCAGTTTATCGGTATGGCTCTTTTAATTCGGGCGGTTACGGATTTTAATGCTGTTCGTATTGATGCGGGAAATATTTCAAATTTTGTGTATCATTCCATTAAACAACCGGTACTTGGTTTTGACCAGAATAGGCAGTTGCAGTTGGTTAATAGTGGTGCAGGTGAGTTTTTAGGAATTGAACAGGAAAATATCGGCAAAAAAACATCCATTTCAGATTGGTTTGACATAGATGAGGAGACGGTTTTTTCTGCCAGTGGATATGAGGAAAATCTTGACACTGTTTGTATAGTCAATGGTATTTGGTGCAGTTTATCTGTCAATTCATTGTCTGATAAATACGGTGATCCTATCGGTTATATTGTTGTGTTTTCTGACATGACTGAAAGAAAGCGTATGTTGGCGCAAATGGAGGAAGCCATGCATACGGCAGAGGAAGCAAACCTTGCTAAGAGTCGTTTCCTTGCAAATATGTCACATGAAATTCGTACACCGATGAACGCCATTATCGGATTATCAGAATTATTGTATCGAAGCATGAGGGATGAAAATTCGAAAGAATATGTGGCAGATATTCGCAATTCTTCATTGAATTTGCTTGCAATCATCAATGATATATTGGATCTTTCGAAAATTGAAACCGGTAAGATGGAATTGGTATGCGATGAGTTTTATTTGGGAAATGTACTTAGAGATGTGTATCTGGTGATTGACACACAGGCGCAGAAAAAAGGACTGAATTTTTCCATGGACGTTTCTTCAGAAATACCAAATAAACTGTATGGAGACAGTGTGCGGATACGAAGTGTGTTAGTCAATATTTTGAACAACTCAGTAAAATACACAAAACACGGAAGTGTATTATTTAAAGCAGAGGTTTTGGAGAAAGATGAAGAGAATGTTACCATTCGCTTTATTTCAAAAGATACCGGTGTAGGAATTCATGAGGAAGAAATTCCTTATGTGTTTGAGAGCTTTTCACAGGTAGATAAAAAGCTTCATCAGGGCGTGGAAGGTTCCGGTCTTGGTTTGTCCATTGTAAAGGGATATGTGGACCTTATGGGTGGAAACATAAGAGTTGATAGTGTATACGGAGAGGGTTCTACCTTTACCATCGAATTGACTTTGCCTATTGTTGATGCGGAGCTTATCAATATGGACGGCGAAATGCAGGCGGTTGTGGAGGATGTCTACAGTATTGGAAATATCCGCGTAAAAGATGTGGATGTGCTTGTAGTGGATGACAATCTGATTAATCTTAAAGTTGCGAAAAAATCCATGGAGATTTACGGACTTAATGTACAGGTGGCAAACAGCGGTGCGGAAGCGCTTGAAAAATGTAAAGAAAAGAATTTTGATATTGTATTTTTAGATCAATTGATGCCGGAGATGGACGGTTTGCAGTGTATGCAACAACTTCGTCAGATTAATGATCATTACAAAGCAGGCGGCATAGGAAAAGTTGTAATACTTACTGCCAATGCCATTGCAGGTGTAAGAGAAGAAATGTTAAATGACGGATTTGATGAGTATCTTGGAAAACCAATCAATTTCCAGTCGTTGGAGCGAATTTTACAATTGTTTGTACCGGAAGAAAAGAGATATATTGAAACAGAGGAAGACAAGCAGGAAGGCTTGGATGAGCGTGTTGAAAAAATTAAAACGGTTGTTCCGGAACTTCAGGTAGAGCGTGCACTTAAATATTTTGGAGAAAGTGTGGATGCCTATATCGAAGTGTTGTCACAGGTAGTTCGTCTTTCAGAAAAACAGTTGGCAAAGATTCGAAAACTGGATGATTTGGACCAGTTTACCATCAGCATTCATGCCATAAAAGGGCAATTATTGAATATTGGTGCTGACGCTTTGGCGGAGCAGGCTAAGATGTTTGAGATGGCAGGGAAAGATGGAGATTTATCGTTTATTCAGGATAATATTTTGCATTTTATAGATAATTATCGAGAATTTGTGGTAAAATTACGTTTGGTTGTTCCAAAGCCGGAAGAAGAAACAACGGAGCCGAAACAACTGAAGCTATGTCATGAATTGATTGATTGTTTGGAAGGTTACGACATTGCAGGAATGTCCAGCAGAGTGAAGAAACTGGAAAAAGAACAACTGCTTCCTGAAGAAGTGCTGTCAGTTCTTAAAAAGTACATGGATGATTTTGATATGGTGGGCATGTTGCATACCATAAAAGCATACATTAGTAGTAATGATTAAATTGTTCTCTCGAAATTCTTGTATAAAAAGACTCTGAGAGAACAATTATGGAGAAAGGGGACGATAGTATGAAAAGAGTATTTCTGATTGTGCTGGATAGTGTAGGTGTCGGCGAAATGCCAGATGCTGCAGATTATGGAGATGCGGGAAGTCATACGATTTATGCAGCGTCTCATTATAGTGATTTTTATATGCCAAATATGCAAAAACTTGGGTTCTTTGACATAGACGGCATGAAGGTGGACGAGCAGCATGAGTGGGCAAAGGATATTATGCCGCTAAAAGGTGCTGTTTGCAAAATTTCAGAAAAATCAAAAGGAAAAGATACTACTACGGGACATTGGGAAATCGCAGGATTAATTTCAAAAAATCCCATGCCTACATTTCCAAATGGATTTCCGAAAGAGTTAATTGATGAATTATCCAAACAAACCGGCAGAAAAATATTGTGTAACAAGCCGTATTCCGGCACGGAAGTCATTAAGGATTTCGGAAAGGAACATGTGGAAACCGGTGCGTTAATCGTGTACACGTCGGCAGATTCTGTGTTACAGATTGCAGCCCATGAGGATGTCGTTCCGGTAAAACAGTTGTATGAGTATTGCGAAATTGCAAGAAAGCTTTGCAAAGGACCTTGGGGAGTTGGAAGAATCATAGCCAGACCATTTGAGGGAGAGTGGCCTTACAGCAGAACCTCAAGAAGACATGATTATTCCTTGGAACCACCTAAGGATACCATGCTTGATATTTTAAAAGCAAAAGGAAAAGATGTGCTTGCCGTTGGTAAGATTAATGATATCTTTGCGGGAAAGGGCATTACCGAAATGGTTCGTACCGAGGACAATGAAGACGGTATCAACAAGACTCTTGCTTGGATGGATCGGGATTTTGAGGGCGTTTGTTTTACCAATCTGGTAGATTTTGATATGAAGTATGGTCATAGAAATGATATTGACGGATATGGTAAGGCACTCAGTTATTTTGATTTACGATTACCTGAAATCCTTGGCAAGCTTCGGGAGGATGATATGCTTATGATTACGGCTGACCACGGATGTGATCCTAGTACGCCGTCTACCGATCATTCCAGGGAATATATTCCACTAGTCATTGCAGGAAAGAAATTAAAAACAGGAAATCTTGGTGTGAAAGATGGTTTTGGAACCATAGCGGCTACAATTTTAGATGCCTTGGGAGTGGAAGGCACCGTGGAAGGCGACAGTTTATGGACAGAGATAAAGTAAGGGAGAAAATCCACGGAAAATATAGTCGGAATTATGGTATAAGGAAGACTACGAGAGAGCATTAGAGAAAATAAGGGAGGAATTTGTATGGGAACACCACATAATCAGGCAGAAAAAGGAGAAATTGCTAAGACGGTATTGATGCCGGGAGATCCGCTTCGTGCAAAATATATCGCAGATAATTATTTGACAAATGCCACCTGTTTTAATACCGTTCGAAATATGTACGGTTATACGGGAGAATATAAGGGAAAGAGAATTTCTGTAATGGGACATGGTATGGGTATGCCATCCATTGGTATTTATTCTTATGAATTGTATGATAAATATGATGTGGATAATATCATCCGTATTGGCTCGGCAGGTGGATTTCAGGATTACTTAGAGCTTAAGGATATCGTTATTGCCATGGCGGCATCTACAGATTCCAACTATGCGGCACAGTTTGAACTTCCGGGCACTATTGCGCCGGTGGCAGATTATGCACTTCTTCGAAAGGCAGTGGAAGTAGCTGAGGCAAAGGGACAAAAAGTGCATGTAGGAAATGTATTGTCTTCGGATTATTTCTATAATCAGCACACCAATGCCAATGACCGTTGGAAAAAAATGAATGTTTTGGCAGTGGAGATGGAGTCAGCGGCTTTGTATTGCAACGCTGCACTTCTTGGAAAGAGAGCTCTTTGTATTTTGACTATTTCTGACCATTTGTATTCGGGAAAGGAATTGTCACCGGAAGAGAGACAGACCGGCTTCCGTCAGATGATGGAGATTGCGTTAGAGACGGGAATAAGTTTTTAGTTTTAGGAGTGTAAGAAAATGATTAAAATTGGATCCCATGTGGGAATGAGTGGAAAAGAAATGTTTTTAGGTTCCGTAAAGGAAGCGTTGTCATATGGTGCAAATACATTTATGGTATATACCGGAGCGCCGCAAAATACAAGAAGAAAGGAAATCTCAGAACTTCGTGTAGAAGAAGGACTGGCACTTATGAAAGAAAATGGCATGGAGGAATTTGTGATTCATGCCCCATACATTATTAATCTTGCCAATACAGTGAAGCCAGAGATTTATCAGCTTGCGGTGGAATTTCTGGCGAAAGAGCTTGAAAGAACAGAGGCGATGGGAAGTAAGACTTTGGTGCTTCATCCGGGTTCGCATGTGGGAGAAGGCGTAGACAAGGGAATTGCACAGATTATTAAGGGATTAAATGAAGTGCTTACAAAAGATACGAAAGTAAATATTGCGTTGGAAACCATGGCTGGAAAAGGCTCGGAATGTGGTAGAAGCTTTGAAGAGCTTGCCCGCATTTATGATGGAGTAACATATGCGGACAAGCTTCGTGTGTGCTTTGATACATGCCATACCAATGATGCAGGCTATGATGTAGCAGGAAATTTTGATGAGGTAATTACATCTTTTGATAAGGTTATTGGCAAGGAGCAAATCGCAGTGTTCCACATTAACGACAGTAAAAATGACCGTGGTGCCGCAAAGGACCGACATGAAAATATTGGCTTTGGAACTATCGGCTTTACTGCGTTAGAGAAGATTGTGAAACATCCGGATTTTGAAAACGTGCCAAAAATATTGGAAACCCCTTATATCCCAGATCCGGAGAATAAGAAGAAAGCCTATGCTCCGTACAAGTACGAAATTGAGATGATAAAATCAGGAGTGTTTGATGAGGGGCTGAAGGAGAAAATATTGGCTGAAAGACAAATTTGATATAATTTTATACAATACACCCGGCTGTGTTAACAGTTGGGTGTATAGCCAGTGTGCCATGAATTTGCTAGATTGACTATACGCCTTGTTTTGAATCGCTTACATTTCAAAACAAAATGGTGTTAAAGTAAAATTAGGAGCTGTCGTACTAATTAGTGTAACAGCCCCTTTTTCAAGCATAATCTAATCGTAACAAGGCCTTTCCATTTGGAAGTTTTCCCACTTCTTTAGCAATCAATGAATAACCTATCTTTTGCATAGCATTTGTTAAATCTTCTTCACTCATTTGATTATGTATCTCATCTAGCCTATCAAACGCATGAATATATTTAGAGTCAGAAACCCATTGTAGCTTATCCATATTAATTTGTATTATACAAGAAACGTACTTTGGTTTAACCTGTCTAATAATAGTTTGAAATGAAGAATAACCAATGTATTCAATCAATAAATTAGCTATTACAAGGCTTGCTTTTGGTAACTTATCACTTTCTTTTAATAAATCTATATGTAATAGTTCTAATACATCTTTAAGTTCTCGATATCGTTTTGATACCTCATTTAGATAATTTTTATTAATATCTATTCCATATACTTTTGTATATTTTGATGAATTAATATGCTCTAATCCATTTCCGCCAGCAACTCCTAGTACCATTGCTGTATCTACATCATATGCCTCAAACTGTTTTTTCATAGTTGAATTTAAAGTCTGAAGTTGCATTACAGTATCAAGCCTCATATGATTTTCATAATCACAAAGATTTATATCTTCCCAAGGATTGTTCATGTGTTCAACCTCCAATTGACTTATTATATGTATTATATTTGTAAAATTATATAATCCAAATAGGAACTATATAATTATCTCTATCAATTGCAGATACTTGTGGTTTCATACATATTACAGCTCCCTTTGAACGAGGTATTGATGCCCTATCTAATACCTCAAATGCCTTTACTAGTTCTTTTCTAGGGTTAGATGATTTTTTAATCTCTATCGGATTTAAAACTCCATCATGCTCTAATACAATATCTATTTCTCTTGCATCTTTATCACGATAATAATACATAAATGGCTCTTTTCCACTATTTAAATATGTTTTCATTATCTCTGCTACCACATAATTTTCTAAAATTGCTCCATTCATAGCACCTTTTTCTAATGTTTGTGCATTGCTCCATTTTGTTAAATAACACACTAGTCCTGTATCATAAAAATATAACTTTGGTGTCTTTACCAAGCGTTTTAACAAATTATTAGAATATGGGTGTAAATAAAACACTATCCCTAATGTTACTAATATCTCTAACCAACTTTTTGCTTGTTTTTGATTAATATCAGCATCTCTTGCAATCTCTGCTATATTTAACATTTGCCCACATCTTGCAGCAACTGCCGTGATAAAATTCATAAATTTTAATGAATCTATAGCGTCAGACATTTCCTTTACATCTCTTTGTATATAAGTTGATAAGTAACTACTGTAAAAAATCTGACTATTGCTATTTTGCCCACTTACTAGAGCTGGCATACTTCCTTTAAATATTCTTTCAAAAATCTCTGTAGCATCTGCCATTTTCCTTTGCTTACTTCTATCCATAAGACCATCTATATCAATCGTAAATGGTGAAATTGAACCATTACATATCTCTGCTTGTGAAAGAGAAGTCAAAGAAAGAACAGCCACTCTACCTGCTAATGACTCCCTAACCCCTTGCATAAGTTTAAAAATCTGTGATCCCGTAAGCCAAAAATCACCTGCATTATGATTTTTATCAACAATAATCTTTATATATGTAAACAATTCAGGAGCATACTGAACCTCATCAATAAGAACAGGCGGCTTATGTAACTGTAAAAAAAGCTCAGGATCATTTTTGGCAAGACTTCTTTCATTCAAATCATCAAGAGAAACATAGCTCCTATCTGTACCTTCCATTAGTTTCTGTAACATAGTAGTTTTACCCACTTGTCTAGGACCAGTTACTAACACAACAGGGTATTCATTTGTAACTTGCATAACAACCTTTTCCAAATTTCTAGAAATATATTCCATATTCTACCTCCTTCGGCTAATCTGTACCCTAATTCCATTTTAGCCGAAACATTATCAAAAAGCAAGAGCTGTCCCACTAAGAAATAGTGTATAGCTCTTTAATTATTATATGCTACCATATCCGACTTATTCATTAATTCTAGTCTAGTTCCATCATCAAATGTTAGAAAATATGAACGAAACCCTTTTGATTTATTATAATATCCGTTATCTGAAACTGCTGCAAAATATTTTACAAAAAAATCTCTAGCAGCTTCTATATCATTAACATACATTGCAATATGTTCTATTCTCATGTTTCACGGGGTGAATTTGCAAGGGAGGTGCGGACACAAATTTGGGGGGGAGAAATAATTGCAATACAACAATAATTGTGTTAGAATGTTAAATGTTTTTGTGAAAAGTTTAGAAAATGATGACTCAGTGTAATTTGTGTAATTGCACTGAGTTTGCTTTGATAAAGAGGAATGATATATGAGAATTTATAAAAATGCACTTTGCTTAATGTTTAGATCTAAGATACTTAGTATCACATTATTACTGTTGACCGTATTTATCGGTTGGGATTTAATATCAGAGAGGCTGAAGCCAAATGGTGCGTTAGGAAATGCCATGACACATTCTATTTTTATTTTTATTATTGTGATGTTTGTGTCGTTTGAGTATATGAAAAAATTATATAATACCGGCGTTTCTGAAACAATATTGATAACTAGCAAAGGTAGAAACAGAAAGGATTGTCTGGCAGCGATTTTGGTATTGATGACATATTCGCTACTTGTATCGGTTATGGTATGTGCAATTGTCATGAAACAATACTTGTTTTTTCGTATACAAGATCCTAACAATGAATATAAAATTCATATTATTCAATGTGTGATTTTACATATATTTTTAGTGGCGGATTTGGCAATTGTGATAGGAGCAACCTTGGCAAAAATATCCCATCGAATGTTTGCATATGTGGTTATGACTTTCTTTTCATTGATGTGTTGTCCTTTTTCATCTGAAATTGCACAATTAATTTTTACTTCGTGCAAAGGAAACTGGCAACCGGGAAGAATTGCTTATGGAATTGTGTCAAATTTCTTTATTGTTCCAAGATTTGATACGAAATGGCCTGTTGAGGAGCCTTATGGAGAGTCACTTATGTTTGATCGTATTTGCATGATTGGATTTTGGATGTTTTTCTTTTTTACAGTAAATTGTATTTTATCGAAAAGATGCAAAAAGTATGCTGTTGTTTTTGGAGGAATAGCAATCGCTTTAATTTTGACGTATCATTCGCCTATCGCACGAATGAGTTATGGTTTGGATCCTTTTTATTCAGGAGAGCCGGATTGGATACTGGCAAGAAAATATAAAAATAAAGATGAAAAAGCGGATTATAAAATAACCGCTTACGATATGGACTTGTCAATGAATACCATGCTTTCTGCTAAAGTGAATATGCGAGTGTCAAAGTCGTTGGAACATTATAAAATGACGCTTTATAATCGCTATAAAGTCACAAAAGTAACCAATCAGGATGGTAAGAAACTGGATTACAGACAAAAAGAAAACTATTTGGATATTTACAATAAAGATAAAAGTGAGGTTACAAATATTATTATCCGATATTGTGGTAGTGATATAAATCATTATACCAGCTATCAGTGTTGCTTTTTACCGGGGTACTTTTTGTATTATCCGAGGGCAGGATACATTCCTGTATATAATGAAATATATAGATATGTATATTATAGTTTTGTTAATGAAGATACACAGTTTAGGGTGAAGGTAAATTCTCCGGAAAAGTATATTTCCAATTTGCCACTGAAAAATGGGGCGTTTGTAGGAAAATGTGATGGCTTTACGTTAGTAAAAGGTTTTTTCAAAAAGAAAGATTTAGGAAACGGAAATATTTTGGTGTATCCATATCTGGATCAATGGATTCGTTTTGACGGGAAGAAGTCGGAAGAAGAATGTTGGGAAGAGTATTTTGAAGAATCAAGAAAAGAATTGGCCATTGACAATGTTAAGAACAAAATACTATTTTTTGACAGTAGTATAGATATGAATCAAGGCTGGGTATCAGGAAAGGATCAATTCTTTATACAAAGTTATCCCGTATGCTATTATTCAGGAATGATGCCGGAAGAACAATCAGAGGATTAGAGAGAATGATAAAGAAGGGATATGAAAGAATATGTTAGAAGTACAAAATGTAAGTAAAAAATTTAAAAAACAGGAAGTATTGCATGGAATCGATATGAGACTTGACAATGCAGTATATGGATTATTAGGAGAAAACGGTGCAGGAANNAAAAAAATACTATGAGAAAATTGGATATTTGCCACAGACTTTTGAAGGTCTTGGTGAATTAAAAGTTGAAGAATTTTTAAAATATTTTTGTGCCATGAAAAAAATTGATAAAAAGCTGGAAAAAACAGAAATTGAACGGGTGTTGGAAAGTGTAAATTTATTGGAACACAAGAAAAAGAAAGTGGCTTCCTTGTCCGGTGGTATGCGAAGAAGATTGGGAATTGCACAGACGATGTTGGGAAATCCAAAGCTTATAATGTTTGATGAGCCAACAACAGGGTTGGATCCAAAAGAACGCCTGCGTTTTCAAAATATAATTGCGGAAAATAAGAAAAACGAGAATGTAACAATCATCTCTACCCATTTAGTTTCTGATATAGAATATTTAAGTGATAAAATTATTGTTATGAAAGAAGGAACTTTGTTAGGTGTATTTACTCCGTTGGAACTTGCGAAGGAAGCAGATGGAAAAATATATGAACTTTCTGAAGAAGAATATGAAAATGTAAAAGAAGATGTGTTGCTTATTAAGATTTCTCAAAATGTAAATGCACGTAAAATTCGTGTTATGACAGATCAGCCTATGGACTACGAAAAGGTAGAAGCAACAGTGGAGGATGGATATTTATGGATATCAAGATAAGTATAAAATCAATGGGACAATATTTTATGATTCCTCTTTTGATCAATGATATTTTGATTCCCTTCATTATTTTGTTGACTAAAACCTGTGGAAGTAAGTATAATCTGGATGAGGGCGTTTATATTCTCAATCAGATGTTTGTACCATTTCTGGCAAGTTTCTGGATATTTTTACACATGACAAAATATATTGATGCAAAAGGAAATGAATGCTACTATATCGCAAAGAGAAGTAAACTACCAGATGNNGTATTATATATTCTTTTAAATACGCCATTTTTTATTTGGTATTGCAGTCTTGATGCAAAATATTTCATGGAATGGGTTCACATTGTAATCATGTCTTTTGTATTTGTGTCAGCGGCATATTGCGGTTGTTATGTATTTAAGAGTATTTCTTTGGCGTTGATTTTTCCGTTTTTATATTTGGTTGCGTCAGTTACCGGATTAAGTTCTGTTTTGAATAAATATTCATATTATGAGTATGATGGTATGAGCGGTGAACAACTGTTAAATAAATATAAAATTTTTATGATTGTGGCAATTCTGTTTTTAATCATTGGGAATAAATTGAATCATAGATATGAAGATTATAATTTATAATGAAAGTGTTTTCTGTAGACATATTTTTTGCAAGCACACAAAAGCCTCAGATTTTCTGAGGCTTATTGTAATTGCAAGCGTTTCAAAACAAGTCGTCTACCAAATATCTTAGTCCATCTGCTAAACTATCCTCCAATTAAATATTGGAGAATTTTGGTTTTCCTATGGCGAGGTTTCGCACATATGCCATACAGATTAGCAAAGAACTAAAAATTAACAGGTTGATTTTTCCTTCGTTTGAATGCAGGCAGGTCAGATAATAATAAACCGGCGTTGCATGTGCTAATATATTTACTATAGAGTATTTTTGTGTCAGGTCAATAAATACTGGTGCAAATAACAGACTTCCCGTAAAAATGGCAGGAATGAGTGTCGTAAAAATCCTCTGTTTCGGGCAGAATTCCAACAATACTTTTACGAAAGAATAAGCTGCGAAAACGTAGAGAAACAGGCAAAGTAGTTCGTTCTTTGTAAAAATATTCAAGCCACTTAGTTGAAAGGTGAGAATGCCAAACATACAGGAAAGAAGAAGTGGTAACGCAATATATAAAACAGAAATGTTGCGTGCCATCTTCTTTGGAAGCCAGAGAAACAGCTTGTTTTGTTTGTCTTCATACCAGCAAAGTGCACCTGTCATGGTAGAAAGGAGAATGAAAATGGCAGTAATTCCCCTGATAGGCAGAAGCATGTAGTTGGTATCCCCCTTGGTAAGGGATTTATTTTCCGTTCCGTCTGCGTAACGGAAATTGAAAAAAGTGTCCTTAAGTTCCATTTCTTCAAATCGTTCTCGTAATTCTTTAGTGGCGTATACGCCTTCCGTTTCTGCAAAATGATTATCCAACAGTGCAAAACAAAGTGGATGATATACTTTGGAAAAAATCAGTTCTTCCGTGATTTTTGCAGAGCTTTCATCGCTTAGATATACGTTGATACAAGGGCTTTTAGTTCTTGCATAGGCATACATGGCTTTGTTAAGATTTTCCGGTAGCATAAAGCCGGAAATGGCATCTCCATTTTTTACTGCCTGTATCAATTCTGCTTCCGTTTCTACGACATGAAAAGAAACCAGGTTGGAAGAAGAATTGGAGTCAGAAAGCTCTGTCAGCAATTCTTTTGTCTCCTGCGAGCAGTTAGTAGGGGCTGATACATAGATGTGGATTGCCTTTTCCGTATCTTTTACAGAGTGAGCCAATAACAGTGCAGTAAGCGGAATGAGAGCCAGGGAAAGCAGAAAAAATCTTTTTTGCATCAGCCGCTTAAAATATAATGTTGTCCATGTGAAAATGAAATTCATTTTTTTGTCCTTTCTCGAATTCTTAGAATACTTTATTTCATCTGATGAAAATGGATCAGATATATTGGTAGTTCCTATTGTTTGGTTGTATCAAAGTAATCCCACTTTCATTTATGGTGGTCTTATTTTCTTATTATGTTTTTATGCCGAAAGTTAGTTCCAGCGATAGAAAAAAACAGTAGAAATAGGGTATAACAAAGCAAACTTACAACGGTAACTGAACGAAAATCTCCCGTCACGCATTGGGAAACATAATCTAGTGACACTTTGGTTGGAAGTATGACTGCTGTTTTTTGAATAATCTTTGGCAAAAGCTGATATGGATAAAAAAATCCGGAAAAATATCCAAAAAGCAGAATTCCTAAAAACAAAAATAACATGCTGACACTTGCGTCTGAAATCCATTCATATACCATTCGTATCAAAGTACAAATCATTGGCAATGCCAGTAACATGGGGATAAATATGCCAATCCATGAGGAAACTGTGTAATCTTCAAAATCATTAGGAAGTTGTTCTAGGTTTCCTAAAATGACAGATGCCACAAAGAATAAAACACCAAAACTTGCAACCGCAAATAACCAGATGGAAAGGTGCTTTAGAATACTTTGTTTTGTGTAGGAAAATCCTTCCACATGCAATTTTTCTTCCAGGGAAACTGCATCGGATTTGAACATTCCCGGGGCTAATATGCCTATAAAACAAAACAACAGCACCATGATTACTGCAAAGTAATATTCCGTATATTGTATTTGTTTTGTGTCAGTTGCTTCTTTTTCTTCAAACAATGTATTTCGCATGAGAATCCGCTTTATATAGTCAATGTTTAGTTTTCGCTCGCTTTCCGGCTGGTTTGGAAGATTGTGATAAAAATAGTATTCATCTAATGCGTAAATTCCTTTTTCCGTGTCTAAAATAATGGTAGCAGCGGCACTGCAAAGTTCTTTTAAAAGAAGAGAAGCAAGTCCGGTATCTCCTGTTCCGTATTGCACCGTAATGGGTTTTACATTGCCGTTTATCATGTCTTTTACGTAGTTTTTCGGAATGATAAATGCCATGGAAATTTTTCCGGAAGAGAATTCTTTTTCCAGTTTATCCGGTGTAAGTGCGACAAAAGTATACTGTTTATTTATGGATTCCGTGCCGGAAAGCAATGGAAGTAGCAATTTTGCGTAATTATCGGACTCGTCAATGACAATTCCTACGGATTGAGGCTTTATTTTAGAGAAGTTACTTTCTTGAAATCCGAGAAAGAGTATAACCCCAAATAAAGAAAGCAATAAAATACCAATGAAAAAGCCGGGGAAGGAATGAAAATTTCGTTTGCACTGTAATTTAAAATAGGTCTTTTTCATTGGGAAACTCCTTTTTGTATGGCATTCACAATAGTATCTAAGTTTCCATCATATGAAAATGGAAGAAGGGTACCATCCTGCAATAAAAACAGTTGGTCGCAAATTTCAATCTCCGCTTCCTCATGAGTTGCTATGATTGCCAGATTTCCCTTAGCTTTGTATGACTGCAAACAATGAAGAATAGTTTCTTTGCAGGGAAGATCTAGGGCTGCTCCCGGTTCATCTAAAAGAAGAATGTTTGGGGATTTTGCCAGAGAACAACCGATACTTAATCGTTTCTTCATACCTCCGGACATATATTTTACTTTAGTCTTTAAAAAATCATGGATTCCCAGTTCGTGTAAGGTTCCATTTGCCAATTCATCTTCTAGAGAGGTTTCGCTTAAACTGTACCATAATCGAAGATTATCAAGGGCGCTTAATTCTTCCATCAGAGGATTTTCCTGTGGAATATAACCGATATTGGTGGTTGCATGGGTAGCATCCGTACTGTGGGCAACTTGAAAACTTCCCAAAGTGGGAGTGGTAATACCTGCCAAAATAGATAGCAATGTAGATTTTCCGCTACCGTTGGCACCAAGAATACCGACACATGCGCCATTTTTTATGCTTACGTTGATATCTTTCAAAATTTCTTTTTTCCCTCTGTGATAACTTTTGGAGAGATGTTGTATTTCTAGTGTAAAATCCTGTTTCATTTCATTTCCTTTCTGCAATATAAGTCAGGCAAGAGCTGCTCTGGAAATTGGTTATCCATTCCCAAGTCAGCATGCGTCAAAAGTTTAGAACAAGTTTTTGATGTAATAGGAAATTGCATCAGAAAACAGGTGATTGTAAGGGTTTATTTTACAACCACCTGTTCAATTACGTTTATGATTTTTTTCCTGGTAAGCTCTGCAATCTGGCGTGAGCTCATATCTTTGTATTCCTCATAATAAATGGGAGGAAGAAAATGAACCTGAGTCGTTACAGGTCTTAGGGAATTTAATTCAAATGGTTTGTAAGAGTCAATGAGTGCAACCGGCACGATGGGACTCTTTGCCTTAATGGCACATTTGAATGAACCGGGAAGGAATTCTCTCACATTGTTCTGATTGTGATAATAACCGCCTTCCGGAAAAATAATATATCGTCTTCCTTGTTTTACTTCTTCAATTACTTTTAAGATTCCTTTTACCTGCTCGCGAGGATTTTCACGGTCTAATCGTGTACCGCGCATCAGCGAAACAAATTGACTGGCAATAGGTAAATGAGAACGTTTTTTGTCAATGACAACGGTACATGGTTTGGAATGGGAGAAAACAATGCCAAGTGCATCGTATTTTCCCTGATGGTTCGCAAACATCACGTATCCGCCCTCTTTTGGTAAATTCTCCGTGCCGTAGGTTTCTGTGTGAATAAAGCAGTTCCTTTTTACAGCCTTAGTTGCATTTTGGCAAATTTTATAGCGATATTCCTCAGAATAACGTTCCGGACGAAATTCAATATATGTAATTTTAGCAATATAGTAAAGTATATGCGGAAGCGATACCAATATTACAAAGAAAAATCGTAACATGGGGCATCTCCTTGTACATAATTATTTTGATTAAAACAACAAAGGATATTATAGCAATTAAATGGAAAAATCGCAACTATTGAAGCGTTTTGGTGATTTTCTACTTTACAAATTTAACAGAAAGCACTATAATCAAGCTGATAGTGAATAAATAATAAAATGTCTTCAAGGCAGGGTGAAAATCCCTACCGGCGGTAAAGCCCGCAAGCCCTATGGCACGATCCGGTGTGATTCCGGAGCCGACAGTATAGTCTGGATGAGAGAAGATTTGATTGTATCGTTTATGATTTCGTGAACGTGCTAAGAATGGATAAATTGCGAGCCTTGGAAGATTTTCTTTCAAGGTTTTTTTGTAATGTTCTCTTGTATAAAAAGACTCCAAGAGAACATTAAGTACGGAGGTTTGGTTATGGAAGAAAAGTATATGCTTCGTGCCATTGAATTGGCAAAACAGGCAGTTGGCAACACAAGTCCAAATCCTTTAGTAGGCGCTGTCATTGTGAAAGACGGACGGGTGATTGGAGAAGGGTATCACAAAAAATACGGAGATCTTCATGCAGAGAGAAATGCATTTGCAAATCTTACAGAATCGGCGGAAGGTGCCACCATTTATGTGACATTGGAACCTTGTTGTCATCATGGAAAGCAGCCTCCTTGTACAGATGCCATTATGGAGCATAAGATTGCCAGAGTTATTATAGGTTCCAGAGATCCCAATCCTTTAGTTTCAGGAAAAGGTGCGAAAATTCTTCGGGATGCAGGAATTGAAGTGGTGGAAGATTTTATGAGGACAGAATGTGATGCCATCAACCCAATCTTTTTCCATTACATCACTACAAAGCGACCATTTGTGGCATTAAAATACGCCATGACAATGGATGGGAAAATCGCCACAAAAACTGGGGAATCCAAATGGATTACCGGCGAAGAGGCAAGAAATCATGTCCAGACCTTACGAAACGAATACAAAGGCATTATGGTGGGGATAGGAACGGTTCTTGCAGACAATCCTATGTTAAACTGTAGAATTCCCGGGGGCGTTGATCCGATACGTATTGTATGCGACAGCCGATTAAAAATCCCTATGGATTGCCAGCTTGTAACTACTGCAAAACAGATACCTACCATAGTTGCTACCTGCGTGGAACATTCGGAAAAAGAAAAGGAATTGGAACAGCATGGAGTACAGGTTTTAAAAATAGCGGAAAAGGACGGACATATCGACCTTAATGACTTGATGAATAAATTGGGAGAACAGACCATAGACAGTATTTTGGTAGAGGGTGGCGGCATTTTGAATGAAAGCCTCAGAAAAGAAGGACTTGTTCAAAAGGCTTACGTGTATATGGCTCCAAAATTATTTGGGGGTAAGGATGCCAAGTCTCCGGTAGAAGGAGAGGGTGTGGATACACCTTCGGAAAGCATGGCTTTTTCTTTGCAACAGGTAGAAAAAATTGGCGAAGATGTGCTTTTGGTTTATGAAAGAAAAGAAAATTATATGCCAAGTCTTGTCAGTATGATTTGAGCAAAGATGAGAATTTGGCGGGAAAGCAGGTGAAACTGTGTTCACAGGAATTATAGAAGAAGTAGGAACGGTAGGAAAACTTACGGAACAGGGCGTTTCGGCTACGATTGAAATCAAGGCATCCCTTGTTTTGGAACATACGAAACTTGGGGACAGCATCGCAGTAAACGGCGTGTGTCTTACCGTGACAAAGCTTGGAAATGACTATTTTTGTGCTGACGTAATGGCAGAAACCCTTAGAAGAAGTAGTTTAGGAGCCTTAAAGAAAGGTTCAAAGGTAAATTTAGAGAGAGCCATGGCAGCAGATGGAAGATTTGGCGGTCACATTGTTTCGGGCCATATCGACGGTACCGGAACAGTGGAGAAGATTAAGCCGGAAGGAAATGCAGTCTGGTATACCATCAGTGCATCATCGGAAATTCTTCATTGTATCGTGGAAAAAGGCTCCATTGCCATTGACGGCATCAGCCTTACGGTGGCAAAGATTACGGAGAAAGATTTTTCCGTTTCCATCATTCCACATACAGGAGCAAATACCATTTTATCCCTGAAACAACCGGGGGATGTGGTGAATTTGGAAAATGATGTGGTAGGGAAATATGTACAGAAATTTTTATCCGTAAAAGAAGACAAAAAGACTAGCAATATTGATGAAGCATTTTTAGGAAAATACGGATTTTTGTAGGAACAGACCATATTTGGTTTTGACATGATATATATTTGATAGGAAGCATAGAAAGGAAGAGGAAAATGGCAGAATATCAGTACAATACCGTAGATGAAGCGTTAGAAGCACTTCGTCAGGGAAAGATTATTTTAGTAACAGACGATCCTGATCGTGAAAACGAGGGAGATATGATTTGTGCAGCAGAGTTTGCAACCACAGAAAATGTAAACTTTATGGCAAAATACGCAAAGGGCTTAATCTGTATGCCAATGTGCGAAAAAATTGCAGAAAAATTAGAATTCAATCCAATGGTTACAAACAATACAGACAACCATGAAACAGCATTTACAGTTTCCGTAGACCATGTGGAAACAACAACAGGTATTTCTGCAGTGGAGCGTTCTCTTACTGCCATGAAATGTGTAGATGANNGTACTTGTTAGAAACGGACATACAGAGGCAACCGTAGACCTTTGCCGTCTGGCTGGTTTGAAACAGTGCGGATTGTGCTGCGAAATCATGGAAGATGACGGAACGATGATGCAGACACCGGAAATCTGGAAACTTGCAAAAGAGTATGATTTGAAATTTATTACCATCAAAGATTTGCAGGATTACTGCCGTATTCATGAAAAACATGTGGTGCGTGAGGCAAAAGCAAAGATGCCTACAAAGTACGGTAAATTTGATATTTACGGCTATGTAAATGACATTACGGGAGAACATCATGTGGCACTTGTTAAGGGTGACATTGGTGATGGCGAAAATGTACTTTGCCGTGTGCATTCAGAATGTCTTACAGGAGACGTATTTGGTTCAAATCGTTGTGATTGTGGAGAGCAGCTTGCTGAGGCAATGAAGATGATTGAGAAGGAAGGACGAGGTATCGTTCTTTACATGAGACAGGAAGGACGAGGCATCGGACTTATCAATAAATTGAAAGCCTACGAGCTTCAGGAGCAGGGATTTGATACGGTAGATGCCAATATCAAGCTTGGTTTTGCTCCTGACCTTCGTGAGTACTGGGTTGGAGCGCAGATTTTAAGAGATATCGGTGTGAAATCATTGAACTTATTGACAAACAATCCAAGTAAGATTTACGGTTTGGATGGATTTGGTCTCAAAGTAAATAAGCGTGTGCCAATCGAAATCGCACCACAGAAGTATGACTTAGGATATCTTCGTGTAAAGAAAGAACGTATGGGACATGTGTTCAATGAAATTGACCTTGAAGAAGATAAATAAAAGTTGAAATAATAGAAAGATTTTGCCTGAGAAAGAAATGCTTTCAAAAGGTTGTTATAGGTGAAAAAATAGAAATTCAGTAGAAAAGGAGATTAAAATTATGGGAATCAATGTTGTAGAAGGAAAATTAGTAGCAAAAGAAGGTATGAAAGTTGGTATTGTAGCAGCACGTTTTAACGAGTTTATCGTTAGCAAGTTGCTTGGTGGCGCAGTAGACGGATTGGTTCGTCACGGAGTAGAAGAAGCAAACATTACTGCTGCATGGGTTCCTGGAGCATTTGAAATTCCTGCAGTTGCACAGAAAATGGCACAGACAGGAAAATTTGATGCAATCATCTGTTTAGGAACTGTAATCCGTGGTGCAACAACTCACTACGATTACGTTTGTAACGAAGTTTCTAAGGGAGTTGCACAGGTTGGTCTTAACACAGGTATTCCTGTATTGTTCGGTGTGGTTACTACAGAAAATATTGAGCAGGCAATCGAGAGAGCAGGAACAAAGGCTGGAAATAAGGGATATGACTGTGCATTGTCAGCAATCGAAATGGTAAATGTAATGTCTCAGTTCTAATTTGTTGAATAATGAAAGAATTTGACGATGAGTTTTTCTTGCAGAAGGATAAGTGAATATATTAAGATAAAAGCAGAGTATGTGGAGTAAATCCGACACTCTGCTTTCTTTTTTTCTAACTGAAAATGTTCATTCATACCAGAAGGTATTGAATATAAATGTAACTGTTAAAAGTATAGAGAAGATTCTGAGAGAAAATATGTACTCTTGGAGTCTTTTTATACAGAATTTCGAGAGAACATTTAATAGGACAGGAGGTAAAAAGTGTGAGTAAACAGGGATTAAGTATTTCAGATGTTTCAAAAAGGCTTAGGGTAGAGCCACAGGTATTAAGATACTGGGAAGAAGAACTGGAGCTTAATATACCGAGAAACAGTCAGGGACATCGCTGTTACACACAAGAGGAAATTACCAAGTTACAAGGGATACAAAGTCTGAAAGAGGAAGGTTTTTTATTGGAGGCAATTAAGATTCTGATGCCAAAACTACAGGAGGTTTTGGAACTGCCTTCAGAATTTCGAAAACGATTATGCAAAGAACTCAATGAAAAAGTGGAAGAAAGACGTTTATCGGGTATGGTACTACATACAAAGATTCATATGCCGGCAAACAACGGAAAAGAACCTAAACAGGGAGATAAAGTGGAACAGTTTGCAAATATACTGGCAAACTATGTGAAAAAGTCCATTCAGGATAATAACGCGGTATTGTCAAAAGAAATTTCGAAAAATGTTTCTCTGCAAATGACGAAAGAGTTGAATTATCAATTTCAAAGACAGGAAGAACATTTTCGAAAATTGGACGAGGCTATTCGGAATAAACAGAAAAGCAAAAGAAAAAAGCTTTGGAACAGATCGGTGTAGTGACATAAAAAAGACCAACTATAATAGGATATAGTTGGTCTTTTATGTTCGACTAAAAAATACAAATTAGTTCTCTTCGATAGCTCCAACTGGACAAGCACCAGCACATGCTCCACAAGAGATGCAAGTATTTTCATCAATTTCGAATTTTCCATCACCTTCAGCGATAGCTCCAACTGGACATCCACCAGCACAGCTTCCGCATGAGATACATGAGTCATTGATAACAAATGCCATAATAAGTTCCTCCTTTAAAAATTGTTTGCATAACTGCATTATAATACAAAAACAGACCTTATACAAGNNACTTAATTTCACTTAGTTTAAAAGAAGTAGAATTTACTTTTTATTTTCGTTTTTTTTCGTTAAAAATAGATGGAAAAAAATGGGAAAAGATGTTACAATGAAAGTAGGAATAACTTAAATGATGTACTAGAGGATGAAAGCTCTTTTTTGAGTGGATTACCAATACAGACATGGTTGTTATTAAAATGTTTTATATTAAAAGTTGCTTGACGGTTGGCATGACTTAGCATATAATGTTGCCAAAGATGTTGAAATTTTATCAAAACATTAGGTAAGGTTTTGAATTGTATCTAAGATAAAAAAGGATAAGATTTCGAAAAGAAATGGAGGATTATTTAATGGCAACAATTAAGAAAGAAATGTTAATCGGAGAAATTTTAGACGTGGATCAGAGAGTAGTACCAGTATTATTAGATGCAGGAATGCATTGTCTTGGATGTCCATCACATCAGTTTGAAAGCTTGGAAGAGGCTTGTATGGTACATGGTATTAATGCAGATGAGTTGATTGAAAAGTTAAATGCAGCTATAGCTGAGTAAATATTATTTCGATTTGCAAAAAACGATTAGGAAAAAAGTGGGTATTGGGTATTTGTTATAGGAGTGATTGGTTATGGAAAGACATGAGAAGTTTAATTTGGTAAATGAATTAAGCAAAGCTGTGACTGACAGAGATGTTTATCAAAATGAATTGGGAAGCAAGCGAGTAGAATATTTAGCCAATACAAATACATTGAAGATTAATAAAAACTTTCATCAAGAAGAAGTTGAACAGGAAGTAAGCATTCGCAAAGAATCAGAAGAAGAAATCTTTCAGAAACTTCTTGCACAGAGAAAGAAATAGTTTGGTATAGCTATATATGAAACAGAGGAGTCTGTGGAATTTTCCACAGGCTCTTTTCTATTTTTAAGTGTTTTCCGTAGCCAACGAAAAGCATGTTTGTATGGTTTGAGGTTACAAAATGGTTACATTTTGACGGTTACAAAACAAAGAAAAATGTTTGCTTGGAATAATTTAACGTAACTTCTTTGTGAAAAGTATACAAAAAACGATATGGCAAATTGTACGAAACGCAATAAAAATGGTCAATATGCCGATACATATGTTCTGTCTTTTGGAATTTATCAAAAAGAATTAAAATTAAATTATCATAGGAGTTTGAATCATGTTGCCCTATACAGAAAGCTGGAAATGGCAACAGAAAATTCTGCGAAGCAATGTGGAATTAACTGGGATGAGGGTAAAAAAAAGGAGGAATTTTTATGAAGAAGAAGAGTTTAAAGTGGATTGCAGTAGTATCAACATTTGCATTGACATTTAATATGACTTGGACACCAGGAATTGCGTTTGCTGCAGAGGATGAAAATGTTGCAGAGGATGAATATGAAGATGCAGAAGATGATGCGGATTTGGATGAGATACCAGAAATCTCTGAGACAAAAGCTACTTTATCTTCAGGAAATGATTTGCAACTGGAAATCTATGGAGATTATGAAGATGTTACATGGAGTAGTAACAAGACTTCTGTAGCAACAGTTGATGAAGATGGATTTGTTACAGCAAAAAATGAAGGAACAGCTACTATTACTGCAGAAGTAACATATGTAGTTTATAATATGGATGATGCAGATGAAACAGATGCAGCGGATTTCGCAGCTGAATCAGTTAACGGGGATTTAACCGCTCTTGCAGATGAAGATGAGGATGTTGATACTGATGCAGATGAAACAGATGCAGATGAAACAGATGCAGATGCTGACGCAGATTATGACGAAGAGGAAGAAGCTCAGCTTGTATCAATTACATTGACGTGCAAGATAACAGTAAAACCTGCAATAAGCAAGAGTAAAGTAACAGTGAAAGCAGGAAAGACTGCCACTTTGAAAGTGTTAGGTACTAAGGATAAAGTTAAATGGTCATCAGGCAATAAGAAAGTTGCCACTGTAAAAGATGGCAAAATAACTGCAGTTAAGAAAGGTACCGCTGTAATTACTGCAAAAGTTGGAAGTACTAAACTTACCTGTAAGGTTACAGTAAAATAGTGTATTACAGGAACCATATATGTAGTGTCCAGCTAAGCTGGCACGGGGGTTGCAATAAGATTTATGAGATAGATATGAATAATAATATAGTTAAAGTGCATGGAGCAAAAGTTTCATGCACTTTTTCGATTCTATGTTCGATTTTTTGTGCGGGATGTGGTAAAATGGGATTATTGAGTTGCTAAAAATGAGAGAAAACAGTAGATAGATTATTAAGTAGCAGGCATTGATGGCTTGTTTCAACGGGTACAAAAAGATTTAGAGAGAATATCAGTTGTACAGGGAGTGGGAGTATGGCGTTACAATTTGTTTTAGGAAGAAGCGGTGCTGGTAAATCCTATCAGCTTTACAAAAAAATTATCGAGCAATCCATGGCGCATCCGGAGAAAAAGTATTTTGTCATTGTGCCGGAGCAGTTTACCATGCAGACACAGAAAGACTTAGTAAATATGCATCCAAATCACGGCATTTCCAATATTGACGTGCTTAGTTTCCTGCGCCTTGCTTACCGTGTATTTGAGGAACAGGGGGGCATGCATCGTGACGTCCTTGAAGATACGGGAAAAAGTATGCTTGTCCGTCGTGTAATTTCCGAGAAAGCAGAAGAACTAAAGGTGTTCCGGAATTTTGCCAAAAAAGTAGGATATATCAGTGAAATCAAGTCATTGCTCTCTGAATTTTACCAGTATGATGTAAAAGCTGATACGGTGGAGAAAATGATTGATATTTCCAAAGACTCGCCGGAACTTTGCAGAAAACTGGAAGATATGCAGGTGATTTTGGAAGGATTTGAGGAACAGTTAGAAGAAAAGTACATTACGGCAGAGGAAATCCTTGACGTGATGGTAGAGTATTTAGAGCGGACACAGGTATTTCAAAATGCCACATTGGCACTGGATGGATTTACCGGATTTACGCCGGTGCAGTATAAGCTGTTGAGGCGATTGTTACATCTTTGTGAAAATGTGTTAGTGACGGTGACTATTGATCCAAAGGAACCGGAAAAATATCAGCAGGAAGAGTTTTCCCTGTTTCATTTATCAAGGGAAACTATAGATAAACTGACAAAGATTGCAAAGGAAGAAGGAATACCGGTTGCCAAGGATTTTGCCATGGGGGAACCAAGGAAGTGCCGATTTAAGGAAAGCAGGTATTTAGCCAGTCTTGAGGAAAATCTCTATCGTTTTTCAAGTAAGCCATACGAGCCTTCTGATGAAAATGAAACAGAAGATATTGCATTTTTTGCCGGGAAACATATGCAGTCTGAGGTGGATTACGTGGTGCGTGAAATTCACCATTTGCTAAAAGAGGGATATCGTTATCGGGATATTGCTATTGTAACTGGGGATATGGAAGGATATAGTCGGTTGTTTGACAAAACCTTTGGATTGGAGCAGATTCCATGTTTTATCGATTACAAAAAGAAAATTCTTGAAAATCCTTTGGTAGAGCTTATCCGCACTCTGCTTCAGCTTTTTGTGAGAAATTTCGATTACGAGAGTGTATTTCGGTATCTTCGTTCCGGATTTGTGGATATGGAAGCGGAACATGTGGATAAAATGGAAAATTATGTCCTTGCCATGGGGATAAAAGGCGGCAACCGTTACAAGAAACCGTGGGTAAGTGTGGGAAGACTGGGGCTTCATACTGAGGAGGAAAAGGAAGCATTTCGTGCAGAAATCAATGGATACCGGGAAGAATTTTACAGTTCTATTGAGCCTCTTGCAAAAGTCTTTAACAAGAAAAACAGTACGGTGGAAGCATTTACTATTGCCCTTCATGACTATCTGGTTACTCATGGAATTTATTATAAATGCAAAGCCTATGAACAGCAGTTTGAGGAAGAGGGAAAACGCTTGCTGGCAAAGGAATACTCTCAGGTTTACGAGCTTGTTCTTGGTATTTTTGACAAAATGGTTACCCTTCTTGGAAATGAAAACTTAAGTATTACAGAGTACAACGATTTGTTGGAAATTGGTTTTCAGGAAGTGAAAGTGGGACTGATTCCGCCTGGAATTGACCAAGTGGTAGTGGGTGATATCGAGAGAACCCGTCTAAATGGCATTAAGGCGTTATTTTTTGTAGGTGTAAATGAAGGTATCGTGCCAAAAAGCGGAGGAAAAGGCGGCATTTTGTCGGATATGGAGAGAGAAAAACTTTCTGAGCAGGATGTAGTGCTTGCACCTACAGCAAGGCAGACCGTGTTTACACAGCAGTTTTATTTTTATTTGAATCTCACCAAGCCGTCCAACCGCTTGTATATGACTTACCATAAGACAAACAGTGAGGGAAAACAGGCGTTGCCATCGGGACTTTTGCGAACGGTACAAAAGTTATTCCCAACCATAAAAGTGCAGGAAGAACGTAAAATTTCCTTAGAACAGGCTCTTGATGAAAAGGAAATGGAGCAGGTTCTTGGAAATCTTTCCGGAAAAGAATTCTTAATCGCCGGTATGCGGGACAGTATGGAAGTAGCACTGGCTGACTGGTGGAAAGAGCTGTACCGAAATTTTGCAAAACAGTCAAAGTGGGAAGAGAAACTTGATCTTTTGCAAAAGGGAGTCGCTTTTTGTAATATGGAACATCCTTTGTCGAAACAGGTGGCAAAGCTGCTTTATGGAAATGAGATTCACAATAGTGTTACAAGGGTGGAAAAGTACGCATCCTGTGCCTTTGCCCATTTTTTGCAATACGGTTTGAAACTGCAAAAACGGCAGGAATACAGTTTTCAGGCAATGGATTTTGGTAATGTATTTCATGAGGTTTTGTCTATGCTTCCACGGGCATTTGAGGAGAAAAATTGTACCTGGAAAACAGCCTCAAAGGAGGAAATTTCAGATACCGTTTCTACTTGTCTTACTAAGGTAGTGGAAAACTATGGAGATGAGGTGCTGAAAAGTAATCATGAAAATGCCTATCTTGTAGAGCGGATGGAGCGTATGCTTAACCGTACTGCGTGGGCATTGTCTTTGCAGTTGCAACAGGGTCAGTTTGATCCGGTGCATTTTGAACACAGTTTTAACGGTGATGATGCCCTAAAAAGCGGTCGTTTTGACCTTGGGGACAGTGGAATGGTAAAACTCATTGGAACCATTGACCGTGTGGATAAGCTGGAAGAACCGGAGCAGGTTAGCATTAAGATTATCGATTACAAAACGGGAAAGACAGGGTTAGATTTAGATAAATTGTATCACGGACTTCAGATGCAGTTGGTAGTTTATCGAAATGCAGCGGTGGAGATGCAACAGAAGATGCACAAAGACGCGGAAGTAGAAACTGCGGGAATTTTTTACTACAACATTGATGATCCGATTGTTTTCAGACCGAAAAATGAGGAAGAAATTGATATGGCGCTGTTAAAAGAATTACAAATGAAAGGTCTTGTCAATGAAAATCCTCACATGGTAGCCATGATTGATAAGGTATTTGGAGATGGAGTTACACTTTCGCCGTCACAGAAATCCTGGGTGATTCCTGTAGCTACCAATAAAGACGGTGGATTTATGAAGTATTCCAAAGTTGCAAGCAGCGAGAAATTTGACCTTTTAGGCGAATACGCTACCTATAAAATCGCCAAGGAATGCAAGGAAATGCTGGAGGGAAATATTGACATATCCCCTAGCTTATTCAACAAAGAAAAGGCATGTGAATACTGCATTTACAAATCGGTTTGCGGCTTTGATCCGAAGTTTACAGAAAACAATTATCGTAAACTTGGAAAAAGTGAAGATGTGTGGAACGCCATGAAGGAAGCCATGGGAAACGGTGAAGGAAAAGGAACACAAGATTTGACAGAGGGAGAAGAAAGACCTGATTTAGCTAGAGAAAAAATGGCAGATAGAGAAGGAACAGAGCATTTGGCAAAAGATATAAATGCACAAGAGATGGGAGGGAAAATAGATGAGTGATGGACCAAAGTGGACAGCAGAACAACAAAAAGTCATTGACGTCAGAAATCGAAATATATTAGTATCTGCGGCTGCCGGTTCCGGAAAGACAGCGGTACTTGTAGAGCGAATCATTACCATGATTTCTGATGAAAAGAATCCTGTGGACATTGACAAACTGCTGGTAGTTACCTTTACAAATGCGGCGGCAGCAGAAATGAGCGAAAGAATTGCCACTGCGTTGGAGAAAAAAGTTGAAAAAGATCCGGACAATATGTTTTTGCGCCGTCAGGTAAATCTGGTTCGAAACGCTCATATATGTACTTTCCACAGCTTTTGTCAGAGTGTGATTCGAAATCATTTCAATGAAATCGGTTTAGATCCCAGTTTCCGAATTGGAGATGAAACGGAATTAAAACTTCTTCAAAATGACGTGATGAATGATATGTTTGAAGAGCATTACGAAGCCTATGGATTGAAAAAAGAAGAGGCAGAAAAGAATGGGGAAAAACTTTCTGCAAATGATATGGCATTTACGGATTTGATTGAATCATATGCAGACGGGCGAAGTGACCAGAAAGTGCGGGAACTCGTATTAAGTTTGTATCGTTTTTCCGTAAGCTGTCCAAGACCGGAAAAGTGGCTTGAAAAAAATAAAAAAGCTTTTCAGGTGGAAACACTGGAAGATATGGAACAACAGCCTTGGTTGCAGATGCTTGTGGAGCATTTACAAATGCTTTGCGGGGGCATTGCAGGCAAATATCCGGAACTAATCCGTATGTGTACGGGTGTTGGTGGACCGATTTTTTATGAGGAAGCCTTGCAGGATGATTTGCTCTTTTTTGACGAAGTTGCTCATTGTAAGAGTTATTCAGCCATGTATGATGTGATTTCTAATCACAAGTGGAAGACATTTTCAAGAAAAAAATGCGACACGGAAGATGCCGAGGTAAAAGAAAAAGTAAAGGCAGGAAGAGATGCCTTCAAAAAAGAGATGAAAGAAAAAGTGGTGGAGAAATTTTTCTTTCAGACACCGGAGGAGATGCGACAGGACATCTGCGCGCTGAAACATCCAATGTGTATGCTCATTGACCTTGCAAAGGAATTTCGCATTCGATATCAGGAGTTGAAAGAAGAAAAGCGAGTGGTGGATTTCAACGATTTGGAACATTACGCCTTGCAGATTTTGCTGGATGAAAATGATGAACCAAGCAAGGTTGCCATGGCTTACCAGAAAGAATTTGCAGAAATTCTGGTGGATGAGTATCAGGATAGCAATGATGTTCAGGAAACCATTCTTCGAAGCATTGCAAAAAGAGAGCCACAGGCGCCAAATGTATTTATGGTTGGTGATGTGAAGCAGAGTATTTATAAGTTCCGTATGGCAAAGCCGGAACTGTTTATGGAAAAGTATGATACTTACACCTTGGAAGACAGCCTCTATCAGCGAATTGACCTTCACAAAAACTTCCGAAGCCGTGGCATTGTCCTTGACAGCGTCAATGAAATCTTTCAGGCAATTATGAAAAAATCCATGGGAAAAGTGGAGTATGATGAAAGTGTGTATCTGAATTTGGGAAATTTAAGTTTCCCTGAGGGAGAGCGTTCGGCGAAACATGCGGAGTTACTCTTGTACACCGGTGAAACACTGGCAGTGAGTGATGCAACGGAGGAAGATTTTGACGAAGATACTTCGGATAGTGGTGGTTTCCCAAGTGATGAGGAGCTTTCCAATGTGGAGATTGAAGCAAGAATGGTTTTGAAACGCATCAAAGAACTGACAAATCCTGACACAGGGCTTATGGTGGCGGACAAAAAGACAAATGAGCTTAGAACTTGCGGATATGGGGATATTGCCATTTTACTTCGTACTATGAGCGGATGGTCAGATACTTATCTGGAAGTCCTTAAAAATGCGGGAGTTCCGGTGTATACAGACACCAGAACCGGATATTTTGTGGCATATGAAGTCCGTACCATACTGGAATTTTTGAAGGTTCTTGACAACCCAAGACAGGATATTCCGCTGGCAGCAGTCCTTCGCTCCGTGTTAGGAGAATTTAGCGGGGAAGAACTTGCCAGAATGCGAAGCAGATATAGCAATATGGCGCTGATTGATACGGTGGAATGCTTTGCAGCAATTCATGAATTAGCCGGGGAAGCGGTTACGGTTTTTAAGCATGCGACAGAGAAAAATGTTTCGACTGACGATTTGGCTACAGGTGAGCATGGGACGTCTCATAAGATGGAACCAGGAAAAGAAACTATATCTGGAAATACAGAGTTGAGCAGGAGTATTACAAAAGAGGATATAGAACTGAGTAAAAAAGCAGATTTGTTCCTCAAAAGAGTAGAGGAATTTAGAAAACGTGTTCCCTACACTTCTATTCATCAGTTGTTGGAAGAAATCTATGAAGAAACGGGATTTTACGACTATGTATCCGTTATGCCAAATGGCGGACAAAGACGGGACAATCTGGATATGCTTGTGCAAAAGGCATTGGCACTGGAAGCAACCAATAAAAGTACCCTGTTTCATTTTAACCGCTACATTGAAAAACTTCATAAATACGAAGTGGATTTCGGTGAGGCGCTTGGGGCAGAGTCTACAGATCAGGCAGTCCGGATTATGAGTATCCATAAAAGTAAGGGACTGGAATTTCCGGTTGTAATTGTTGGAGGTATGGCAAAGCAGTTTAATCAGCAGGATACCAAAAGCAAAGTCGTGATGCATCTGGATGCGGGTATCGGTGCGGATGTGATAGACCTTAATTTGCGGACAAAGCAGAAAAGTCTGCTAAAAAGAGCCGTTGGACAGATTAGTATCCTTGAAAACTTAGGAGAGGAACAGCGTGTACTGTATGTAGCCCTTACAAGAGCCAGAGAAAAACTTATTATGGCAGGAATGGCGCCAAAGCCTGAGGATATGGAACAGTGGCATCTGGCTGATGGTGAGATGGACTATTTCACAAAAACAAAGGCGAAAAATTATCTGGACTGGGTAGGTCCGGTAATAGCAAGCAGTGACAGTGGTAGATTCGTGGTGAAAACCTACGGCGCGGAAGATTTAATTGTGGAAGAAATGAAAGAACAGCTAAAATCCGCTGCAAAGGAACTACAGTTTAGACAATGGGATTTGGAGACGGAATACGACAAAGAAATGAGGAAAATGCTTCAAAAACAACAGGAATTTTCTTATGCCTTTGAACATGAGAAATCCATTAAGAGTAAAATGTCAGTTTCCGAGTTGAAACATATTGCCATGGAAAAGCTATTGGCAGAAGATGACGAGGAACTTTCGGTTCAGTTGATGGATGAAGTGAAAGTAAAGGAAAAGGCAAGTGGTGCGTTAAAAAAAGAAGAGGAAAATGTAAAAATAAGCGAATGTGAAAAGGATACATTAATATATGAAGAAATTCCTTTGCCTGATTTCTTAAAAGAGAAGGAAGAAATTCGCGGGGCCCACAGAGGTACCGTGTATCACACCGTTTTTGAAAAACTTAATTTGCAACAGATTTTAAGTGACGAAGATATTTCTCAGGAACTTCACCGAATGGTGGCAAATCATTATTTGACAACCGAGGAAGCAAAGGTGGTCTACCGAAAAGATATTCTGGCATTTGCTCAATCGGATGTGGGACAGCGGATAAAAAAAGCAGATGCAAAGAACCGGGTGTGGAGAGAACAGCCATTTGTAATTGGTATTCCGGCAAGAGAGGTAAAAACAGAGTGGGATAGTGATGAGCGAATTCTTGTACAGGGAATTATCGACGTATATTTTGAGGAAGAAGACGGCATCGTACTTTTAGACTATAAGACGGACAAAGCAAAAGACGGAAAACATCTGGCAGATATGTACAGGGAACAGCTAAAATATTACGCTATGGCAATTGAACAGATGACCGGAAAGAAAGTGAAAGAACAAATTTTGTTTTGGGCGACGAAAGGCGAGGAAATTAAGCTGTGAGAGGAGAATTAAAATGAACAATGCATCCTCGCGGAGCGAAAACTTTCACAGAAAAAGTACTTGACATCTTGACAAACCCGTGTTACTATGAAAAATGCACTTATTGTGGTATCTTATACGTATTATGTGCAAATATGCATAAAAATATTAGAAAAACCGCAAAATTAGTAACCGTCCGTAGTAAAAAACAGTGCTATTTCCGTTATTGTTCAAAGGTACGAAGGAACAGTAACATATTTTCCCACTGGAAACGGATAAACATAAAAAAATTCAAGGGGTGAAAACGTCAATGGAAAAAAACAGAATTCGTCCAATTAAAGTTGGTAAGAAGGTAAGAATGAGTTTTTCAAGACAAAAAGAAGTGCTTGAGATGCCTAATTTGATTGAGGTTCAGACCGATTCTTACAAATGGTTCCTGGAAGAGGGACTAAATGAAGTTTTCAGAGACATTTCTCCAATCGCAGACTATAGCGGAAATCTTTCATTAGATTTTGTAAGCTTTGTTTTGTGTAGAGATGATGTTAAGTACACGGTAGAAGAGTGTAAAGAGCGTGACGCAACTTACGCTGCTCCACTGAAAGTACGTGTCAGACTTCATAATAAGGAAAATGATGAAATCAATGAACACGACATTTTCATGGGTGATTTACCACTGATGACAGATACCGGTACATTCGTTATTAACGGTGCTGAGCGTGTTATTGTAAGCCAGTTAGTTCGTTCCCCTGGAATTTATTACGCCATTGGACATGATAAGATTGGTAAAGAGTTGTTTTCATCAACCGTAATTCCTAACCGTGGAGCATGGCTTGAGTATGAGACAGATTCAAACGACGTATTTTACGTACGTGTAGACCGTAACAGAAAGGTACCAATCACAGTGCTTATCCGTGCACTTGGTTTGGGAACAAATGAAGAAATCGTTCAGTTGTTTGGTGAGGAGCCTAAAATCCTTGCAAGTATCGCAAAAGATACATCAGATAACTACAATGATGGTTTGTTAGAGCTTTACAAGAAGCTTCGTCCGGGTGAACCATTATCTGTAGATAGTGCAGAGAGCTTACTTAACAGTATGTTCTTTGATCCAAGAAGATATGACTTGGCAAAAGTGGGAAGATATAAATTTAATAAGAAATTAGCATTTAAAAATAGAATTACAGGTTTTGCATTGGCAGAGGATGCAGTTGACACCGAGACAGGTGAAGTGATTGCTGAAGCTGGTACAGTAGTTACAGAAGAAATCGCAGAGGATATCCAGAATGCTGCTATTCCATTTGTGATGATCCAGACAGAAGAGAGAAATGTAAAAGTACTTTCTAACTTAGCTGTTGATGCACAAAAGTATGTAGATTTTGACGTAACAGAGATCGGAATTCGTGAAAAAGTATATTATCCAGTACTTAAGGGTATTTTGGATGAGTGTGCAGGTGATATGGATGCAATCCGTGAAGCTATGGCACATGATATTGACGATTTGATTCCAAAACATATTACAAAAGAAGATATTTTTGCTTCTATCAACTACAACATGCACTTAGAGTATGGTGTGGGAAATGATGATGATATCGACCATTTGGGTAACCGTAGAATCCGTGCGGTAGGTGAGTTATTACAGAACCAGTACAGAATTGGTTTGTCAAGAATGGAACGTGTGGTTCGTGAAAGAATGACTACACAGGATATCGAGGGAATTTCACCTCAGTCATTGATCAATATTAAACCGGTAACTGCAGCTGTTAAGGAATTCTTCGGAAGTTCACAGTTGTCACAGTTCATGGATCAGAACAACCCTCTTTCAGAGTTGACACATAAGAGACGTCTTTCAGCTTTGGGACCTGGTGGTTTGTCAAGAGACCGTGCCGGATTCGAGGTTCGAGACGTTCACTATTCTCATTATGGTAGAATGTGTCCAATCGAGACTCCTGAAGGTCCTAACATCGGTTTGATTAACTCATTGGCTTCTTATGCCCGTATCAATGAATACGGATTTATTGAAGCTCCATATCGTAAAGTAGATAAGACAGATCCTTTAAATCCAAAGGTAACTGACGAAGTTGTATATTTAACTGCTGATGAAGAAGATAAATATATCGTAGCTCAGGCCAACGAAACATTGGATGAAGACGGATATTTCGTAAATAACAACGTATCAGGTCGTTTCCGTGAAGAGACATCACAGTTCGAAAAGAAGAAGATCGACTTGATGGACGTATCTCCTAAGATGGTATTCTCGGTTGCTACAGCCCTGATTCCTTTCCTTGAGAACGACGATGCTAACCGTGCCCTCATGGGATCAAACATGCAGCGTCAGGCAGTACCACTTCTTATGACAGAGGCACCTGTTGTAGGTACAGGTATGGAAAGAAAAGCTGCGGTTGACTCAGGAGACTGTGTGGTTGCAAAAGAAGATGGTATCGTTAAGAAGTCATCTTCAAAAGAAATCATTATTACAAATAACAAAGGCGAAGACATTACTTACAAGCTTGAAAAATTCGTTCGAAGCAACCAGGGTAACTGTATGAACCAGAGACCAATCGTTGTAAATGGTGACGAAGTTCATGCCGGTGATGTAATTGCTGATGGTCCTTGTACATCAAATGGTGAAATCGCTCTTGGAAAGAACCCATTGATCGGTTTCATGACATGGGAAGGTTATAACTACGAGGATGCTGTACTTTTAAGTGAGCGTCTTGTTCGTGATGATGTATATACATCTGTTCATATTACTGAATATGAGGCAGAGGCTCGTGATACAAAGCTTGGACCAGAAGAAATTACAAGAGATGTTCCTGGTGTTGGTGATGATGCACTTAAGGATCTGGATGAGAGAGGTATCATCCGTATCGGTGCGGAAGTAAGAGCCGGAGATATTCTGGTAGGTAAAGTTACTCCTAAGGGAGAGACAGAGCTTACAGCAGAAGAAAGATTGTTACGTGCAATCTTCGGTGAGAAAGCAAGAGAAGTAAGAGATACTTCACTTCGTGTTCCTCATGGAGAGTTTGGTATTGTTGTTGATGCCAAGGTATTTACAAGAGAGAACGGAGATGAGCTTTCACCTGGTGTAAACCAGTGCGTACGTATTTACATTGCTCAGAAGAGAAAGATCCAGGTAGGAGATAAGATGGCTGGTCGTCATGGTAACAAGGGTGTTGTTTCCCGTGTACTTCCAGTAGAAGATATGCCATTCTTACCAAACGGTCGTCCTCTTGATATCGTGCTTAATCCACTTGGTGTGCCTTCTCGTATGAACATTGGACAGGTCTTAGAGATTCACTTGTCACTGGCTTCAAAGGTACTTGGATTTAATGTTGCTACACCAGTATTTGATGGTGCAAAAGAAACAGATATCATGGATACTTTGGAACTTGCAAATGACTATGTAAATACACCATTAGAAGACTTCCAGGCTAAGTACAAAGATGTGTTAGCTCCAGAAGTTATGGATTACTTAGTAACAAATGAAGCATATAGAAAAGAGTGGGAAGGTGTTCCTATCAACCGTGACGGTAAAGTAAGACTTCGTGACGGTAGAACCGGAGAATACTTCGATGGCGCAGTAACCGTTGGTTTCATGCATTACTTGAAACTTCACCACTTGGTAGACGATAAGATTCATGCACGTTCTACCGGACCATACTCACTTGTAACTCAGCAGCCACTTGGTGGTAAAGCTCAGTTCGGTGGACAGCGTTTTGGAGAGATGGAGGTATGGGCACTTGAGGCTTATGGTGCTGCATACACCTTGCAGGAAATCTTAACAGTTAAGTCTGATGACGTTGTTGGTCGTGTTAAGACATATGAAGCAATCATCAAAGATGAGAATATCGAAAAACCTGGTATTCCTGAATCATTCAAGGTATTGCTTAAGGAGTTACAGTCTTTAGCTCTTGATGTTACTGTTTTAGATGAAAATGGTAATGAAGTTCAGATGTCAGAAAATGTGGAAGGTAGCGACGAAGATTTGACTACACTTATCGAAGGTGAGAAACTTCAGACACCTGACGAAAGTGATGATTTCAAGAATGCCGGATACAGAGAAGCTGAATCTGTAGAAGAATTGAACGATGAAATCATGGATATTTTTGAAGAGTCAGACGAATTAATAGAAGACTAAATGAAACGTAACGTGTGAATATATAATGTATGGCTGCGGGAAGTAGTTTTTCCCGTGGCTGACAGACGAAGGGAGCGCCAGGTATGCCAGAAATAAGCAATACAAATGCAGAACCAAGTTTGACATATGATGCAATTAAAATTGGTCTTGCTTCACCAGAGAGAATCAGAGAATGGTCCCGTGGAGAAGTTAAAAAGCCAGAGACAATCAACTACAGAACATTAAAGCCTGAAAAAGACGGTTTGTTCTGTGAAAAAATATTTGGACCTAGCAAAGACTGGGAATGTCATTGTGGTAAGTACAAGAAGATCCGTTACAAAGGTGTAGTTTGTGACCGTTGTGGTGTTGAAGTAACAAAAGCAAGTGTTCGTCGTGAGCGTATGGGACACATTGAATTGGCAGCACCAGTTTCACATATTTGGTATTTCAAGGGAATTCCAAGTAGAATGGGTCTTATTTTGGATTTATCTCCAAGAACATTGGAGAAGGTATTGTATTTCGCATCTTACATTGTACTTGATGCAGGTGAGACTGATTTACAGTACAAACAGGTATTGTCTGAGAGAGAATATCAGGAAACTGTTGAAAAATTCGGTAGAGGAGCATTCCGTGTTGGTATGGGTGCAGAGTCTATTTACGAATTACTTCAGGCAATCGACCTTGAAAAAGAGTCTGTTGAGTTAAAGAAAGAATTAGAAGGCTCAACAGGTCAGAAACGTGCAAGAATTATTAAGAGATTGGAAGTAGTAGAAGCATTCCGTACATCAGGAAACAAGCCTGAGTGGATGATTCTTACTGTAGTTCCTGTAATTCCACCGGATATTCGTCCGATGGTACAGTTGGATGGTGGACGTTTTGCAACATCAGACATGAATGATTTGTATCGTCGTATCATCAACCGTAACAATCGTTTGAAGAGATTATTAGATTTAGGTGCTCCTGACATTATCGTTCGTAACGAAAAGAGAATGCTTCAGGAAGCTGTAGATGCATTGATCGATAATGGTAGAAGAGGTAGACCGGTAACTGGACCTGGTAACCGTGCATTGAAATCATTATCAGATATGTTAAAGGGTAAGCAGGGACGTTTCCGTCAGAACTTGTTAGGAAAGCGTGTTGACTACTCAGGACGTTCCGTTATCGTAGTTGGACCAGAGTTAAAGATTTACCAGTGTGGTCTTCCAAAAGAGATGGCTATTGAGTTGTTTAAGCCATTCGTTATGCGTGACCTTGTAAAACAGGGAACCGCTCATAACATTAAAGCTGCTAAGAAGATGGTTGAGAGATTACAGCCGGAAGTTTGGGACATCCTTGAAGATGTCATTAAAGAGCATCCTGTTATGCTTAACCGTGCTCCTACACTTCACAGACTTGGTATCCAGGCATTTGAGCCAACATTGGTAGAAGGTAAAGCGATTAAGTTGCATCCATTGGTATGTACAGCGTTTAACGCCGACTTCGATGGAGACCAGATGGCTGTGCATTTGCCATTGTCAGTAGAGGCACAGGCTGAGTGTAGATTCTTATTGCTTTCACCAAACAACTTGTTGAAACCATCTGATGGTGGTCCTGTAGCCGTTCCTTCTCAGGATATGGTACTTGGTATCTACTACTTAACAATGGGTAAGATGGTAGATTACTCAAATGATGCAGAACTTGATGCAAGCATTGAAAAGATTTACGATACAAAAGAAGAAGTAATCGCTGATTTGGCTACTGTAAAAGGTGGCAAGGTCGTAGAAGGAAAGATTAGAACAGATTCTATGATTAAGTTCCGCGTAAGCGAGGACAGATACGTTATCTGTACACCTATGGATCTTTTAGGACATTATTTCTACGAGAAAAATGAAGCGTTACTTGCTTATGAAAATAAACAGATTACACTTCACCAGAAGATTCGTGTTCGTGTTACTGATGAAGCAACCGGTGAATACGAAATCATCGAAACAACAATGGGGCGTTTGATTTTCAACGAGATCATTCCTCAGGATTTAGGATTTGTAGACCGTACAAAACCTGAAAACCGTTTCAAACTTGAGGTAGACTTCCATGTTGGTAAGAAGGGATTAAAGCAGATTCTTGAAAAATGTATCAATACACATGGTGCAACAAAGACTGCTGAAACATTAGATAATATCAAAGCATTAGGATATAAATATTCTACAAGAGCTGCCATGACAGTATCTATTTCAGATATGACAGTGCCAGCTTCAAAGAAAGACTTACTTGATGAGGCAGAAAAGACAGTAGAAAAGATTGCAAAAGACTTCCGTCGTGGTCTTACTACTGAAGAAGAGCGTTATAAGGCAGTTATCGAGACTTGGAAAGAAGCCGATGACAAGCTTACAAAAGCGCTTCTTGATGGTCTGGATAAGTACAACAACATCTTCATGATGGCTGATTCCGGAGCCCGTGGTTCTGATAAGCAGATCAAACAGCTTGCAGGTATGCGTGGTTTGATGGCTGATACAACAGGTAGAACTATCGAGCTGCCTATCAAGTCAAACTTCCGTGAAGGTCTTGACGTATTGGAGTACTTCATGTCAGCCCATGGTGCTCGTAAGGGTCTTTCAGATACAGCTCTTCGTACAGCCGATTCAGGATACTTGACACGTCGTCTTGTTGACGTATCTCAGGATTTGATTATCAGAGAGACAGACTGTTGTGCAGGTAAAGAAGCTCCAGGAATGTGGATTAGTGCATTCATGGAAGGAAAAGAAGTTATCGAGTCATTGGAAGAACGTATTACAGGACGTTTCTCTTGTGAGACAATCTATGATGACAATGGCGAGATGATTGTTAAGAAGAATCATATGATCACACCTAAGAGAGCTGCTAAGATTATGGCTACAAAAGCTATTCAGGAAGCAGGAAATCAGGCTAAGGTTAAGATTCGTAACGTACTTACATGTCGTTCACATATTGGAGTTTGTGCTAAATGTTACGGTGCAAACATGGCTACCGGTGAGGCAGTACAGGTTGGTGAGGCAGTTGGTATCATCGCTGCTCAGTCAATCGGTGAACCCGGTACACAGCTTACCATGAGAACATTCCATACCGGTGGTGTTGCCGGTGACGATATCACACAGGGTCTTCCTCGTGTCGAAGAGTTGTTCGAGGCTAGAAAGCCTAAGGGATTGGCTATTATCTCAGAAATCGACGGTGTAGTAAGCATTAACGATACAAAGAAGAAACGTGAAGTAATTGTAACTAATACAGAGACAGGTGATGTTAAGACATACCTTATCCCTTACGGTTCTCGTGTAAAAGTATTTGACGGTGATGTATTACAGGCCGGAGATGAGCTTACAGAAGGTAGTGTAAATCCACACGATATCTTAAAGATTAAAGATGTTCGTGCGGTACAGGATTACATGCTTCGCGAAGTTCAGCGTGTATACCGCTTACAGGGTGTAGAAATCAACGATAAGCACGTTGAGGTTATTGTTCGTCAGATGCTTAAGAAGATTCGTATCGAAGAGAATGGAGATTCAGAATTCCTTCCAGGTACAATGGTAGATATTCTTGAATTTGATGATGAAGTAGAAAGATTAGAAGCAGAAGGAAAGAGAATTCCAACTGGTAAACGCGTGTTACTCGGAATTACAAAAGCTTCCTTAGCTACAAATTCCTTCTTATCAGCTGCATCATTCCAGGAAACTACTAAGGTTCTTACGGAAGCAGCTATCAAAGGAAAGATTGATCCATTGATTGGTATCAAAGAAAACGTACTTCTTGGTAAGTTAATTCCAGCAGGTACAGGTATGAAGCGTTATCGTTCTGTAAAACTTGATACAGATGAAGAAATTCGTTTGCAGAAAGAAGCAGAAATGAACGCACTTGCTCAGGAAGAGACAGAGCAGATTGTTGTAGCAGAAGATTACAGCGATATTGCATTTGTTTCTGACGAAGAAGATGAAATTGTTCTTCCAGAAGAGGATGAAATTGATTTTCCAGAGGAAGACTAATCGAATAAATGATTGAAAGGCGTCGCCAGTATTCTGGCGGCGTCTTTGGTTTTATAGGAATATTCTCGTATGAGAAAAACGCTTCGAGAGCATGAAGATTCACTGTTTAATTGAGCATATTAAACGCAAGCCTTGTATTTTAGAGGGATTCAGCCTATAATAAAACATGAGTATAATCAAAATAAAGGAAAAGAAAATGAAAGCATTAGAATATAAATTATTTGGCGCAATTTTTCATTTATATCGATTATTTCCAGTGAATAAGAATAAGATTGTTTTATTTATGGGACATGATTGCAAATTTCAGGGGAATATCCGTTATGTGTATGAAGAAATGAAGCAAAGAAACGAGAAATTTCAATTTAAAATTTTTTCGAAAAAACAATTAAATCAAAGTAAGTTGGGTATGTTAAAGTTTTTCTTTCAAATGAACTTTCATATGGCAACTTCAAAATATGTATTTTTAAACGATAATTTTATGCCGTTGAAATATATGAACCCATCAAAACATACAAAATTTGTCCAATTGTGGCATGGAGTTGGAGCTTTTAAACGATTTGGACTTAGTACAGAGACGGATCCTTTGGTGAGAGCCTGTGTAAAAGATGGAAATAAAAAAATAGCAGCTCTTACAGTAAGTTCGCCTCATGTTGTTCCATTTTATGAGGAAGCATTAGCTATTGATGGAGAAAAAATATTGTCTACGGGTGTTCCTTTGACGGATTTTTATTTTAATGAATTGCAAAAGGAAAGTGCAAAAGAAAAAGTTTACGAACAATTCCCTGAGTGGAGAAGTAAAAAAGTGCTTCTTTATACGCCNNTTCCCTGAGTGGAGAAATAAAAAAGTGCTGCTATATACGCCTACCTTTCGAAATACGAAGGAGCAAAATATCGACATCATGAAACATTTTGATATGAAAAAAGTTAGTGATGCGTTGGGAGAAGACTGGGTTGTGTTAATACGTTTACATCCTCAAGTGAAAGAGTGTATGCCGCCTCTTGAAAAGAATTGTTATGATGTAACAGAGTATCCGGATATCAAAGGGTTATTTATGGTTAGTGATGCATTGGTGGCTGACTATTCCTCTACGGTTGTAGAATATGCTTTGTTAGACAAGCCAATTTTGCTATACGATTATGATTTAGAAGAATATGACAGAGGATTTTATGAGTCCTATCGTGAGATTGCTCCGGGAGAATTATTGTGTGATGAAGAAGCATTTTTGGTATATTTAAAAAATATGCCAAAACAGGTACATTATGATAAGTTTATTGACTTGGAATATGGAAATCAGGTGGATGGTCAGGCTACGAAGCGCTTGGTAGATTATCTGTTATCCTGCGAGGAATAAGGTTTAAAATGACTAGATTTTTCGGGATGAGTGATATCAAAAATCATCTAAAAACAATGAAAGAAAGAATGGTATGTTAATGAACAAAGACGTATGCCAAATAAAAGTGGTACAAATAACATGGGAGCGGGTATTGCTTCATATTGATGTAAGGGTTGAAAAAGGAGATATTAAAGCCTCTCAAATGGAGTTCTACGCAGTAAACGAGAAGAATGAGCCCCAAGCTGTTTTTGACAAAGAAATATTGGATGATACGACCTATCGCCTTACCATCAACATAACAAATGATGGTTTTTGCAAATGTTTAGAGGAAGGAAAATATACCATTGTTATGTGCAAAAATGGAAAAGGCATTTGCAAAGTAGGAGTTTCGGATGATTTTGTGCCAAAGATGGCAGACTGCACAAGGCAATTTATGCACCATCAAAATCAAGGGTATCTTGTGAATTTTTATGTTGTGGAAGAAACGGAAAATCTCCTGTTTTTCATGGAGATTATGCAGGTAGTAAAAGACCGGATTGACTTATTAAACAACAAAAAACTAATCAAAGGTGCCTGGAAACAGTTTAAGAATACAGTCCGTGGAAATATGGGACGTATGGTTTGGCGGACGTATTATATGCATTATGCAAAAAAATATGCCAAAAGAAAAAAGGTTGTGTTATTTTTAAGCGAGCAGGGAGATAACTTGCGAAAAAATCTGACTTCGGTGATGGAGTGCATGAAAAATCGCGGTCTGGACAAGAAGTTTACGATACGTACTTCGGCGCGACCTGCCTCTTATCGGAAGCTTCCAAAAAAGAGCATGGCGAAATTTTTACGACAGGTTGCGGAAGCTGAATATATTTTCCTAGATGACCATGTTCCTACCTTTGACTGGATGATGCTTCATAAAAAGACAAAAGTGATACAGCTTTGGCATGCAGGAGCAGGATTTAAGTCGGCGGGATATAGCAGATGGGGGCATCAGGGATGTCCGGCGCCTATTGGATGTCACAGACAATATCAATACGGAATTGCCGGTTCACAGAAAATCGCCCATTTCTTTTCTGAGGTGTTTGGAATCAATGAAGAGCAGATCCTTCCGACGGGAATGCCTCGAATGGACGAATATTTAAATCCTGAATTTCAAGAAGCAAAAAAGAAGGAATTGTACGAAACATATCCAATCTGCAAGGGCAAAAAAGTGATATTATTTGCTCCGACATATCGCGGAGTTAAGAGGGCAGATGCTTATTATCCGTACGATATCATTGACTTTGACCGATTATATGATTTTTGCGAGAGAGAAAATTATGTGGTAATCTTTAAAATGCATCCTTGGGTGTCACAGCCGGTTCCGATTAAGGAGGAACAGAAAGACCGGTTTGTGGATGCCAATGCATATGGAAATATCAATGACTTGTTTTATGTGACAGACCTTTTGATTTCTGATTATTCTTCAAACATTTATGAATACAGTCTGATGCGAAAACCTATGCTGTTTTTCGCTTTTGACAAAGTACATTACTCTGTGGCTAGGGGGTTTCATAGGGATTATGATGAAACGGCGCCGGGAAAAGTGTGTGAGACATTTGATGAAGTGATGGAAGCTCTAAACAATGAAGATTTTGAATTTGAAAAAGTGGAGCGATACATTGAAGAACAGTTTGATTATATAGACAGTGAGGCTTCAAATCGTGTGATTGATTGGATACTTTTAGGGAACATGCCGAAAGAACTTGTAGAAAAGCAAGAAAAGCTACAACAAAGATTAGACAAGATGAGACAGATAGATTTATCTCAGTGGGGATTATAATCTCCGACTGAGATAAACGCTCCGCGTCAAGTCTCGCAGGGCGAGATTTGAACACGAATAAGAAAGGAATTTGTTCATGAAGAACATAAAAACAAGAATTACAAAAATCATACGTTGGATGATGCTAAAAATCATCTTGCCTGTGTGGTACAAGCTATGTTGTATCTGCCCGGTCAATGAAAAAAGCGTTGTTTTTATTGAAGTGAAATTGCCGGAAATATCGGACAATTTCTTAGTGTTACAAGACCGTTTGAAAGATGATTATCAGATTACAAATTATTTTTTGCGAAACTCTTTTGTGGGTAAATTAGAATATTTCAAAAGATGTTTTCAATTGTTGAAAGGACTTGCAAGAGCAAAGTATGCATTTGTCAGTGAGGCAACTTATGTGTTAGGTACGATACGTTTAAGAAAAGGAACGAAACTTGTTCAGACCTGGCATGCCTGCGGCGCCTTTAAAAAGTTTGGTTATAGTACTATGGATGCAGAATTTGGAGCAACAAAAAAAGAAATGCTTCGCTATCCGACACACAGAAATTATACGTTGGTTTCCGTTAGCAGCCCGTCTATTGTCTGGGCGTACAAGGAAGCTATGGGTATAGACGATGACAATATTGTGAAGCCTTTGGGGGTTAGTCGGACAGATTTGTTCTTCCAGGAAAATTATATTGAGAAGGCAAGAAAAAAATTGGAAGAAAAAGTTCCGGCAACCAAGGGGAAAAAATGTTTATTATATGCCCCTACTTTTCGGGGAAACGTAGAAAATGCAGAGAGCCCTGCAGAAATTGATTTGTCTTTATTTCGTGAGAACTTTGAGGATGAGTATATCTTGTTACTTAAGTTTCATCCTTTGGCAAGTGACAGTATAAAAATTAAGGAAGAAGATGCAGGATTTGTTTACGATTTGTCGAAAGACTTTTCTGTAAATGAGTTATTATGTACCTGTGACATTTGCATATCGGATTATTCTTCTTTAATCTTTGAATATGCAATCTTTAAAAAGCCGATTTTCCTATTCACATATGATTTGGATGCGTATTATAATAACAGAGGATTTTATTATGACATTAAATCTATGTTGCCGGGAAGTTTGTGTATGACAAATGAAGAATTGATTGCAAAAATTAAACAGATTGATGCCTATGATATGGATTGTTTAGAAGAGTTTCGGGAAAAATATATGGCATCCTGTGATGGAAAAGCAACAGAACGAATTTTAAAATATATTGGTATAGAATAAAAGGAGGTTATTATTTTGGTTTTTGGAGTAATATTAGCTGGTGGAATTGGTTCCCGCATGGGAAATGCAGAAAAACCAAAGCAGTTTTTAAATATTGGAGGCAGACCGATTTTAATACATACATTGGAAAAATTTTATGTATGTCCTAAGTTTGAGAAAGTCTTGGTTTTATGTCCAAACCGTTGGATGGAACATACGAAAAACCTTGTGAAAAAATACATTGCTGACAGTTCGAAAATAGAAGTGTTAGAAGGTGGAGCTACAAGAAATGATACAATTATGAATTCCATTGCCTATATTGAGAAAAATTATGGTTTAGATGATGAGACGGTTATTGTGACGCATGACTCAGTTCGTCCATTTGTGACTCACCGTATCATTGAGGAAAATATAGAAAAAGCAACAGAGTTTGATGCATGTGATACAGTAATACCTGCTACGGATACTATTGTTCGAAGCGATGATAATGCTATTATTTCGGAGATTCCAGAACGTTCGAAAATGTATCAGGGACAGACGCCACAGTCCTTTAAAGCAAAGAAATTAAAAGAATTATTTGAGGCATTGTCCGATGAAGAAAAAGAGATATTGACGGATGCAGCGAAGATTTTTGTGTTAAAAGGACAAAAGGTTCATTTGGTAGAGGGAGAAGTGTCGAACATAAAAATTACCTATCCATATGATTTGCGTGTAGCAGAGGCTTTGATAAAGGAGAACTGATCATGTTAAATGCGGTATATCAATTAGTGGAACCGAGACGTTTTGAAACGGTTTTTCAGGAAATCAATGTGACATCGGATAAGATACTGGTGCGACCAACCTATCTGTCTATTTGTCATGCGGATCAAAGATATTATCAGGGATCACGGCCAGCTGAGATCCTTGCAAAGAAGCTTCCGATGGCATTGCTTCATGAGTGCATTGGAGAAATCGTGTATGATCCAAAGGGAGAATTGAAGCCGGGACAAAGAGTTGTTTTGATTCCAAATACACCAACACAACAGGATGAAGTTATTGCAGAAAATTATCTCCGCAGCAGTAAATTTCGTTCCAGCTCCATGGATGGATTTATGCAGGATTATGTGCCAATGGAACGGGACCGTCTTGTAAAATTACCTGATAATATCAACAATGAAGTGGCTGCATTTACGGAGCTGCAATCAGTAAGCGTGCATGCACTTAGCCGTTTTGCGGTAACTGCGAATAATAATCGTAACATTATGGGAATTTGGGGCGATGGAAACCTTGGTTATATTACAGCTGTATTTTGTAAAGCAATGTTTCCGCAGATGAAGTTGTACATTTTTGGTGTACATGGTGAAAAACTTGCAGATTTTACATTTGCAGATGAAGTATATCATATCAACCAAATCCCGGAAGATTTGCTGGTTGACCATGCCTTTGAGTGCGTGGGCGGACCGGGGAGTCAGCAGGCGGTGGAGCAAATCATAGACCACATCCAGCCGGAAGGAACGATTTCCATGATGGGAGTTTCGGAGTATCCGATTCCAATCAATACAAGAATGGTGCTGGAAAAGGGATTGAAGCTTGTTGGAAGTAGCAGAAGCGGACGGGAAGATTTTGTGAAAACCATAGAAATCTGCAGTTCCCATCCTGATATCATCAACTATTTAAGTAATATTGTGGGAGCAGTTGTTCCAGTTCGGTCCCTAAGTGATGTGCGAAAAGCGTTTGAAATGGATTTGCAAAAATCCGGTGGAAAGACAATTTTAGAATGGAATAAATAATACGAAAAAATGATTGACAACAACATGAAAAAGCAATATAATCTAATAGCGTGCATTTTAGCATGTAGTTTTTCGGTACAACCTTACCGAAGACAAGTAACATTTGACAATTACCACAGGAGGTGAAAATTAATGCCAACTTTTAACCAATTAGTAAGAAAAGGAAGAAAGACATTAGAGAAGAAATCTAACTCTCCAGCTTTACAGAGAGGATACAACTCTTTGAACAAGAAGGTGACAAACACTTCTTCACCACAGAAGAGAGGTGTGTGTACAGCAGTTAAGACAGCTACACCTAAGAAGCCTAACTCAGCTCTTAGAAAGATCGCCAGAGTACGTCTTTCTAACGGTATCGAAGTAACAAGCTACATCCCAGGAGAAGGACACAACTTGCAGGAGCATAGCGTTGTACTTATCCGTGGAGGAAGAGTAAAGGACTTACCAGGTACAAGATACCACGTTGTTAGAGGTACACTTGATACAGCAGGTGTTGCTAACAGAAAACAGGCTCGTTCTAAGTACGGCGCTAAGAGACCTAAAGACGCTAAATAATTTAGGAAAAGATAGAAACTGATTCAATACACTAATTCAAAAAAGTGCCGGATTAATTTTTACTATAATGGACTAGGTCCAGTGCCTGAGGTTGCAGGAGATAGATTTATTAAGTCGAGCGCGAACACAGAATTATTGTGAGTACCTAAGAATCTTATGAAGTAGAACTTCAAAATTGTATTCTTATAAGGAGGGAAGCAACGTGCCACGTAAAGGACATATTCAAAAAAGAGATGTATTAGCAGATCCTATTTACAACAACAAAGTTGTTACAAAGTTGATCAACAACATTATGTTAGATGGTAAAAAGGGTGTTGCACAGAAGATCGTATACGGCGCATTTAACCGTGTTGCAGAGCAGACAGGTAGAGATGCTATGGAAGTTTTCGAAGAAGCTATGAATAACATCATGCCAGCTCTTGAAGTTAAGGCTAGACGTATCGGTGGAGCAACATACCAGGTACCTATCGAAGTTAGACCTGACAGAAGACAGGCTTTAGCTCTTCGTTGGTTAACAGTTTACTCTCGTAAAAGAGGAGAGAAGACTCAGGAAGAAAGATTAGCTAATGAAATTTTAGATGCAGTTAACAACACAGGTGCTGCAGTTAAGAAGAAAGAAGATATGCACAAGATGGCAGAAGCAAACAAGGCGTTTGCTCACTATCGTTGGTAATATCAACTTTAACCGCATATGTAAATATAAGCTGACGAAGGTAAAGTTTGCATGATACGGATGACCGCCTGCCAGTGAGTAGACGGTCTTTTTTAGCAAATAGACGTTATCAGAATGAGAGGTTTAGATGCATAGAGTAGTTATACTCGGAACACAATATTCTATGCTTAGGGCATAAATGATGTACCTTCGGAACTTTAAGACTTTCGAAGGACAGAATATCAAAAAGGAGGAAAAACCATTGGCTGGAAGAGAATACGCGTTAAATGAAACAAGAAATATCGGTATCATGGCTCATATTGATGCTGGTAAGACAACAACAACAGAACGTATTTTATACTATACAGGTGTAAACCATAAGATTGGTGAAACACATGATGGTACTGCTACAATGGACTGGATGGAGCAGGAACAGGAAAGAGGTATCACAATTACTTCAGCTGCTACAACATGTCATTGGACATTACAGAAAGAGGCTAAGACAATGCCAGGTGCAAAAGAGCATCGTATCAACATTATCGATACACCGGGACACGTTGACTTTACTGTAGAGGTTGAGCGTTCCCTTCGTGTACTTGATGGTGCTGTCGGTGTATTCTGTGCTAAGGGTGGCGTTGAGCCACAGTCAGAGAACGTTTGGCGTCAGGCTGACACATACAACGTTCCTCGTATGGCATTCATCAATAAGATGGATATCCTTGGTGCTGACTTCTATGGTGCAGTAGAGCAGATCAAGACTAGATTAGGAAAAAATGCAATCTGCCTTCAGTTACCAATCGGTAAGGAAGATGATTTCCAGGGAATTATCGATTTGTTCGAGATGCAAGCATACATCTACAACGATGATAAGGGTGATGATATTTCTATCACAGAGATCCCAGAAGATATGAAGGAAGATGCTGAATTATATCACACAGAATTAGTAGAGAAAATCTGCGAGTTAGATGATGACTTAATGATGGAATACTTAGAAGGTGAAGAACCAACTGTTGAAGCTATGAAAGCAGCATTGAGAAAAGCTACATGTGAATGTAAGGCTGTACCAGTTTGCTGTGGTTCTGCTTACAAGAACAAGGGTGTTCAAAAACTTCTTGATGCCGTTATCGAGTACTTGCCAGCTCCTACAGACATCCCAGCTATCAAGGGTGTTGACGAAGAAGGAAATGAAGTTGAGAGACATTCATCAGATGAAGAGCCATTCTCAGCTTTGGCATTTAAGATCATGGCTGACCCATTCGTAGGAAAGCTTGCATTCTTCCGTGTTTATTCAGGTACAATGAACTCTGGTTCATACGTACTTAACTCTACTAAGAATAAGAAAGAGCGTGTTGGACGTATTCTTCAGATGCACGCTAACAAGAGAGAAGAGTTAGATAAAGTTTACGCTGGTGATATCGCAGCTGCTGTAGGATTTAAGGTTACAACAACTGGTGATACTATCTGTGATGAAAAGGCTCCAGTTATCTTAGAGTCTATGGAATTCCCAGAACCAGTTATCGAGCTTGCTATCGAGCCTAAGACAAAGAATGACCAAGGTAAGATGGGTGAAGCTTTGGCTAAGTTGGCTGAAGAAGATCCTACATTCCGTCAGCATACTGATGAGGAAACAGGTCAGACTATCATCGCAGGTATGGGTGAGCTTCACCTTGAGATCATCGTTGACCGTCTTCTTCGTGAGTTCAAGGTTGAGGCTAACGTAGGTGCTCCTCAGGTTGCTTACAAAGAAACATTTACTAAGGCTGTTGACGTTGATTGTAAGTACGCTAAGCAGTCAGGTGGACGTGGTCAGTACGGACACTGTAAAGTTAAGTTTGAGCCAATGGATGCCAACGGTGAAGAATTATTCAAGTTTGAGTCAACTGTAGTTGGTGGATCTATTCCTAAGGAATACATCCCAGCTATCGGAGAAGGTATCGAAGAAGCTGCTCAGGCTGGTATCCTTGCAGGATTCCCAGTGCTTGGTGTTCACGCTACTGTATACGATGGATCTTACCATGAAGTCGATTCATCAGAAATGGCATTCCACATTGCTGGATCTATGGCATTCAAGGATGCTATGTCTAAGGCAGGACCTGTACTTCTTGAGCCTATCATGAAGGTTGAGGTTACTATGCCAGAAGAGTACATGGGAGACGTTATCGGTGATATCAACTCTCGTCGTGGCCGTATCGAAGGTATGGATGACCTTGGCGGTGGAAAGATCGTTAGAGGATTTGTTCCTTTGGCTGAAATGTTTGGATATTCTACAGACCTTCGTTCTAGAACACAGGGTCGTGGTAACTACTCAATGTTCTTCGAGAAATACGAGCAGGTTCCAAAGTCAGTTCAGGACAAGATTTTAGCTCAGAAAGCTCAGTAATTAAAAAACATAAGATTTAACTTCATCTTTGCGAAAAAATGCTTGATAAATTCGCTTTGATGAAATATAATATAACTTATATGGCGTCTGCCGTTGTGGCAGACGCAATCGAAACTAAAAAAAATCCCGCGTTATGTGGGTAATATGCGAATTGCATAAATAAAGGAGGATATTTAAAATGGCAAAGGCTAAGTTTGAGAGAAAAAAACCACATTGTAACATTGGTACTATCGGTCACGTTGACCACGGTAAAACAACATTAACAGCTGCAATCACAAAGACTCTTGCTGCAAGAGTAGAAGGTAACGCTGCTGTAGATTTCGAAAACATCGATAAGGCTCCAGAAGAGAGAGAGCGTGGTATCACTATCTCTACAGCTCACGTTGAGTACGAAACAGAGAAGAGACATTACGCACACGTTGACTGCCCAGGACATGCTGACTACGTTAAGAACATGATCACTGGTGCTGCTCAGATGGATGGTGCTATCCTTGTAGTAGCTGCTACTGACGGTGTTATGGCTCAGACAAAAGAGCACATCTTATTATCTCGTCAGGTAGGTGTACCTTACATCGTAGTATTCATGAACAAGTGTGATATGGTTGACGATGAAGAGTTATTAGAGTTAGTAGAAATGGAAATCAACGAGCAGTTAGCTGAGTACGATTTCAATGATTGTCCAGTAATTAAGGGTTCAGCTCTTAAGGCTTTGGAAGATCCTAACGGTGAGTGGGGAGACAAGATTATGGAACTTATGAGCACAGTTGACTCATACATTCCAGATCCACAGCGTGATACAGATAAGCCATTCGTTATGCCTATCGAGGACGTATTCTCAATCACAGGTCGTGGTACAGTTGCTACAGGTAGAGTAGAAGCTGGTGTTCTTCATATGTCAGACGAAGTTGAAATCGTTGGTATTAAGGAAGAAGTTCAGAAGTCAGTTGTAACTGGTATCGAAATGTTCCGTAAGCTTCTTGATGAGGCTCAGGCTGGTGATAACATCGGTGTTCTTCTTCGTGGTATCAACAGAACAGATATCGAGCGTGGACAGGTACTTGCTAAGCCAGGTTCAGTAACATGCCATACTAAGTTTACAGCTCAGGTTTACGTATTAACAAAAGATGAAGGTGGACGTCATACTCCATTCTTCAACAACTATCGTCCACAGTTCTACTTCAGAACAACAGACGTAACAGGTGTTATCGAGTTACCAGCAGGTACAGAAATGTGCATGCCTGGAGATAACGTAGAGATGACAATCGAATTGATCCATCCAGTAGCTATGTCTCAGGGTCTTACATTCGCTATCCGTGAGGGTGGACGTACTGTAGGTTCTGGTCGTGTTGCTACAGTTATCGAATAATTATAGATAATTATCATAACATGATTATTTTACCCCGGAAGCTTCGGCTTTCGGGGTTTTTGCGTGTTCAAAATAATGACGAATAAAAGGAAAAAGGCAATCCGTAATTGGCTGATACGGACTGCCAGAGATAACAGTTTGATATCATTTTTTCGGTTTTTCATTTAAGATGAGACTTGGAACAAGAAAAATCGGAAAAGAAATGCTTGAGTTTTCAAAATTTTCAGGAAAGCAAGTAGTTGCTTTTTCCTAAGGTATAGCTATCAGGTCATATCAATAAGCTTTACAACATTTCCCGCTGTGATTGGGACTCTGTATTTTATGATGCAGTGGTAGCAAATGCTATTTTAGACAGAGTTCTGCATCACGCACATGTGATCACGATATCCGGAAGATCTTATAGATTGAAGGATCATATAAAAACTGAAAATTAGGAAAAATGTACATTATTATTTTGGAACTTTTGTACATTTTAATATTGACATTTATAGGCGACCACATTGTATTTGGCACGATGGTGGTAAGACTGAACCAAAGAATATCCAGATGCTCTGCAAACATTGCAATCGTACAAAAAGTGGAAAGTAGATGATTATATGACTGAACGTGATAAAGAGATTGCAAAGCTCTTTATTACGGAGCAGCCAACATATCGAGAACTGGGCGAACGATTATGAAGTTGTCTGTTCTTAAATCTACTTTCACCCGTTAGAAACGTGCGCCGCAAGGAGCACAAGAGAAAAAATCCAGCCCTATAACGGACTGGATCCTAATCATAATCTACCTTCGTATTTTCTCACCAACTTGTAAAAAGTCGTATGTTTAAGTCCCAAAAGCTGCATGGCTTCAACTGCTTTAATTTCCTTTGACTTCCAGGACAAATAAACACTTTGCCAATTTAAAGGATATACAGCTTCCGGCCGACCAAACTTGACACCTTTTTTCATGGCAGCATCAATTCCTTGGCGTTGATTTTTTTTGATGTTAGAGCGTTCTTGTTCTGCAAAAGACGCCAATACCTCAATGATAATGTTGTTGACCATATCTATAAGCCGTTCGTTGTCCTTTGTATCTTCAATAAGCGTACTTGGCAAATCAAGGACCTTTAGGCGTATATTATTATCTTTCAAAAATTCAATTTCACCTTTGAGATCCTCTTTGTTTCTGCTTAACCTTGTTAACGACTCGACAACTAGCACATCACCGCTTCTTAGCAACTGATCCTTAAGCAGCTTGTAACCAGGACGTTCCAGATTTTTACCACTAATTTTATCAGTAATCAAATTTCTTTCATCAAAATTTGAGTCAAATTGCTTAAATGCATCAATTTGTCTGGTAAGATTTTGTTGCTTTGATGATACTCTGGCATAATAATATGTTCGCTTCACTATCTACTCAACCCCTTAGACATCTTCTTGTGTGTACTGGTATTTATCTTTTCTCATTTTCGTATTCCTTTACAATTCTCATATATTCATCTTCAATTTTTAAGAAATCATTCTCTCCATCTACGTCAATCAGCCTAACTTTGCATTCCATAAACATATCACTATATTTATCTTTTTGTTCACTCGTCATTTCATTGTTACGAAAAACTTTAGCCAATATTCCATCGATTTTCCCTTCTAACACTTCCATCTTAACAATTAACATTTCTTTCGTCATAATGACCACTCCTTCTCAATTAAAAATAAATTAATAACTTCCACACTTTTATTATATTTGCTAAGTAATCTTTTCTCATAAAATTTTACCGCATTATTTATGTCTTTTTCTGAAAAATTATAATTCATTATTAAGATCCTTTACTATTTCTTCAAATTCATTCTTTATTGTCGCAAAAACATCCTCTTCAATAGGGAAATATAGTTTTTTTTCACACTCAATAAGACGATTAATAAATTTATCTTTTACCTCTTCCTCCATATTTTCTTCTCGACCAATAGCTCCATAACAATCATAAAACCTATGTTTCAAAATATCAAATTCTACAACCAATAACTCTTTCGTCATAATGACCACTCCTTCTCATTAAAAAAATTTAATAACTTTTACACATTTATTATACCAAAAATGTACGTAAATATCGATTTACTTTACGTACATTTTTGTTTCATCTTACAACTTTTACGTACACATTCCCACACGAATATACTTGAAGAGGAGTTGGAGCAGAAAGAATTGGTAAAGGAAATTGCAGATATGGAATTTGAGCAACATTGTAAAGGGAATTATGACACTTCTATAGTGGTTGATGTGTCAGGAAGTATGAATAGCAATAAAGGGTGGCTATACGAGATTAACAGGTACTTGCTCGTATGATGGAACATACTACTCGTTAGATTTGAATTCTGAAATGAGTAATTTTTAGGAATTTAATAACTGTTATATCTTGTTATAAAAAACTTGCTTAAGCCTTGAAAATACTAAATTTGTGGACAGTTTGCTCACCCTACTTCATTACAAGCTGTTATATCGTGTTCTCTATTGTTATGGTGCCTGATAAGGGAAAAAGTAAGGGAAAGAAAATCTGGTAACAAAATATAAAATGATATGGATTGGGCAATTGGACGACGAAAAGATATGCTTAAGCTTACAAAGCAAACAACTTAGGCAATGGGAGTGTATATTTCCCATTGTCAAGTATAAGAATAAATCAAACAACGATCTTGAAAGTTATAAAATTAACACCATCTTCTATATGGTTGCTACAAGAAATACTACCATTATACTGATTGATACATTTTTGCAAAAATGGTAGCCCTAGACCATGTTTCTTTGAAGTATCATTTTTAGTAGTATAGCCTGTTTCGAACATTTTTTTTAATAATGAATCTGTAATATATGGACCGGGGTTTTTAATTGCTATGAACACTTGATTATTTTCGGATGACAGATACAAGCTAATGATACTGTTTTCTGAAACTGCTTCTATAGCATTGTCTACAAGTACACCGATACAATCTACAAGTAAGTATTCCGGCATAGTCGTTTGTAGCACATAATTCTTTATATTCACATACAAAATCTTTCGCTGTTGTTTTGCTTCTTGGATTTTACTGTATAAGAGACCTGCAACAAGGCGTTCATTTAATTTTAATAAGTCAACTTCAATATTCTTATGAAATGCTTCCCGGCTATAGCTGCTTAATGAAGAAGAAATGCTTTCATAGTCAGGGCAAGTTAAAGGTAAAGCTGCAAAGGATTGTATGGTATTATCATAGTTATGTTGGCGCATACGGATTTCCTGTATCAAACTATCTACAATAGGCTGGTATTGTTGATATGCATGAAGTTCAGCTTTTTTTTGGGCGAGTGTTGTATGCGTGTATGTCGCATCTAAATTAATGCAAATAAAAGTACATATAAACAAAAAGAAAAACGCAAATATCTCATAAAATGATGCCTCATCAAGTTTAAAATACAATGTACCAAACATTAAAAAGAGATATAGGTTAAGGACTATAATTCGAATGACCAAATCAGATGCCAGTGTGACATGGTACAATCGTTCAATCGGAATCCACTGGTATATGATGAAGCAAAGGAACGTAGTAGTAAGTAATGCAACCAATGGATAATATGTAAGGCTTGCTAATTCAGGAAATGCTATGGTTGGTACCACTAGAAGATATTGGGCAAGTCCTGTGATGATAAATGTAAATATATATAAGAATAGTGTTTTTGGTAACGACTGCTTAAAACAACACGTAAAACCTATAATATATAGGATGGCTTGTACTAAATATAGTAGATTGGCATTAGAAATGACATTCTCAAGTATTGCAAGAGGTGTTGATAGTGCAATAGTATAACCTAGTAAGATAGATATACTAGGAATTTTTTTGTGTAATGTTTTGTGCGCAACAAGAAGATTCCCTATTGTTTCAAGGAAATAGGAAATAAATATAATACAAATATTTAAAATCATAATGTATACTCCTAAATTATTTTGGAATTGGATTGCTATATTAGCGCATCGCGGTAATTACGACCAACAGGTATTATAGAGGGATCGTTGTTTAAACGAATGCACTGATTAACAGTATCATAAGAGGAAATAAAGTGGCGATTTACCCAATGACTTTTATGACAACGAACGAAATACTCTGGCAGAATTTTTTCCAGATTTTTCATGGTATAGTGTCTGGATTTATGGATGTCCTTTCTGGTGTAATAGTTTAAATAGTGTAGTTGAGAACTAATATGTGTAATATCTGAAAATGAAAGTTCTAGATAGACACAATCGCTATTTTTTAGTTTCAAAGTAGAAATATGTTGAGTGGTACAAAGAGAATCTAATAATTGATATACATCTGTAGCAAGATATGGTTTGTGTAAAAAACCATAACAATGTATGGAATTGATTGCTTCGTTTATATATGCAGAAAATGAGGTGACAAAGATGATAGGGGTTGAACTATAGTCTGCCATAGTGCAGAGAAGTTTTCCGAATGCTATTCCATTCCCTGAGATTTGTTCAGCTGTGGAAAGTTGTATATCAAGAAAGAATAAATCATAAATATTTTCGTTTAATTTCTGCAAAGCCTCTGCGATAGAAAAAGACAGTGTGATTTCTATGTTTGTACGGTAAGAATAAATAATATCTGCAAGAGCTTCTGCCTGTTCTTGATGATCCTCTAATATAAAATAATGTTTCATGTAAATCGTTCTCCTTGTGCTTCGCTTGCTTTGTTGTTACAGGATTAACCTATCTAATATCTTTACTTGTCTGAGACGAATTGTCTGTGGACAATAATCCTTCTATATCCATGATAAGAAAGAAAATTAGTTGTGTCAATGTCGATTTTTGTCATTTGTGCCACGATATCGATGTTTGTGCCAGATGGGTTGTAATTAAAACTTGGATGTGATAGAAAAAAGATAGGAGGGAGAAAACGTGGATGTACCTAAGAAAAAATTTAACGAAGTATTAGCGGAAAAATATCTTAGAATTGCAAATAAAGAAAGAATATATTCTGAAGTCGAAAATGAAAAAATAAGATATTCCATAAGTGTTTTGCTGGCTGAATTTGAAAAAATAGCACTAATCTGTATAGTAATGCTTATCCAAAATAGGTTTAAGATGTTTATGTGTTCGTTTTTTGTTATATTTTCAGTCAAGCAATTCATGGGTGGAACGCATCGGAAAACTTTTTGGGGATGTTTAGTGTTTTCTTTATCCTTTTTTCAAATAGTTATAGAATTGGCAATACATATAGATTTTCAGTATATGATGTATGTATTGTTGGGATATGGATGTTTGATATGCTTTAGGGCACCGTTGCAGTATGGTCAAATCAAAGTATATGGAAAAAAGGAAATACAGAAATGTAAATTTAAGTCTATGTTATGCATTGGGATTTGGTTTATATTAACTCTGGTTATTCCTAACAATTGCTTTCGACAGACTGTTTCATGGACATTGTGTTTGCAACTATTTGAAATATTACGTGTGGAAGGAGGGAGATTGATATGTTATGTAAAAAATGGTTGCCTAAAATAACATCGGGATTACTTGCATTGTCTGCAGTTTTTGCAACTAGCATGGGATGTCATGCTATATGGGGAGAAATAGAAGTTCCAGAGTGTTTGCATTATGAAATGAAGAAGTAATCTAATATGTAAGAAATAACAATATAATATGAAAAGAATTAGAAAAATGGGAATTTTAGGATTATGTTTAGTGTTTGGGGGTATTGTAGCTTCAACAATTTGTGTAAATGCATACACACAGCAAAGACAAATGTGCAATAGATGTGGACAATATAACTATAGTTATGGTTGCGACCCAAATGCTCGAACAATTTCGTCAAAAGCAAATAGTGGAGAATATTGTGAAGGGTGTCATTCATACGTCGAGAGTGGCAAGTATCATTCATATATAATAACAAGTGATAAATACTTTTTTAGATGTGATAGTAATACGTGCAAACAATTGAATTTTACGGATAGAATATATACAAAGTAACCGATGAATAACCTACCGTTCCCCAAAATCTCAAATCTATGAGATAATCAACTTACATGAAGAACACTACTTGAGTATTATCAAGCTCAGGAAGAAGTTCAGCAACAGTGACTTTTTCAACAGAATCAGCTTTAGAGCCTTTAGATTTTGGTTTTTTAACTTTAGTTTTTAATGGATGTATATGAGAGGTCATATGATCATCATCAGAGTCCCAAAGACAACGATTGATGAAATCATAAAAGGTACCAACACCTGGAGTATCGCCAACTTCAAAGCCACTAAGAATGGCATACAAAGGATTCATTTTAAGTTGCGCAGCCCATTCAGTTAAAGAAGTAACTTTAAAATCAATGGATAAAAGATAGGAGCGTTGCATACAAGAAGGGGTTCTTGGAGCAGGACCAAACTTGGAATATTTAGAAGCCAATAAAGTATCAGTTTCGGATAAATCAAGGTTCCAAAAACGCTCAATGATATCCCAAGTAGATGCAGCAAGACTATCAGGATTAGGATAATATTTACGAAGATTAGTAACAACAAAATTTTGGTAGTCAGCATGACTACCGCAGTTAATAGGTAACATAAAAATCGCCTCCACATTGAAAAATATTTGACCGCCGCGCGGACGGTTTCTTATTAATCAATAGGCGCGAAGCGCCGCATTTTTTGCGGTGATTGTCAAGAGTTTTTTGATAAAAAAGTGGGGGATTTTATAAAAATGGAATCTGGAAGCCTTATAGAATGGGGCTTAGAGATTCCGAGAGATTATTTTACAAAAAGAGGAGGAAAAAATGTACAAAAGAAAGATAATTACAACGATTCTTGTATCTAGTTTGATGGCATCTGTCGTTGCAAAACCAACTGTTGCAGATGCTATTACAACAAAGGTTTCAAGAAGTGCAAGTGATAGCGATACAAGATATGAAACAACGACAAAATTGTCTGTAAAAACAGATATTACATTAGAAGTGCCGCTTAATCCTTTTGCGGATGATTCCGCTAGATCAAAGGGGACTTCAAATACTACATACACAAATAAAGGGTCGAATAAGGTGACTAGAACATTTGAATCACATCAGATTTCAGCTAAGATTTCTGGCATTGGCGGAGGAACCATTACTTGTCCGTCAGGAGTACAGGTATCTTATTCGGGATCATCAGCAGTTTATTCATGCAATTATTGGAATTGGAGTTATTCTATTTATTCAGATATTTTGGCAATGTATGGTTATAGGGAAACACATACTGTAGATTATGGTATAAAAAAGTCTGGAAATAAAAAAGCAGCGGGTGTTACATTGTCAGCAACTGTGAAAGCTTAAGAAATTAGTGCCTTATGGGAAAAATAAAAGCGAATTGGTACAGTTCACATTATAGTGAATATTTTACTGGTCGTTAGGCTAAATGTATAGTCGTATCAGATTTAGAATTATTGTCCTTAGGCAGTTATTTGTAAATAGTAACATCTGATTTTTGCAGCCATGGTTCATTTTTGGAGATTGCTGAACTGTGGCTACATTTTTGTAGTATTTTTGAAATGAGAGGATTCTAGAAATGAAAAAGAAAGTTCTGAGAATATTTTTCTGTATAATAGGAATAGCACTTGTTGGAATTGCAGGGACCAAACTTTATTTTAATTACCAATTGAGAATAATTGATGAGAATAACGAATTAATCGCGCAGACACAATATATTGCAAATGCATTAAGATTGCAAAAAGAACTACATCAACAGGGAGTGGAATTATCCTCATCTTATTGTGAACTAATTGAAGAAAGAGCAAAAAAGATTGTTAAAATAAAAAAATTAGAACAATTGGAGGTTATAAGAATTGGAGAAATGCTATATATTGCAGATACATTAGGTGACAATGAGAAAAATAGGTTTCGTAATCTATTGAACGAGTATTATAATTCGGAAAAAAAGATATTTTCACAATATCCATATAATGAGAATATATCAGACGAAGCAAGAAATGAGCATTTGGATGTATTTTTCACAATATCTATGTACAATGAGTTAAATGATACCGAACTGTTAAAAGAATACGATATAGAAGAAGGATTGGCGAATTGGTTTATGGAGAATTATAAGAATGAAGAGGAAGAAAGTAATCTGACATCAATCATTTGGCTTCTGTATGATAATGACAAGGAAAAACTGAAATCATTAGATAGAAACATTGTATGTGATTTGTTGAAAGATGAGATTGAGGATGTCGAAAATAGCTATAAAGAGACTTCAAAAGATTGTATGACCGCATTGTATTGTGCGGACGAGCTGCATGCATATTATACCTATTTTAAAGAAAATAACAAGTATGAAGGTATCGCTGATAAAATATATAAAAAAATTGAAGATGAAGCTGGATTAGAATACAGTGAGAATGATAGTACGTTTCTTATTTTTTTTAGAATGTTAGTGGAAGGTGTAGATTGTGTAGCGGAAAATCGATATATAGCTGATAATATAAGTGAGTTATTATTAAAGAATTATTATGGCAGTGTTGAGGAGAATTAGAGCATATGCTTGTATTGAAAAATATTAAGAAAAAGTATAAAGATAGAGTAATTATTGATGGAATAAATCTTGTTTTTCCGGATAAAGGATTATTTTTTATCACGGGTGATTCTGGTTCGGGAAAGACAAGTTTGCTAAACATAATTGGAATGTTAGATAATGATTTTACTGGAGAAGTTTCTTGGAATGGAAATAAGTTAAAGTCAAAGTGTGAAAGTGAAATTCAAAAGTATCATTTAAATGAATTGGGGTTTATATTTCAAGACTTCAATTTACTAGAGTATTTATCAGTGAGGGAAAACATTGAGTTATTGTCAATGCTAGAGAATAAAAAGGAAAATTTTGCTAACAGTGTTAAAAGTGAAGACATTTTGAAAAAACTTAAACTTACTAAAGTTGTAAATAACAAGGCAAAGGAGTTGTCTGGAGGAGAAAAGCAGAGGGTATCAATTGCGAGAATTTTGTGTAGAGATTGTAAAGTTATTTTGGCGGATGAACCGACGGGAAATCTTGATAGTGGGAACACAGAAATAATTTTTGAAATTCTTTCCCAATTGGCTAAAGAAAAGTTGGTTATTGTAGTTACACATAATGAACAAGCAGCTTTAAAATATGGTGATGATTGTATTAAAATTTCGGATGGAAAAATAGTGGATCAGTCGTTTATTTGTGAGGAAACTGAATGTAAAAAAACCAATTCTATTCAGAGGAAGAGAACAATCAAGGCTTTGGGATTGGGAAAACTGAACCTGAAATATATGAAATATAATAGAAAAAAGCTTATTTCTTCCATGTTAATGATGGTGTTTTGCGNNGACTCATATTAGTGATGTAATAAATAAGTCTGTATTAGAAAGTGATAAAATTACCGTAGTAAATAAGAATGAAAATTTTAGGTTGGAAGAGATAAGTCAAGAGTTTATTTCTAAATTGGTAAAAGAGAAAAATATAAAACATTGTATTCCTTACTATGAAGAAACTTTGATTTTATCGAGTGAAACAACAGCAGAAACTATTTACGGACAATATAATGTTGTTGATGATAGTAATATTTTTGATTGTAGATATGAGGATTTAGAAGGAAGACTTCCAAATAAAAGCGGTGAGGTAACAATATCAAAAGAGATTGCAGATACTTTTTTTCCAGAAGGGAATATAATTGGAAGAAAATTGGATGTTGAAACAATGGGGGATCAAAAATTTACTTGTGAGATTGTTGGATACAGGACAGAGAATAATCAAAATAATTATGGTATTTATATTTCAAAAGAGCAGGCTGATGAAATATCAAGCAAACTAATAAAGATGGAATATCAGACATTTACGTTTGTTAATGATACCAAATATAATGGCATATTTAGTGTATATGTTGAAAATAATGGCAATGAGAG